>Ga0224545_1000024_pt1 | contig 45969 bp, 42 predicted proteins | sample 714P12024metaG_FD_179906 | JGI IMG/M metagenome (GOLD analysis project Ga0224545, IMG submission 179906) | Peat soil microbial communities from Stordalen Mire, Sweden - 717 P1 20-24 | ecosystem: Environmental > Terrestrial > Soil > Wetlands > Peat | place: Sweden: Norrbotten County, Stordalen... | reverse complement strand
GAGCTCATCGATTTGGAGACTCGTTATAAGGATCGTTTGCAGGTGATCGGAATTTCCATGGACGATCCCGACGAAGTCGGCGAGGTGAAGAGATTTTCGGAAAAGGAAGGCGTTAATTACCCGATCGTGATGGCCAGCCGAGAGATTCTGGCGGAATATGGTGGAGTCCCCGCGCTTCCAACTTCTTTCGTGGTGAACACCGACGGAAAAATCGTTCAGAAACATGTGGGGTTGTATCCCACCTTTGTGTATGAGACCGAGTTGCGTTCGTTGCTCGGACTGCCGGTGGAAGCGACGGTTGAGACATTTGAAGATACGGGACAAATTTTTCTAAAGAACGCAGCGCTCGCAACCGAGCTTCCGGACGTTGATTTTACGGGGTTGTCACCGGAACTAAGAAAGGCCGCGCTGAAACGGTTAAATTCAGAAGGTTGCAGTTGTGGATGCAGGCTTACGCTCGCGCAATGCCGTATAAACGACACCTCGTGCCCTGTCAGCAAGAAACTGGCCGCAAAGGTTGTGAGTGAAATCACCGCGGGTTCTTCGGCCTCTCCGGACGCGCCTCCCGCTCCGTCCCCGGCCCCCGCGCCCGTTCCGAATCAGCGGTAATTCTCCCAAGCCCCTCTTTGTCTCGGTACGCGCGGCTATCCAGCTAGCTTCTGCGTGAGGCTATTCGCTGCTGCGGCGCGCATCAGGGGCTTTCGCTGGGGCTCAGCGGGAAGGAGCGGGATACATTTCAGTTCGGGATTCCGGTGAAGCCGTGCGAATAGACGAGCGCGAAGATGGACCATGGCGCTCGAATGAATCTGCGAGACGCGCGATTCGCCAATCCCCATCGCCACACCGACTTCTTTCATCGTCAGCTCTGCGAAGTGGTAAAGCGCGAGGACCTCGCGTTCACGAACGGGCAATTGATCCACGGCGCCTGTTAGCAGACCCTGCATCTCCAAGCGCAAAGTTTGATGATAGGGATCCTCTTCGTCCCTGCCCGCACAGCCATGAAGCGCTACCTCGCTGTTTCCCACCAAGTCCGAATCGAGCTGCAAACTCCCGACATCGAGGCCACGCAAATCAAAAAGAAGGCGCTGAAGCTGACTGAGATTGATCTCCAACGCTGCCGCAATCTCGGTCTCGCTGGGATCGCGGCCAAGCCGTCCCTTGCAATCGAGGACGGCTTGTTCCATGCGGCGAGCCTGGCTTCGAAGCGTCCGCGGGCTCCAGTCCACTTGGCGGAGGCTATCGAGAATGGCGCCGCGAATTCGGAATTCAGCGTAGTACTTAAGCTGAACATTCTTCGCTGGATTGTATTTCTTAATGGCGTCCAATAATCCCAACACGCCGGCGTGAACAAGATCCTCCAGCAGGACTTGCGGCGGCAGGCGGTTATGAATGCGGCGCGCGATAAAATGCACCTGAGGCAAATGCCGAAGCAAGAGCTGCTCACGCTGCGGTTCATCCAGTGGTGAATTTGGGTGGACCCCTGGTTCAACGCGCACGTCAATGCCGCCCCCGGTCACGTCGTCGGCAGCCGCTGTTGCGAGCGCGGTGGTTTCTCGTGGGTTCATGAAACCGCCTCGACTAATGAACTTTCGGTATAGCGTTTGCTTGGGTGAGCGCCGGAATGCAACTTATACCCGACGCCCCGGACTGTGTGGATCAGCTTGCAATCTTCCTTGGTGTCGATTTTCTTGCGCAAATAATTGATGTAAACATCGACGACGTTGGTTACCGTGCCGGCGGAAAGGTTCCAGACGTGCTCGATGATCTCCGCTCGCGATGCGCGTTGTCCGTCTCGCTGCATCAGATATTCGAGTAAAGAGAATTCCCGAGGCGTCAGCACAATTCCCCTGCCGCCGCGGTTTGCAGTGCGTTTCACGCGATTCAATTCCAAATCTTCCACGCGTAAAACGACTTCCGGAGGACGGCTACCGCGACGCATAATTGCGCGCACTCGGGCAGCCAATTCGGGAAAGGCAAAAGGTTTCTGCAGCAGATCGTCCGCTCCGGTATCAAGAACTTGGACGCAGTCCGCCACCGGAACACAACTTGTTAGAACCAGCGTGGGCAAGTACCGATATTTCTCGCGTACGAACTCCAAGATTGCGATGCCCTCGGTGGGAGGAAGATCGAGATCGATAATCGCCGTTTGGTACTCGCGCTTCTGCAGCATGGGAATTGCTTGATGCGCGCTGCCGGCAACATCGACCGCGTAGTTTTCGGCCTCGAAACCTCGCTGCAGCACGGCAACAAGCGCGGATTCGTTTTCAGCGATGAGAATGTTCATGAGTACTCCTACGGAAGGGGAAATCACAAAAAATACGGAGAGGAGATTGAATGTATTGAAACGCGGAAAGAGTGTCAAAGAAAATCGCAATCAAAATCTAACAATTTCCGGGAGTCGATGCGAATCTGTGCCGATGTGAAACTAATGCCGGATGTTTCCCGGAATGGCGCGGCGATTTTCGAAACACGCAGTGAAAACAGCTTACGTTGAACTACGGATGCGTCATCTTTTCGGGGCGAACGAGATCGTCGAACTCCTGCGCAGTCAGATAGCCGAGTTTTAACGCAGCTTCGCGAAGGCTGAGATGCTCATGATGTGCTTTGTGTGCGATTTCGGCGGCTTTGTCGTAGCCCACCTTGGGGCTCAGAGCGGTGACGAGCATCAGGGAATTCTGAACATTCTGCGCAATTCGTTGCTGATCCAATTCCATCCCAACAATGCAGTGACGCGTGAAGGAACGGCAAGCGTCTGAAAGCAGACGCACGGAGTTCAGGAAATTGTGAATGATCACAGGCTTAAAAACGTTCAGTTGAAAATTTCCCTGCGAGCCGGCAAAGCCAATAGCGGCGTCGTTCCCGAAAACTTGCACGGCTACCATAGTGACTGCTTCCGACTGCGTGGGATTGACTTTCCCCGGCATGATGGAAGAGCCGGGCTCATTTTCCGGCAACACCAGCTCTCCGAAACCGGCGCGCGGACCGGAAGCCAGCCAGCGAATGTCGTTTGCGATTTTCATCAACGAATCCGCCAGAGTTTTCAGGGCGCCGCTGGCAAAAACAAGTTCGTCATGCGCGGATAGAGCGGCAAACTTGTTGGGATGAGACCGGAAAGGCAAGCCCGTCAGTTCCGCGATTTTCTTCGCGGCGCGTTCCGCGAATTCAGGATGAGCATTCAGACCAGTGCCTACGGCAGTGCCGCCGATCGCGAGATCGTACAGGCCGGGAAGGACTCCCTGGAGCCTGTCAACATCGCGATCCAGCAAGCTAACCCAACCTGACATTTCCTGCCCAACGGTGAGAGGCGTGGCATCCATCAGATGCGTGCGTCCAATTTTCACCACACTCGCAAAGGAGCGCGCCTTTGCCTCGATGGCATCCCGCAGTTCGCTGACCGCCGGGATCAAGACTTCAGCCACGCGGCTAGCTGCGGCAATGTGCATCGCTGTAGGAAACGTATCGTTCGACGATTGCGACATATTTACGTCATCGTTGGGGTGAATGGGCTTTTTGCTTCCCATCACACCACCTGCTATTTCGATGGCGCGATTCGAGATAACTTCATTGGCATTCATGTTCGTTTGGGTGCCGCTGCCGGTCTGCCACACGTGAAGAGGAAAATGCTCGTCGAGTTTGCCGGCAATCACTTCATCCGCGGCTTGCACCATCAACCGGGCCTTATCCGCGGAAAGCTTTCCGAGGTCCTGATTTACGAGCGCGGCAGCCTTTTTAAGGACTCCGAACGCTCGAATGAGCTCGGGAGGCATGGTTTCGCGCCCAATGTCGAAATGGATTAAAGAGCGAGCGGTCTGCGCGCCATAATACCGGTCCACGGGGACTTCAATTTTCCCCATGCTGTCAGATTCGATCCGCGTCTGCGTCTTGGGCGCAGGCGACGCTTTAGCATCCAAGGTCAGTTCCTCCGCACAGCTACCGCCAAAAGATAGCAGGTACAAGTAAAGGATACTGCGGAAAGTGCCATCCGCGCAGCCCAGTTTCTTAAAGCCAATGACAGATCGGAGCCACTGCGATTGGAGGGTGATGCAGCAGGTTGCACCTGTCTTGAAACTCAGCGAAAGGACGCTCGGGCAGCTGTCCGGCGGCTGCACTACCGTACAGGAGAGATTTGGGAAACGTACGCGATAGGATTGTCGGGGCAACTCTTAAATCAGTCTAAAATTAATGGAAAGCGAAGGAAGCGGCGAACGCGGTCCTTCGCGACTTTTGCTCGGGGGCAATGGGTTTTCCAAATGGCTTCTATCTTCAAACGGCTTTTCTCGTCTGGCGGGGCGCAAGCGGCGACGGCGCAAATGGAAGAGCCGCCGGCGGAGGTGTCTGCGACCGAGAAGCTTCTAGCGGAAGAAGGCCTGGGAGCGAGCCCTGGCGAGCAACCACCTTCTGAAGAAGAACTGAAGGAATTCCTGATCAGGAATTTTCTGGAAGATTCGACTGCCGAGATAGCACCGCCTCAAGCCGCTTCAATACACGCGGCGAACACCGCAGCAGAACCCACAGACAGTTCGCGGGACACCAACGCTTTCGTTGCGCGGAACTCGGTAGTAGCCGGCGAAGATGCCCCACGCAATGTGGAAGTCGAAGTTACATCAAAATCATTGGCGGAAATTTATGGCATGCCCTCCGGTGCGGTCCTGGCCGAACCAGCGAGCGAAATCCAAGATGATTTCCTGGTCCAGGACTCGTCTCACGTTGCCGCGCCTATTTTGAATGAAGCTGTCGCGAAAGGTCTGCCGCCAACTCTGACGGAGATCCCGGAAGTACTTCCTCCAACGCTGACCGATGCCCTGGCAGAATCTACTCGAGAAGCTTCCGGGGATGATTCCGTCGTTATCCCTTCGCTACATTCCGACGAAGGTTCGGCGGAGTCCGCGAGAATTGATTCCGGTGAATGGGCGCTGGAAGAAGCGCTCGCAAACCACAAGGAATGGCTCGATTCGCGAGGCGCGGCAGGAAGGAAGGCCGCTTTTCGCGAAGGCAAGCTGGAAGGCATGGAACTGATCAGCGCCAATCTGCGATACGCTGATTTGCAAGATGCGAATTTGCGGGCCGCCGATTTGCTGCTGGCGGACTTGCGCGATGCTTGCCTGGTGCGCGCGAATTTACAGGACTCGTGCCTGGTGGGGGCGAATCTGGAGGGCGCCAATCTGGAGGGCGCCTCGCTGGAAAGCGCGATGGGCCTTGTGCCGCGGCAATTGGCTGGAACGAATTTGCGTGATGCGTCTTTGCCGGCGCAAATGATGCAGTTTGATGCGCTCGCGGAATTTTCGCGAGCCTCACAAGCGTCGGCGCGCATGTTCAAGGTGGTGCTGTCGGCGAGCTTTCTTTCCTGGCTGATGATTTGGAAAACGAAGGATGTGCAGCTCGTAACCGATTCGGCGATTATCCCGTTTCTGCATTCCTCGGCCGCCGCTGCTGCGCTCCCCACAGCGGAAATTTATCTGATTGCGCCGGTGCTGCTGCTCTGCGTTTACCTGCTGTTTCAATATCATTTGCAGAGTTTGTGGGATGCGGTGCTCGAATTACCTGCGGTATTCCCCGACGGCGGCGTTCTCGGCGAAAAACAGCCGCGAATCATTACCGGACTTCTGCGCCTGCATTTCCACTGGATGAACCAGGACCCACCGTCCACGCGTGTAATCGAGAAAAGCATCTCAGCGGTGCTGGCGTATTGGACTGTTCCGTCCGTGCTGATCCTATTCTGGGCACGCTATCTGACGCTGCAAGAAATTCACGGCACGATACTGCACGAACTCCTGGTTATGGCGGCGGTCGGTATAGCCCTCTACACTACAACCCAAATCGGGCGCCCTGAGCAACGGTGGATCGTATCGGGAACACACAAAAAAGGCATCGTCGAAAAGCTCCGATATGCGAAACCTGCAACGCCGGTGATTATTCTCTTTGTCCTTCTATCGTTCCTTTCGATAGGAACTATCGCCGGAGTTCCCCACGGCATCAATCGCGCACCACAATTTTCGGCTACCAACATTCGCCGCTGGGCTCCCAATGTCCTTTGGTCGCTGGGATACGAGCCATACCCGGATTTAACAGAAGCTGCAGTTTCCGCGAAACCGTCCGGTTGGCGCGGTGATGGCACCGAAAGTAACGAGGAACTTGCGGCCGTGAGAGGCGCCCGCCTGAACGAATCTCATTTCCGCTATGCGCAAGCCTACGGAATATTTCTGGCGAATGCACATCTATGGCGCTCGGATTTTTACGGGGCTTTTTTGTCCGAAGCGGACCTGCGGGGAGCCGATCTCGGCCAAGCAGATCTGCGATTGGCGGTTCTAGACCGCGCGCAGATGAATCATACGAACTTCGATCGCGCGCAGCTCGACGGCGCGAATCTTTCGCGCGCGGATCTGCGCGGCGCGAATCTTTCTTACTCCTCGCTGGCAGGCGCGAATCTAGTTGACGTGCGCCTGGACGGCGCGAGCCTTTACGGCGCGAATCTTTCCTCCGCAAGCCTGGTTCGGGCGAACATGCAGAAGGCCGACCTGCGTGACGCGAAACTGGATGGCGCCGACCTGGAACACGCAGACATGCAGCAAGCATATCTGTGGTCTGCGAAATTGCCGAACGCGCGCATGGTAAACGCGCAGCTCGCGACAGCAATCTTCATAGATGCGGACTTGCACGGCGCGGATCTTCGCGGCGCTCAGTTCAACGGAACCGTGCTGAACGGCGCCAATTTGCAGGATGCAAATCTGGACGGCGCTGACTTGCGTGGCGCGCTGCAGCTGGGCGCGGCGCAAATCTGCTCGGCGAAATTCCGCCAGGGTGCGCTTCTGGACGACGCGCTGCAGAAGCTGGTGGACGCGCAATGCGGCCGTACTGCAATAAAAGACAACGCTAGTGTTTCGGCGCCGGCTCTTCCTTAGGTTTTTCCGCGGGCTTTTCGAAACGGCTGTCGTCGACTGAAACATTGGCCAAGATCTGATCCCACTTGTAAATCGTTGCGCCATCCGAACGCACCACTCGAATCAAAAACGGAACTTTGCTCCCGCTGACCTCGCGATACTCTTCGTAGTCGGTATCTTGTGGAATCGCGCCGAGCGGACTCTCGATTTCAGTTGAGATGCGCAGCAGCAACCCGGATTGAGCGTCGAAGTAATACTCATCGGGCGACCCGCCGCCGCGCGAGGCGCTGATGCGATAGGCGTCGTGATCATCAATCTTGGAGATGCCCTTCACTTCAAGCTTGCCGTAGTTCTTCTTGAGATTCAAACCCGGATCGAAGGCAGCGGAACCCCTTGCACGCATTAAGTCCTCGCCGGACAATTCCTCCGCTTCCCCGCCGCGCTGTTGCCAAGCGATCGTTCCGTTGTAACCCTGCGAAGAATCGCCTCGCTGCCCGTGAACAATTGTCAGAACCTTGTTTGGAGCTTTGCGATAAATCTCAATCTTCGAATGCGAGTTCCGCGACGGCACATCGAGGGCGCCACTATCCACGCGAGTCTCAATTTTCTGAATCGCCGCTTCCCCTCCCAGCGCCTGCTTATACTTTTCGATTATTTCGTCAGCGGATGGAAGCGGGTTCGCCGATGCTGATGCTGCAGTCGGCGGACTTGCTGGCTTGGATGCATCAGTTGCTGGAGGCATCGCAGCATTGGCACCAGAGGCGCTTGCCGTTGTAGCCGCGTCCGCCAGCACCGGCATGTTGATCGCCTTCGCAGCACCCCGATGACAGGTGTAGCAACTCACCGCCCGGTGTCCGCCGAAATACCCGTTGTCGATCGCGAACATCATTTTCATCATGTCTCTAGCACGTTTTTTCGCCGGCTTCTCGTCACTTTCGAAATGATCCTGGACGTGGCAGTAATCGCAGCGAACACCAAGAGCGAAGGTGATGTATCGCATGGCCGGGAGAAGTTGATCTGCCGGAATATCGCCGAGCACTTCGATATTCAGATACGCCTTGCCGACGGTTTTTACTCCCGGCGGGGCTGCCTGTGGCAGTGAAGGAGACTGCTGTTTAGCATCAGTTTGCTGTAATGACTCGGTTCGCGCGACCAAGCGCGCGGGAATCCACACTAGAGCAGCCAGAGCCAGTCCAATCGAAATCACGTTTCCGGAAGTTTTGCACGGCGCGCGTTCGGTCTTCATGATCTTGCGGTTCGTCCTTTCCGTGTTTTGACGAGAGAATCATACAGGCTGAGCTCCATGGGATGCAGAACTTATTTGAACGATGCCGCTGATGATTAGGGCGGATCGAGCAGACGTTCGCACAAGAAAGCGCTCAAGAAACCAATCGAGCGACGGAATTCCACCGGGAATCGGTTAGAATGGGCACCTAAATTATTCGACGGAAAATGCTCCTGTGAATTCAATATCGCGCGCGGCTTCCCCGTCCACATTTTTATCGAAAGCCTTCACATTCGGGATCATCGTTGTTACCTGGGCGCTCATATATTTACCGGCGCTTTCTACGCCAGGACTGCTCGACGACGCTGATTCGATCCACGCGGAAGCCGCCCGTGAAATGCTTCTGAATCACAACTGGGTCACGCTGTATGTGAATGGCATTCGCTACCTGGAAAAGGCTCCGCTCATGTATTGGGGGGTCGCCCTCAGTTACAAGCTGTTTGGCGTGGGTGAGTGGCAGACGCGTTTGCCGCTCGCATTGAGCGTTTTGGGACTCGGGCTCTGCGCGCTGATACTTGGCCGGCGCTTTCTGACCCGGGAGGCGGGATTTTACGCTGCTTTGATTCTGATCACTGCGCCGGGGATTTTCGTCTACACGCGATTTCTAATCCCGGATGCGATCGTGGCGATGTGGCTGACGCTGGGCCTTTATTTTTTCCTGATTGCTTACGAACAGGAAAATCCGTCGCGATGGGTTTGCTGGGCATTCGCAATCACGGTGGCGCTGAACGTTCTGACCAAGAGCCTGGTCGGACTAGCGTTCCCGGGCATGATTATTTTCGTATTTCTATTGCTAACCGGAAACTTTAAGAAGCTTTCCAAAATGCATCCGTGGTCCAGCACGCTGGTATTTTTTGTTGTCGCCGCACCGTGGCACATTCTGGCCGCCATCCGCAGCCCGGCGCAACCGAGCGGGCCGGAGAGAGGTTTTCTGTGGTTCTATTTTGTGAACGAGCAGGTGCTGCGTTATCTGAATAGACGAATTCCGAGGGACTACGACAAAGTTCCTCTGCTGATTTTCTGGGCGTTGCTTCTGGTGTGGCTGATTCCGTGGTTCGTGTTTTTATTCCCGGCGCTGAAGGAGATTCCAAGGCGGGTGCGCGAATGGCGTGAAGGTTTGGATACGCGTGTTCGAGCAAATTTGCTCTTTGGGGTCTGGGCCTGCGTGATCATGCTGTTTTTCAGCTTTTCCACGCGTCAGGAATATTATTCGCTGCCGGTGCTGCCGGCTTTGGCATTGCTCACAGGCGGCTGGATGCAACGAGAACGAGAATCGGCGGGCCCAAGTCCTGAGCGAAAGGCCGGGAAAACCGCGTCGCTTGTGCTCCTGATCATTGGTCTCCTAGGTTTTGCCGCTGCGATGGTCGTCCTCGCGATGACTCACCCGTTCCCTGGAGGCACGGACATCGGTGATGTTCTAGTGCCGCATCCGGGGCAATATGCTCTGTCTCTCGGACACATGGAAGATTTAACTATTGAAGCCTTCGGATTGTTTCGCACGCCGCTTTGGCTGGTTGGATTCGCGCTCCTGATCGGCACCGGACTGAATTTGATTTTTCGCAGGCGTGGCGCGCCGCTGAAAGGCAACCTCGCTCTTACCGGAATGATGATCGTGGTTTTGTTCTGCGTACATCAAGGATTCGTGATCTTCTCGCCGGAACTTACATCCAAGAATATTGCGCTGAAGATCCAGAGGAAATACAAACCGGGCGATACCATCGTAATCAACGGGAAGTATGAATTCGGTTCCACTTTGAACTATTACACCGGAATCGAGCTGCACGTGCTCAACGGCCGCGACGGAAATTTATGGTACGGCTCGTATTTCCCGGGCGCTCCGAGTATTTTTGAGGACAATCAATCGTTCACCAGCCTATGGCACCGCGACGGGCGAGTTTTTCTTTTCACCGAAGATTATTTGAAGGACAAAGCGTTACAGGACATCGACCCTAAAACCGTTTATGTATTTGCGCGCCAGGGTGGCAAGGTCGTGCTCACGAATCGCCCTGTGTGACCTACAATTAGTCCACAATCTGGAGGGTTTCCGATGCATCCTTGGCATGACCTGAGTCCAGGCGAAAACGTCCCGAAGGAATTCCACGCCGTGATTGAGATTCCGCTGGGTTCGAGCGTGAAATACGAACTCGACAAAGGCAGCGGCATCATCAAAATGGATCGCGTGCTCTATTCGGCGGTCTACTACCCGGCAAATTATGGATTCGTCCCGCAGTCGCTCGCGGAAGACCACGATCCTCTCGACGTGCTTGTGCTCTGCCAAGTGCCGGTGGTTCCTCTCACGATCATGGACGCGCGAACCATCGGGTTGATGTCCATGATTGATTCGGGCACAAAGGACTACAAAGTCATCGCCGTCGCCACCGCTGACCCGGAATACAACAGCTACCACGAAGCGAGTGAATTGCCGCCGCACAAACTTGCTATGATCCGCCGGTTTTTTCAGGACTATAAAAACCTCGAGGGGAAAATTGTGGAAGTAGACGATATTTTGCCGGCTAAAATGGCTTATCCCGTGATCGAAGATGCTCTGGCCCGCTACGATAAAAAGAGGCGAGCGGGTCACCACAAAAAATAGCCACGCGGATCGATGTTCTTGGAGTGCGTAACTTCCGATGGAGATACACTTAGTCTAAGCAGGATTGCGGAGGTGGTGCGATGCGAAGGACCCGAGCACTATTACTAATCGTCGGGAGTTTGCCGCTGTGGTTTTTCCTCAGCGCCTCACAAATCGGCCGTGAGGACTCTCGTGTGCTCCACGCAGAAGTGCTCCATCCAGCGCAGCTCGGTAAAGTGAACTTCCCTACTTCCTGCTCGCCCGCCGCGCAGTCCACGATCGAAAAAGCTGTAGCACTGCTTCATTCCTTTCAATACCTGCAATCCGAGCAGACATTTGCGGAAGCGGCGCAGCAGGACCCGCGTTGCGCAATGGCCGATTGGGGAAAAGCCATGGCGCTTTATCATCAACTCTGGGATTTTCCGGATGCAAAGGATTTGCGCGAGGGTCGGGAGGATTTGGAGGAAGCCAGAAAGATCGGCGGCACAACCGATCGAGAGGCCGAATACATTTCTGCGGCGGCTGTCTTTTTTCAGGATAAATCAGACCTTACTCACACGGCGCGGGCCGGAGCCTACTCAACGGCCATGGAAAAACTTTACCGGGATAACCCGAAAGACACCGATGCAGCGGCATTTTATGCCTTGTCGCTCGTTGCGCTAGCGGATTATGGAGAACAGGGTCTGACCAACCGCAAGAATGCTCTCGCAGTTCTCGATCCGCTACTTGTAAGCGAACCGGAACATCCCGGCGTAGCCCACTACATCATTCATGCGAGCGATACTCCCGAACTTGCTGGCGAAGGCTTGGTAGCCGCGCGCATGTACGCGAAAATTGCTCCCGATTCCTCGCACGCGATACACATGCCGTCGCATATTTTCACCCGACTGGGCCTGTGGCAGGAATCGATCGACTCGAACATTGCCGCCGTGGCTTCGGCGGCGAAAGCCACGGAAATGCACATGGCCGACGCGCACTATCAAACTCACGCCATGGATTTCCTGGACTATGCATATCTTCAGAGCGGCCAGGAAGCGAAGGCGCACGCTGTGGTGAATGACTTGAAGGCGGTTCCGGGCGCAAACCGCATGACGATAGGAGATATGCAAGCCACCTTGGAAGCGCGAAATGCAATCGAGCTGCACCACTGGAAAGAAGCCGCATCGCTCGATGTCCCCAACATTCCGTTGCGCGACCAGGGCATGACCTACTGGGCGAGGGCCATCGGCGCTGCTCGCAGCGGTGATGTGGACGGCGCCAAGCAAGACATACAAAAACTAATCGAAGCAAATGACGCGCTGGATTTGCACGACAAGGGCATGGGAAACAAAGTGTATCCAGGCGAAGGTGTTCAACAACGCGAAGCGGAGGCGTGGCTGGCTCATGCAGAAGGCAAATCAGTCGAAGCTGTGAAAATCATGCGCCTGGCCGCCGAGCGGGAAGAGTCCGAGCACGTGGAGTCTCTCAGCATCCCGGCTCGCGAGATGCTGGGGGACTTGCTCCTGGATCTAAAGCAGCCTTCAGAAGCCCTGGCTGCCTACCAAGCCGCGCTCAAAATCTCGCCGAAGAGGTTTGATGCACTTTATGGCGCCGCGCGGGCCGCTGAATCCGCTGGAAACCCGCAAGAAGCGCGTGATTATTACGCGCAACTGGCGAAGATTGCCGCTCCCGGCGCGGATCGTCCAGAGCTTCAAGAAGTTAAAGTAAATCTCGCGGAAAAGTAGGAACGGCACTTTCGAACAGAATACGAAACCTTTCCCCCTGACCTGGTTCTGTACTGTTGTCCAGTTGTGGCCTCGCGTTCTGACCGCGCATACTTACTCTGCAGATTCTGCGTTTTTGGGCTTACGCAGGCTCAACATACGTTCCCGTTCCTTTCGCAAGTCCTTCGCACAAAGACGCAACAGGCGTCAACGAGCCGCAAGATGAAAACAATCGCCCAGTTGATGAACTGCGAGAAACAGACTGCTTATCGCGATGCCGCGCGAACGATAAATGAACCGCGCTGCACAAGAGGCCCTGGCAAAACTATGCGATGTATCCCTATACCGATTCTCGTTCTTCTCGCCGTGGTTTGCGCATTCCCAACTTATGCAGCGGAAACCAGCCCGATAAAGTGCGGAGCGAACGAAGATCGCGTCTGGGTGTACGACTCGCTGAATAGTTTCGACGTGGCTCTGAAACTGAAATGCGGCGAGCTGGTGGAAATCATCAGCCGCGAGAAAGGCTACGTAAAGATTCGTACTTCCAGCGGCAAAGAGGGATACGTGCCGGAAAAGGCCCTTCCCAAGCCGCCGGAGCCCGAAGGAAATAATCAGAATTCGAGTGAAGCGCAAACTAGCAGCCAACAGGAACCGCAATCGGTTGTAGCCGCCGCACGCGCCAGAACTTCGGCCAGCACTCAACAAACGGCGAAACCTCAACCGATTTCGACCCGCTCGCAGGCCAATACGGCTGTACAACCCCCCGTACGTTCAGCGCCACAGCCAACCGGGGTAGCAAACACAGATTCGCAAACTGCATCAGCCGGCCAGACCAAAACGCAATCTGCCTCAAATACCGCCGCCGCGAACACTAAACGCTCTGCTGTGAAAGCGGGTTCAAGCAAGGACGTTTCCGTCCCCAACACACCCGCTGTGGCGCCCGCGCCTGTAGCCGCGACCGCTAGCAACATCGAACTCGCCGACAACCTGCCCAGCGCGTCCCCGGCATTGAGCGCGAGCACCATGTTACGGCACCACCACGCGATGCGGATGAGGAAGAGGATCCCGTCGTGAAGCCATTGGAAAATAATGAGGCCTGCAAAATATATTTCTCGGCATACGGCCTCTCGCCGAATCAGTACAAATGGATGAGCAGGAACCGCGGCAAGGCATTCGCCGGGATTTGTCCCGCCCCGGCGCCAGCCTTGGTGGATTTCGTCGTCATATTCACGCACGACGCGGATTTTTATAACGGCACAATGCCCACACTTGTCCACACCGACAAGAATGGGTTTTCAGATTTCACTCCTCTGACAGCTGTTGACTCAGCCGTGGTTTCACCTTCCGATGCCGATAAGAATCGCCACGAGTATGTTTGGGTGTTTCATACCAAGAGAGGCACATTCGATCCGGCGAAATTTTCGCCGAAGCGCCGGCCGCTATTTTCAAGTACAGAGTCAAATAAGCTCGGCACCGCAGCCGGAAGCCGATCGGCCGAAGACGCTTTGCGCTTTATGCAGCAACACGGCATTGACCGCTGACGTAAGCAGGTAAAATCCACAAAGCCCCCGACTTGGCCTACCGTTAGAAAAGAATCACATTGTTACTTTCATAGTTGAAAGCATGCACCACTTGGCCTAGAACTAGCATCTAGGTACTTATGAATACAACTGTAGTCAATCCGAGCATTACGCCGCGCGAAATTCTCACATCGTGGGGGCGCATCCTGACCGGCAGAGTCCCGTTGCTCTCAATCGAAATCACGCGTGAATGTCCGCTGAGCTGCCCCGGGTGTTACGCCTATGGCGATACGCATCTGGCAGGCGGCGTTACCTTGCGTGATCTGAATGACAAGCGTGGCGACGCGCTGGTCGAAGGTGTGCTTGGGCTCGTGCGCCAGCACAAGCCTATGCATGTCTCTCTAGTGGGCGGCGAACCGCTGGTTCGACATCGCGAGCTCAGCCGGATTCTGCCGGCTCTGAGTGAAATGAACGTATTCACGCTCGTGGTCACCAGCGCCGTAATCCCCATCCCCGAGGAGTGGATGAAAATCCCGCGTGTGCGTGTTGCGGTATCGGTGGACGGCCTGCCCGAAGATCACGATGTCCGGCGGAAGCCGGCCACCTACGAGCGCATCCTCAAGAATATCGAAGGACGAGAAGTAAACATTCATTGGGTGATCACGCGGCCGATGCTCGCGCGGCCCGGCTACCTGCAGGAATATGTTGCCTTCTGGAACGCCCGGCCGGAGGTCAACAGAATCTGGGTAAGCCTCTACACTCCGCAAATCGGCGAACAGAGCGTTGAAATGCTCACTCGCGAGGACCGCGAAATTCTGGCGAGAGAGCTTCCGGCAATGACCTCGGAATATCCCAAGCTTCTAATGAATAAAGGAATCGCGGGGGCCTTCGTAAAGCCTCCGAAAAACCCGGATGAATGTCTCTTTTCCAAAATGTCCGCGAATTATTCCGCCGACCTGAAAAGCCGTGTGGAACCGTGCGTTTTTGGAGGCACGCCGGACTGCTCGCAATGCGGCTGCGCCATCAGCAGCGGACTGCACTGGATTCAGACGGTGAAGGTCGCGGGTCCGTTGAAGGTGAAGCATTTCGTTGGTAGCTCGGTCGGCGTCGGGCTGGCGGTAAATCATCTCAGGTCAGGTTCGCTACGTCCGTCTCGGTGGAAAGCCCGCAAGCCGAACAAAACTGCGACACCGGATTTCGTGCAAATACAACCTTAGCTGCAAACGTTTCTTTTAGCTTTGTGTCTTCCCTTTTCCCTCTAGAAAATCTTCGTTGCGCTTACCCTGCGCAGAATTGTGATTTACATCTTGTAACATACGGATTCTAAGCAGGTTGAAGGGCCGTAAGAGAGCTAAGGGTCATCCATGCGGGTTTTACAGGCCTTACGGTATGGCGAATATTCGCGTGAAATAAGACCATCCTTGAGTCGCGGTCGGGACCGACGAATTCTAACGGCTGGCGGCGAGTGTGCACAAAGGAACAGATTCTCTCGGTCCATTCAGGTACTAATAGCCCAGTCGCTTAATCGTTCTCAGATTCTAAATCTAAAGGAGTGAGAAATTATGTCGAAACACTTTCTAACATGTTCGGCCTTGGTCCTGTTTTTGATTATGCCCGCAGTTTCATCCGCTTCCTCCGACAAGGAAGACGACGTAAATCGCGCGCAGAGGGCCGCTACAGTCTTTCAAGAGATCATGAACGCGCCAGACAGTATTCCTCAGGATGTGTTGAATAAGGCGCAATGCATCGCGATCATCCCGGGGGACAAGAAGTTCGCGTTCATTTTCGGCGCTGACTACGGGCGCGGGCTCGCAGTTTGCCGCACGGAACACGGCTGGGGCGCGCCAATCTTCCTCGCGGTCGAAGGCGGCAGTTTCGGTTATCAAATCGGCGGCTCATCGACCGATCTAATCCTGCTTTTCATGAACGACCACGCGCTGCACAGCCTGCTGAGCGATAAATTCAAGCTGGGTGGCGACGCCACGGTGGCTGCCGGCCCCGTTGGACGTCAGGCTTCTGCAACCACTGACCTAAAACTGACTGCCGAGATTCTGTCCTATTCCCGCAGCAAAGGCGTTTTCGCGGGTGTGAGCTTGGACGGAACCGTCGTGCAGGCGGATAAGAGTGGAGACGAAGCAATGTATGGCGCAAACGTCTCGCGACACGATGTTCTGGACGGAAGCGTTCAGACACCGGAGTCAGCACGTCCCTTGGTGCACGAACTAGATAAGTATTCGAGGTAAGTAACGAGCCTAACAGCCGGGCGAGGAGGCTCATCGGTGCCTCCTCGGCCTCGCTCCCCACAGCAAGCCGTGGCGCCGGTAGAGTCTTACGGTACCGAACAGCGCGGAGCTTCGCTACCCTCGTCTTGAAGTAAGATACATTGCCCCGATGGCGCGCCAATCTCTAGTCGAATTCTTCCACGAATACGCTCGCCAAGGCAACGAGAACGCATTCATCCATCACCGCGGGTATCGCATTCAGCGATGGACCTATAGCCGCGTTGCCGCCGACGCACGGCGTTTTGCGCGAGAACTTGAAGCTCGCGGAATCGGGAAGGGCGATGCGGTTCTGCTTTGGGCCGAGAATTCTCCGGAGTGGACAGTTGTGTTTTGGGGCTGTTTGCTGCGCGGGGCAATAGTTGTTCCGATCGACCGAATCTCCACCGCAGAATTCTCATCTCGCGTCGCTCAGCAGGTCAACGCCAAGCTGTTGGTTTACTCAGAGATTCTCACGTCCGATCTGGCGATTCCGCGATTAGCTATCGACGCTATTTCCGAAATCATCGCCGGTCATTCCGACACCTCCTACCCCTCCCCACAACTTTCGCGGCAGGATATTTTGGAGATTGTCTTCACCTCCGGCACAACCGCCGAACCTCGCGGAGTCGTGATCACCCACGGCAACGTTCTGGCGAATATTGAGCCGCTGGAGCGTGAAATTAAGAATTATCTCCGCTACGAAAGAATGTTTCACCCGCTGCGATTTCTAAACCTGTTGCCGCTCAGCCATATTTTCGGGCAACTCCTCGCGCTGTTCATACCGCCAATGCTGGGCGCTACAACCATCTTTCTTGATTCTATGCGGCCATCGGAATTGTTAGAGATCGTCAAGCGTGAACGCGTATCGGTGCTTATCGCCGTGCCCCGCGTAATCGAGTCGCTGGAACGTGAAATCGAGCAGCAGTTTGAAAACGAAGGCCGAATCGAGGAATTCAGGAAGGAAATTGTTGCGTCGGAAAAAGAACACTTCTTGCTCCGCTGGTGGCGGTTTCGGCGAATCCATCACCGGCTGGGCTGGAAGTTCTGGGCCTTCATTTCCGGCGGTGCGGCCCTGCCGGCGGCGACGGAATCGTTCTGGAACCGCCTGGGGTACGCTGTGATTCAAGGTTACGGCCTCACGGAAACCACATCGCTTATTAGTTTGAATCACCCATTTCGATCGGACAAAGGTTCGATCGGCAAACTCTTCCCCGGCTTGGAAATGAAAGTCGATCCGAACGGGGAAATCCTCGTTCGCGGCGAAAATATCGCGGCGGGCTATTGGAGCGGCCGGCAGCTTCAGCCGGTGGTCGGCGAAGACGGATGGTTTCATACCGGCGATCTGGCGGAAGTGGATGAACAAGGCCGTCTCTTTTTCAAAGGCCGCCAGAAGAACGTGATTGTCACGCCTGCGGGAATGAATATCTATCCGCAAGATCTCGAACGTGCTCTGAATCAACAGGCGGGGGTGAAGGAAAGCGTTGTGATCGGTCTGGAACGTGACGGCAATGCGGAACCTTGCGCAGTCTTGCTGCTGGATAGCGACGCCGTAGATCCCAGGCTCATAGTTCAAAACGCAAACAAGTCGCTTGCGGAGTTTCAGCGCATGCACCGATGGGTGGTTTGGCCCGAACCTGATTTCCCCCGCACGCCAACTCAAAAACCGCTCTTAACGCGCATTCGCGAGGTGACGGAAGCAAAGCTTGGCATGCGCACGGAAGTTCAGAAGGCAAGCGCGATCTCTGAACTCCTCGCGCGCATCACCGGCCGGCCGCAAAGTGCTTTCTCCTCCAACGCCACGCTCGAAGGCGAGTTGAACCTGAGTTCGCTCGATAGAGTGGAACTGATGAGCGCGCTCGAAGGGCGGTATCAGGTTGATCTGAGTGAAACGGCATTCAGCGACGCAAAAACAGTGGCGCAACTCGAACAACTTCTTCGAAGCCCAAGTGCCGCACACGCCGAACACGTTTACCCGCGGTGGGGCCAAAATCGGCTCGTCACCTGGATGCGTCTCGCAGTCTATTACTTGGTTGTATGGCCAGCGACCTACATCTTGGCAGCTCCACGAGTGAAAGGCCGGGAAAACCTTCGTGGGCTTCGCGGCCCCGTTCTTGTGGTGTCCAATCACGTAACCTACATTGACATCGGATGGATTCTCGCGGCGCTTCCTGCCAGGTTTCGCCATCGTCTTGCAACGGCCATGGATGGGGAGCGCCTTTCCAAAATGCGCCGCCCGCCAAAAGAAATGAATTTCCTTCAGCGCATCGTCAAACGCTTGAACTATTTTCTTGTCGTCGGTCTTTTCAATGTGTTTCCGCTGCCAAGAGAATCGGGGTTCCGCCGGAGTTTCTCTTTCGTGGGCGATCTCGCCGATAGGGATTGGAGCATCCTGATATTCCCGGAAGGAATCACTACACCAGACGGACAATTGCTGCCCTTCCAAGCCGGCATCGGCTTGCTTGCGGCGCAATTAAATCTACCTGTAGTACCGATTCGCTTGGCTGGCCTGTTTGACCTAAGGCAGGCCGAACGGCTTATCGCTCGCCCTGGGCATATTCGCGTGACTATCGGCGCGCCCGTGCGCTTCACACCAGACCAAGACCGGAACGAAATCGCCTATGAGCTGCAGCGCCGAGTGGCTGAATTGTGACGAAAGAAAGGGCAAACGAATTACGCAGTAAGGCCGGGGAGAATCCCCACGGATAAAATTTCCGTTAAGCGCAGTTGAAGTACTAACCGCCGTGTCGTAATCTAAGGACACTGAATCTGCATTTCGGCGCGCCCGTAGCTCAGCTGGATAGAGCGTTTGGCTACGAACCAAAAGGTCGGGAGTTCGAATCCCCCCGGGCGCACCATTCTTTCTCACACAATAATTGAGACTTACGCTGCAACTGCAATCCTCCTTTCGCTCCACGTTTTAGGTCTCATAGGTATCATTGGCCTTTCCTCGCAGGCCGGAACGACAAATCCCGTTCCGACTTCTTCGACGACCTGCTTGCGAAATTCCACGTCACCAGACAGCTTGGAGTATCCATCAGTCACCGATTGCTCTGCTTGTCCAATCCAGAATCTAATAAGGTCTTCTGGCGCTCGCCGCTTTCTCAGCCAAGTAATACGAAGCCTTCGCATCGCATGAAAACCTGCCTTCCCCACCTTGAGTTTCTTCAAGACAGGATGGAGGGACCTACGGCGCAGATTTGTCTGAGACAACGGCTTACCAAGTTTGTTGGCGAACAGGAATCCTGACTGGCGTGTTCCAATATAACTTTTCAGCAATTTTGCCAGTTCGCAATTGATGTCCACTTCTCGGTAAGCGTTCTTTGTCTTTGGTGCCTGAATAACACCTTCCCAGCAGGACTGCTCAATCGTGATGGTTCGGCAATCAGCAGAAAGGTGCTTCATTTCAAGACCAAGGGCCTCACCAATCCTAATTCCTGTTCCGGCGAGTAGGGCGTACAACGCCCTCTCTTGTCCGAAAACGTTCTCAACGATAGCCTTTCTCAATCGGGCGGTAGGGAAACTCATACATATATTTTTGTTCGCCGTTCACTTCGGAGCGGGGTTTGAGCCTGCTGTGCAAACACGGGCGTCGCCATCAGTACTGCTGCTAGAACTGCTATTTGTAGTTTCATGGTTTTACTCCTTTGTGTCGGTCAAGAAATTCTCGAATCGCTTGCTGAATGAAGTAGCTCACCGACTCATCTTCTTTCTTGGCGAGTTTCTTCAGTGCTTCTAAATCACGTTCTTTGATGCGTACTGCTGTCAGCGTTTTTGTCATAGAGCCCTTTTGTTACTTTGCCTTCGCGACCAAGGCTGCAGCCACGATTGCTGCTTGCTTCCGTAACAAGATGGCTTCAACCGCTGCGCGATGCATTATGGCTCTCGCGGCGGTCTGCGCCACCCGTTTGATTTCAGCGGCCACCTTCACCGCTTCTTTCTGTTTTGCGTTCATTGTGGTGCTCCTTTAACCGCAGAACAAGTGTATAACAATCGTATATCATTGTAAGCCGACAAGCGTAAAGATGGCCCAGCCGACGTTCAGCGTGCCCGCTAAGTCCTGTAGATTTGCAGTGATGGTTAAAGCCAATGGAATCTCCTGAAAAATAGGTTTTGAGGATTGCTTCGGCAAGTCTCTATCTGAGGACTTCCTGAATTGCCTCAAGCACTTGTTCCTTCGTCAGACCGCTTTTGGTGGCAGCCTTCATCAGCGCTCTTGCGACATCCTTTATATGTTCCAAAAGCAACTCCTGAGAGAAGTTGGGCATAGGTTGTATGGATGTTTGATATGGCTCGCCGCAATCAGGACAATTCGTCTCGGTAGTATCGTGGGAGTTCTGGCACGTGGGATTGCGACAAATTTGGTACGTCATTGTTTCTGTCTCCCTGACCAACTGCTTACTTACGCCACTACGATAAGCATCTTGTCGTAATATGTTTTAATGACGTGAGCATAATCCTCTTGAACAGATTTACGTTCCTTTAGATTGTCTATCTCTGTTTGGAACGCTTTTTGTCCCGCTTCACTGCTCAAGACCGTCTGAGTAAGAATCGCTGCTGCAATCTTGCCGCTTTCAGACATTGTATCCTCCATTGATGCTCTACCCCTGTTGTCGTTTCATAATCTATGACGTTGGGAGTACCGAACTTTTTTTACGCGGCGGGTGACCATTTTCTGTGCTAGCCCTATAAGAAGTTTTTATTCGCGGTTTGTCCAGTCGCCTGAAAGCCTTGGCGAATAGACGAAGCTCATGCTGGTGTTTGCCGTCAGCGCCCCACGCAGCTTTGATTGACGGCAGCTTCGGCATATTTACTGGTTGGCCGTCTGTGAAGAGCCGATACAGAGGGATTCTTAACGCACGGGCATACCTTTCGAGAGTTTCGACACTAGGAATAGTGTGACCGTTTTCTACCCGGCTGACGTAGCAACGCAGAAGCCCGGTCTTGTTCTCAATGTCGCCTTGAGATAGATGTCTCTGTTCACGTAGTTCACGCAGCCTTGGGCCGATTTCCATTTGACGAGCTTACACTCTCCGCCCAAACGCCGGAACGTTTAAGCGTCTGCAACGAAGTGTGGAACTCACAGTCCGGCGTCAAAACCTGGATTAGCGCAGATTCCAAAAACCAAAATATTTGGCGGGTAAGCCTGTAAGCCGGATTCTGAAAATCGTGACGCAAATACAGAACTTATTTTGAATCAACACGCATGATTGCTTTTATAACTTGTGTGGACGAATTTTTGTTACGGAAGGTCACGGGACTGGCATGTTTTTGACAAGTTTCTCCCCGCACGGTTTCTATTGCTGCAAGATACGTGTGGTAGTGAAACCTATCCGATTTCCACGGACATCGGAGTGATGGCTCCGAAGACTGGACAAAACTACCAGTCAAGGTCTGAGTAGGTTCGTTTTCTTGCTATTTGCAGGCTAGGTCTCAACTAGGTATCGTTGTGCGGGTTCGAATGGTATTTTTCGATTCGTAAGCGACACCAAACAAGCCATTTGGATTTTGACTGCGGCTTGCTACGAACCAAAAGGTCGGGAGTGGTACGGAACCTCCGCATCGCATGAAACCCCGCCTTCCCTATGCTTCCCGGCAATGTAGGGACGGGTCGTCAACCACTTTCTTCAGGCTAGGTCCCTCCAGCGCGCCGGACTCGATATCGATATGCCAATCTTCTGTCAGGACCAGCGATTGATTCAAATCGAAATATGCGATGTGCAGCGCCGGGCCGTTAAATGAAAGGTTTGCGTACCCGTTATAGCCAACGTTAAGTTTCTCGTCGCTGGGATAACGCCTGTTATCCCAAGCAAGCCATTTACAATCCAGAATGTCCGGAGTCGCACCACGCTCGACAGGCATGCCGCCGTGGCCCATACACCTCCCGTACGCCTCGATGCCCTCCTTGACGCTGAACTTCTCATAAATCGCCAGCCTGTGCTCGTGGCCCCAAAACCAAATTACCGGCCGGTGAATCAGCTTCCCCAATTGCTTCGCCGGAATTTGATACCAACTCTCAAACGCGGAGTGCGGCCCGTGGTGCGACAGCAGAATCAATCCGCGTTTGTCTCCGTCCGGTTTCACGGAGGTTTTCAACCATGCGAGCAGGGGCTCGGGAATAGCGCAGCCCGGCTTGAACGATGTCGTCTTGCGAAGCCATTTGCTCCGCTGCAACACCGGCATTTTCCCCCAATCAAAACGAGTGGAATTGTAGCCTGTGTCCAGTCCAATGATGCGCCAGTGCTTATTTTCGAGGCAAAAGAAGCTCGCCCACTGCCCAGCTCCCCATTCGCTGCCGCGTTCTTTCAATCCCATCCTCGGCAGAACCATTTTCCAATAGCCGTTTCCGTCAGCGTACATTTCGTGGTTGCCATTGAGTGCGAAGCTGCCTTTTGCGCCCATCGGCCACTTTACCGGAGTGTAGGGGCTCGTTTTCTCCCCAAGGAAATTTTCCCGCACTTCATTGCTGTCGCCGACGTAATACACATCTCCCAAGTGAATCGTGAAATCCGGGTCGGACTTTTTCATTGCTGCCGCAACGATTCTCGCTTCATCCGTTCCTGTGCCCCAATCCCCCGCTGCGCCGATTTTCACGCGGTCATCAATCGGATAAATACCGGTTCCTTTTCCGTGCGTCGTGTAATCTCTGAACGCATGCTTCTCGTGAAACCAGTATCTCGCAACCTGTGGTATCCACTCGAAAAGCCTGCTGGGAAGGAAAGCTGCGATGGGGTCGTAGGTCATGGTTGAATAACCCGCCAACGCAGAGTGGAAATGAGCTGTGATTCTAGAATTCGCGAACCCTGTAAAGTTTCCGAGGTCTTTACCGGAGTTTGCCTCGTCGGGCGTTCCGCGTCGGCGCTCGGCGCTCTTCTTGGACTGGACACGCATCATTGTGTCTCATAGCGAAGCGTTATTGTTGTATCTGTGAATCCGAATTGGTCCGCAGGCAGTCCGGATACCTTGGAAGCGCTCACGGTAGTTCTGCATACAGAGCATTGGAGCACGCGCTTTTTCATGAACCCGATTGCCACGACAGGACCGCTCATGCGATAGATTTTCTTTGGAACAAGCACGCCGCGTTCGCAAATCTTGCAGGAAGGTTGATATTGTGGATCCATCTGCTCTCCTCTCCTAAGCCTTATCGGGAGTGTATAATCAACTCGTGAAAATCTTGTACTGGAAAGCATGCAAAAGCCTTGTTAGGCTCCCGCGTGTAAGGAAGCGCGCACTTCCCCCGGAATATTCGGTCTGCATCAACAAAGAGTTGGAGGTTAACAAGGGGGAGATCGTCCGCACGTTTTTGCAAAAGACTACCGGTAACGAACAGTTGCACTTGAGCTTCCGAACAGGCTATAGGCGCAATCCGGTGGGGATCTCAATCTTTGGAAAGACTGCCACGAAATCGCCGAGAAAAGTTCTAAAATCGTCCCCTCGGGTGTGCCAGTTCTCTGCGTAGCTTATCTTTGCCTAGTTTTACCGCCAGATATTTTGTGTAGCTTGCAAAATTGTGACGATCTCGATGACGGCTGCGTCCACAACTTTCGGCGACGGATTGATGTTAGGAAGTGCCACCTTAAGGTTGAGCATCGGCCGCCTCTTCACCAGCCCCCCCTCCATGCCCGCTGGGATAAGGTTGACGGCAAAAGCAGAGGTTTCAGCAGCCGGGTTGGCTTTCTGAAGCTTGGCAACCAACTCTGGCGCGAACACAGGATTCTGCGACATGCGCTGTTCGATGCTGCCTTCTTCGTCTCTACGCAGAGGGCGAATTACAGCCACGAAAACAAGAGTGTCTTTGTTTTCCGGCAACCAGATAAAAACGACTTTGAGGCCTTCGGGAAAGCCAAATCGGGTGGCCGCCTCGGAGGGCATGGCGTCAAAATATGGCAAATGACCTTCATCTCCGGGATGAGGCACAAAGCGGGTTTGCTTGATGAGCGCGGCAAAGTCCTCCTGGGAGGCAATTGGAGGCCGTGCAATAGTAGGGGCCGCGGACTTGTCGCTTTGGATCTTATTGTAGAGCGCATCATCGGCCGCGAGATTTGCTTTCGGCTGTGTCTTCAGACTCTTCGAAAGATCAGCTATCGTATCGTCGGGCTTGGGTTTCTTAAAGGCGAAGGCAGCAAACATGGACAAGAGTGCAACAAGAAGAATTGTTTTTTTCATCGTCCCGCCTCGGCACAGCAGCGCAAATTGTATGCCGAAATCGCCTCTGGGCTTAGCGAAAACAGCACCACATTACCCCGTCCCGCTTGTACGCTGCACGGTGAATATGCTTAGTCCAGCAAAGATCTCGACCTGTGGCAAACTGGCCACGAAATCGCGGAGAAAAGTTCTAAAATCGGCCCCTCGGGCGCACCATCCTCCTCGATAGAAATCATCGACAAGCGATCCGAAGGCTGCCCGACGGTGGGATGACAACCCGCAAAGTCTCGTCCCCGCGCCGTCAGTTCGGCTAGTGTTCACGCTCCCATAACACCGCATTAACAAACACTCGGTAGTTTCGTTCCGCCAAGCTGGATCCCGAGCTCACGAGGTGAATGATGGCGACCGGAACCACCGCTCTAGACGCAAAGATTGGCGCAGGACCAGGCCGAATCGGCATGCTCGTCTTTGGAGTTGCGCTGGTCGTCGGCCTGATTTACGCCGGTGGACATTTGCTGTCGGACCTTTCGCAGATGCATTCGGCGTCGGTCGGCCCTTACGTCTTGCTTGGCGTCGCGCTCCTGATCGCTCTGGGATTTGAGTTCGTGAACGGCTTCCACGACACGGCCAACGCTGTGGCCACTGTTATCTACACACACTCCTTGGAGCCGCACGTAGCCGTGGTTTGGTCCGGCATGTGGAACTTTATCGGCGTTGTTCTCTCCAGCGGAGCCGTTGCCTTCGGCATCGTTTCCCTTTTGCCCGTGGAATTGATTTTGCAGGTCGGAAGCAAAGCGGGATTTGCGATGGTCTTCGCTTTGTTGGTCGCAGCAATCATCTGGAATCTTGGTACCTGGTATTTCGGCCTGCCATCTTCGAGCTCGCACACTCTGATTGGATCCATCATCGGCGTAGGTATCGCCAATCAACTGATGTCGGTCAAGTCCGGAACCAGCGGCGTGGATTGGGGACAGGCAGCCAACATCGGAAAGTCTCTAGTACTGTCGCCGATCGTCGGGTTTGTCGTCGCCGGCGGGCTGCTTTTGCTGATGCGGAAGTTGATCCCTAATAAGGCGCTCTATGCTGCTCCCGTCGGAGACGCGCCGCCTCCCTTTTGGATTCGCGCGCTTCTCGTGACCACTTGCACCGGCGTGAGTTTTTTTCACGGTTCCAACGACGGCCAGAAGGGCATGGGTCTGATCATGCTCATTCTGATCGGCACGGTGCCCACCGCCTACGCCGTGAACCACGCCGTCACCTACGGGCAGTCGCAGGATTTCGTCGCGGTCTCCATTCAGACCGCGGAGGTCCTGGGGCACTACGTTTCTTCCAGCGCCGTAATCGGCGATCCCAGAGACGAAGTCACCGATTACATTCGCTCGAAACAGTTCACACCAAACACTATGTTGGCGCTACGCGAGCTCGTGAATGGAATCGGCACCGAAATTTCAGAATACAAGGAACTTAAGGGAGTTCCCCAGGACAAAGTTCGCAACTTCCGCAACGACATGTATGTAGTAAGCGAAGCCCTGCGTCTCATGAAGAAGAGCGGGCAACCCCAGTTTTCGACCGCTGACTCGGCAGTCATAGCAAACTATAAAAAGCACATCGACAACGCTACAAAATTTATTCCGACTTGGGTAAAAGTTGCGGTCGCAATCGCGCTGGGGCTCGGCACCATGATCGGCTGGAAGCGGATCGTCGTGACCGTTGGAGAAAAAATCGGCAAGGAACACCTAACTTACGCGCAGGGAGCCGCAGCGGAAATCACGGCCATGGCCACCATCGGAGCCGCCGATGGATTCGGATTACCCGTCAGTACGACGCACGTGCTCTCGTCCGGCGTGGCAGGCACTATGGCTGCCAATCATTCCGGTTTGCAATGGGGCACAGTGAAAAATCTCGCGATGGCGTGGATCCTTACACTTCCCGCGTCCATATGCCTTGCAGCTGTTCTGTTCTGGGCATTCACAAAGCTGAGCAGCTAACGGTATCCGATAGAACCGAACGATAAGCAGAAACGGAGGCTCCGCATCTGTCTTGCGGTAGCCGTCTCTTTAATGATCTTCCAGAATGCAAAAACTGCATTTACTCATCTTCGCGATTCTCTGCTTTGCCTCCTTCCATGCGGGCCTCTGCGCCCAGAGCCTGCCGAGTGAGACTTGCGCTCGCCCTTCCGTAGGAAGCATCGTGCCCGAACCCCAGGATCTGAGAAGCCAGAACGGGATCCTGAAGGTCGATCTGACGGTTCGCAATACCAGCGAGGCTGGCCAATCTGCACGTTTCTGCTATATATCCGCGGACGGTAGCGAGTCTCCAACTCTGCGCCTGCATCCCGGCGATCTTCTCATCTTAGATTTGAAGAATGATTTGGCGGACCCGGATCACGCCACCGTAATTCCCAACCAGCATCACCTGCACGCAGTTGCCGTCAATAGTGATGCACCCTGTATGAGCGGTGCCATGACATCGATATCGACCAATCTTCACTTCCATGGCCTAACCGTTCCCCCTATTTGCCACCAAGATGACGTCCTAAAAACATCGATACAGCCAAGTGATCCTCCGTTCGAGTATCGATTTCGCATTCCGGCCGGCGAAGCGCCAGGATTGTATTGGTATCATCCGCACATCCATGGGTTCAGCAAAGCACAGGTTCTCGGCGGCTTATCAGGCGCGATGATCGTGGAAGGAATCGAACGCGCGAACTCCGAAGTGGCAGGTTTGCCGGAGCGTGTTCTGATAATTCGCGATCAAGATTTGTTGAACCCCAACGCTCCGCCCAATAAATCGGAGCCGGTTGTGCCGAAGATGCTGATCGACCATGACGGCGATGCTGCAAACACCGGCGCGGGCTTCGGCAAACCAGCGAAGGATCTTTCGATCAATTTTGTGCCGGTCCCGTATCCCGACTACCCCACGGCAGTGATCAAGATGAAGCCCGACGAGAGGCAATTCTGGCGCGTGCTCAATGCTTCGGCCATTACGTATTTGAATTTGGAAATTTTATACAAACGCGCACGTCAACAAATCGGAATCGTGGCTCTCGACGGCGTCCCCGTGAATACAAACGGAGCCTTGCCGAACAGCGTGCTGTGGCGCGACCACATTGGAGTCCCTCCAGGCGGCCGAGTGGAATTCATCGTAAAGGGACCTCCCGCCGGTGTTCCGGGCTTATTCGTGACGCGGACGGTGGATACCGGCGTAGGAGGCGAAAATGACCCCAACCGCGCTATTGCAACGATCGTAGCCACGAACGACGCGCCCGAACCGCATTCCGTGCTCTTGGAGTCGCCCGAGCCACTCGTTCCAGCCGGCGCTCCATGGTTAGGAAATGTTCCCCCGGTGCGTACTCGCAAATTGTATTTCTCCGAAACGCTACTCGATCCGAACGATCCCAATAGTGCAACCACTTTCTATCTAACTGTAGACGGGCAAACGCCAGCGCCGTTTGATCCGAGCGCAGACGTCCCCAACATCATCGTGAAACAAGGAGACGTGGAGGATTGGATCATCGAAAACCGCTCCACTGAGTTGCACGCATTCCATATCCACCAAGTGCACTTCCTGCTGCTCGATTTTTCCGGCGCCCCTGTAGACGAGCCCTTCCTGCGCGACACCATTAATGTTCCTTTTTATAACGGGAAGACGCTTCAATACCCCAGCATTAAAATACGGTTGGATTTCCGTGACTCCAATGCCGTCGGCACCTTCGTATATCACTGCCATCTTCTGGAGCATGAGGATGGAGGAATGATGGGAGTGATCCGTGTAGAACCAGCTGGCGTGGCTGAAGCCGGCAGTCATGAACTTTCCACAAAGAAACCACCTGTTCGCGCGACCGGCACCAATTAATCAACTTTTAATTTATTTTTCTTCCGCCATAAACATCGGCTCGCCAGGTCTGCATGCGATTTTCCTATTGGGTCACGTACGCAACTAACCTAAATCGGAAACCAACGCCTCACTGCCGATTTTGTTCTCCAGTTTGTTACTCCATTCACACCAGAAAAATCTTATCGCAACACTGAGCGGTTATTACTCAGTCCCGCGGTAAAAACCGCCATAGAAACAGGAGGATGCATGTCCTATAAGCATTTCGCTTCGAAATCAATGCGTTATCTGCGCATCGGATTGACGTCTCTTGCCCTGTTCCAGTTCACGGTTGGGGGGCCTTTGGCCAGTTCCGTCCAGGCACAGGAAGCCACCCCGGCCAAGGCGCAGCAGAGCAACGACGGAAACACAACCTCGCCCATTAAACACGTCATCGTGATCATCGGCGAAAACCGCAGCTATGACCACATCTTTGCCACCTACGTGCCCAAACGCGGGCAAACAACGAAGAATCTGCTTTCGGAAGGGATCGTAAACGCCAACGGTACTCCCGGGCCCAATTTCTTCAAGGCACAGCAACTCGCCGCGACGGACAGCACACCTGATGCTTTCCTCCTGAGCCCGCCAAAACAGCAGTTCCCGAACAATCAGCTCCCATCGCCCCTGGTGGGCGGTGCCGAGACCGCCGCAGGTGCTCCAGCGATCTCGTACATTCCCGGAAACAGCTTGGCCCTCGCCATCGCATCCGAAAACGGATTGCCCGCAGCCGACGCTTTCCCCTACTACCAGTATTTGGTTTCCGGAGGGACCCTGCTGCCGCATAAAACCCCGGACACACGCATCACAAACGTCAATTCACTGCCCGCAGGTCCGTTTCAATTGACGAACGGTGGCAGTTTTACCTATAACGCGTATGCGGCAAGCCCGGTCCATCGCTTCTACCAGATGTGGCAGCAGGAGAATTGCAGCCTAGACCACGCAACTTGGGAAAATCCTTCCGGTTGCAATGCCAAGTTGTTCTCGTGGGTCGAGGTAGCTACCGGAGCGGGCTCCTCTACGCAACTCAACGGCCTGCCACAACCGGCAGACTTCAGCACCGAATGGGCGCCCAGCCCGACCGTAACCACGGGTGAAGGCTCGACTGCCCTCGGTTTTTACAATGTCCAGCAGGGCGATGTACCCTACTTCAAGAGCCTCGCGGACAATTATGCGATGAGCGATAATTTCCACCAGTCCGTCGATGGCGGAACCGGCGCCAACCACATCATGTTCGGCCACGGCGACGCGATCTGGTTCTATGATCCCCACAGCGCCACCCCATTCGTTCCACCGCACGACATGACATCAGGCCAGTTGGATGAAGTCGAAAATCCGGATCCGCAGCCCGACACCAATAACTGGTACACGGAGGACGGCTATGGCGGTGGTTCCTTTGGTTCACCCGCTTACGGCGGAGGATCCTACAGCAACTGCTCGGACCGCACTCAACATGGCGTTTCCGAGATTGTGGACTACCTCCGGTCCATCAACATCGATCCGCATTGTGAACCGGGCCACTACTACCTTCTGAACAATTACAACCCGGGCTACTTCGGCCAAGGCGAAAACGCATACACCGACTCAACCCCGTTCAACACCATATTCACGGTTCCACCCTCGTCGACGCCAAGCATTGGCGACGACCTTCTCGCCCACAACATTTCGTGGAAGTATTACGGCGATCAGTGGAACGACTATGCTGGCGTTGGTCAGCCAAGTCAGCCCCCCTGTTCGACGACATTGACCACCAACTGCTATATCCCTGAGGACAAATACCAAATCAACTACGGACCGGTAGGCTCGGAGAATGAACTCTTCGACGCTCTCATCACCAACGCCGATGAGTACTGCAACATTTGCAACCCGTTTCAGTACGACACTTCCATCATGGCCAACCCCGCTGTCCGCACTGCCCACATCCAGGACACGGTTAACCTCTACAGTGACATCCAGGGCGGCACGCTTCCTGCCGTTTCGATCGTGAAGCCCAGCGGGCTTGTAGACGGCCACCCCGCTTCTTCGAAGCTCAACCTGTTCGAGGGCTTCACGCAAAAAATCGTGGATCTGGTCCAGAACTCGCCCTATTGGCAGGACACCGCGATCTTCATTACTGAGGACGAAGGCGGCGGCTATTACGACTCCGGTTACGTCCAGCCGCTCGACTTCTTCGGCGACGGCACCCGGATTATATTTCTAGTTGTGTCCCCCTTCTCAACGGGCGGGCGTGTCACACACAACTATTCGGATCACGTCTCCATCCTCAAGTTCATCGAGCGGAACTGGAATTTGCCTCCCGTCACACACCGCAGCCGGGACAATTTCCCCAACCCGATCGCGCCTTTCTTCAACCCATACGTGCCAATCAACAGCCCGGCGATTAGCGACTTGTTCGAGCTGTTCGATTTCGGTTCTTCAGGCCGGGGCAGAGGCGGTAGATAAGTAAATTTCTCGGTGCTGCCGAGTGATTTTGCTGGCTGCTCGGCCCAAGCTTAGAAAACAACTGGCGCCGGTCTCTCGCGAGATTGGCGCCAGCTTGTCTTTAGGTCCTGATTGTCACTAGTAGCCGAATCGCAAAGGGCGCTCGCCCGATGCGGAGCAGCCGAATCGCATTTTTTCTGGTCTGCGATGTCTACCTGCTAGTCGTGTGGTCCCGCGGAGATGAACTGTGCAGTTGCGTGAACTTCGATTTCCACCGTATCGCTGGCTCGAAGAAGGAATGTACTAGGGCTCTTGATGCCCCATTGAACGTAGGGCACCGAAAAGTGCGCGGAGCCTTGGACCTTATCACCGGCAGGCGGCTGAACCTCGAATGTCACTGTGATCTGGTGGTCCTGCCCGTGAATTCGAAAAAGCCCGGACAGTTCCACTTGCGAAACACCCTGCGGATTGACATTTCCTTTTACCTGCTCAGGATCAAAAACAATCTCCGGATATTTATGGCTCTCCAGAATTTCCTGATGCATTTTCTTGTCGCGGCCCTTGTTGTCGCTGTCGCCGCTGGTAGCGTCCACGACGATTTCTCCACTCGCTTTTCCCGTAGCAGCATCGAAACTAATATGGCCGCTCTTCAGCTTGAATGTCCCGTGAACGCTGTGGAGCGTGGAATCGAGCGTGAATTCGATTGTGGTTTGCGCGGGATCCAGCTTGACTGTCGATTCCTGCGCGGACGCGGTCGAACCTAACAGAACAAAAACCGCAAATGTCAGCGCCGCATACAAAACGCAGCTAGTTCCTGCCGCTACTAACTGTGAAAGGCGGGTTCGCATGAAACCCCTCGGCGTGTCAAGGACAGGTACAACCGGCAGAGTGGCCATTTTTTCGGCCACGATCAAGCTCGCAGAACTTGCCAGCCAAGGCCTAGCACTTCCGTCGCCTTCAGGCTCTCTTGTGCAGCTTCAGCCATATGCGCGGACATGACTTTCGAAAATAGCGCCGGGTTGCCGGCGAAGAGCCGCAGTACCTTCCGCCTTAGCCATGCGCTGCGGTCCATTAGCAGCAGCAACCGCGTCATTCGCCAAGGCGCTCGAGAAATTTCACCATGCGCAGTTTCGTAATAATCGAGATCCTCACGCGCAAGAGCTTCCGCTAAAAGTATCGCGTGCTGAAAAGCGAGACTCAACCCCTGCCCCGTAATTCCGTCCACGGTAAAAGAGGCATCGCCTACGAGCGCCACATGTCCGCTCACCACGCTCCGAGCACGCCCCAGCGAGGTCACACCGCCCAGCTCTGCCGTCAGCGGACGCGAACTCTTCAGACGCTCCGCTACCTCCGGAAAATGAGCTAACGCTCGGTCGATCCTCAACTGTGGATCGTGCGAAAGGAGCGCGATGCAGATTTCATCGCCGCCTGTTGGCGTCAGAAATATCTGGCAGCCCGGTCCCCAATGTACTTCAACCAGATCCGTCCACGGAACGACAGCGTAGTGGCGGGAAAATCCAAAACGCGCAGTCCTCGGAGACCGCGAACTGAGATTTGCCCATTTCCCCACGGTGGAATTCTGTCCATCAGCTCCCACCAGCCATCTGCACGGGAAATAAATGCCACCAGCCTGAGCGCCTCGCGCGTCGAATCCTGTTACCCGGACCCCCCAGTGGAAAGCCACACCCACTTGGCACGCGCGTTCCACCAAAATTCGGTGAAGCTCGGCGCGGCGGACTCCATATCCCGTCCCCTTGGTGATTCTCGCGCTGGCTGAAAATTCTTCGTCTGAAAAACGGATACCGCGGAATGGAAATCCTTCGTTAGAAGTTAGATGAATTCCCAGGCTCTGTAGGCTTGTAACAGCAGTGGGCAGTAATCCTTCCCCGCAGGATTTTTGAATCGGAGGTTTTCTGTAGTCTAGAACCGATACGCGCAGTCCCTTTAGGCTAGCCGCAATCGCAGTCGCGATCCCGGCAGGTCCCGCTCCAATAACCAGGACATCCGCATGCTTGGCCACCCTAGGCCGCCTTTTACCATCTCAGAAGAACCAGCTCCGAACAGAAACCCGGCCCCATCGCCGCTAGAATACTTAGCGATCCAGGCTCCGGCCGCCGATTCATATAGACATCTTCCAGCACGAGCAGCACCGAGGTGGACGAAATGTTGCCAACCTTGCGCAAACACTCCCACGAAGCAGCCAGATCTTTTTCTGTCAAGCCCAGCGCCGTTGCCGTTGCTTCCAGCACTTTTGGACCACCCGTGTGCATTACCCAGGTCTTGATGTCGCTTCGCTTGTGGCCTTGCTCCGCCAGAAACGCGTCCACATCTTTGCCCAGGTGCTTCACAACGGTATCCGGCACTTCTGGAGATAGTACGATGCGGAAACCTTTTTCAGAGATGTCCCACCCCATCACGCGTTCGGTGTGCGGGTAGAAAATGGATTTCGTTGCAAGAATCTCGGGGCCGTCGGACTTCCTGTTCGACCCCACGACGATCGTCGCCGCCGCGCCGTCACCGAACAGCATCGCAGAAATCAAGTGCGCCATCGACAGGTCGTCCCGTTGCAGCGTCAGCGAGCACAGCTCGATGGATAACAACGCAGCCGCTTGATCCGGATAGCCGTGCACATAGTCTGCCGCGCGAGCGATGCCCGCTGCTCCCGCCACGCAACCCAAACCAAATATCGGTACGCGCTTGATGTTCGTGGATAGGCCGATGCGATTCACCAGCCGCGCATCAATCGAGGGCGCGGCGATTCCAGTGACGGACGTAACGTAAATTGCGCTGAGGTCCTTCGGCTTCATGCCGGCGCCATGAAGTGCCTTGCACAACGCCTTTTCTCCCAGTGTGAGCGCATGCTCAATCCACTCGTTGTTGGCTTGACCCCAGGTCGTCAGGTTCTCGTAGAAATCGATCGTACGACAGAGATACCGGCCTTCGACTTTCATACTCTCATCCAGACGGTCGAGGATGTCCGGATTGGGCAATCGGTGCCGCCAATCGTTTTTGAGAGCTTCGGTCAACACCTGCTGGTCGTAGTAATGTTCTGGAAACGCACTCGCAACGCTGGCAATCCTCATCTAGTCTCCCCTCGGTTTTTGGCGTGACTGCGCATAATACCCCGACTCGGAGCAATCTCCCATGTCGATTTGCATCTTTTGTTGCTTCTTATAAAAGCAATGAACACATGCCGGGCGTGTTCGTTTCGCCTGCCTGCAAAAGATCAGCTATGGATAGGCTTGATGCAGACTTTGATAGATAAACGGCGCGCAATCACTGATCCACTTTAACAGATTACCGGCTAAGTTCTAAGCGGACGAACGGATTTTGGCAAGAGAAGCACCGGATTATCGGCTGGCCCTTATTTGACCCAAGACTCTGATGTACCTTCACCGGAAGAATGTTTCTCTTAAGTCGGGATGGCAAAAAAGAACCCCAGGCCTGGGGGCGCAGGCCTGGGGCGGGGGGTTGAGGCATTGGGCCGGGCAAACTTTCGCGAACTAAGAGCGGCTAGTAATTCCAACGCCGCAAAAACAACGTCGCTCGGAATACCATTTGAACTCCGACTACCAGAATCGTATCGCGCAAGGCCGCCAATCGGGCGCTCATATGCATATCCTCTGAAGATCCACTGAATGGCTGCACAATTGCCATGGCCTCGCTTTTAGCAGCCAAATTATCGTTTGCCAGTGCGCTCATGCCGCCCCCTCAGTTGACTACATAAACCGGGTTATCGTGTTCCACAGAGACGACCATTGATTTGAAAATGTCTATGTCCCAGCTGTCAGCGATCCGCAGACGCAAAACTTCGTTTGTTTCAGACATCAGCCGCCCGCGCAAGGGCACTCGCATGTTCCCCGCTAAGACCCGAAGAATCACTGGCTGGCCCATCCAGACTGCATAGCCACCTTCCATGAGTCCCCCTCCAGGTGCTTGCCTCGCACACCTGCATCTTCGGACAGGAGGACGGAGTGGCCAATGGTACAGGCGGCTATTGCTGGTAGTAGGAAAGTACTACCGCATCCGGTCTCGCGCGTGAACGCGTTTCTGCTATTGTATTTAGGACCACTTGTGGCCGGTTTGGACTCTCGAAACCATTGGAAACTGGGTAGATGATCGAATTTCTGAAGGAAATGTTGGCACGTCTTTACGACATTCGCGGCCTGCTGACCTGGGGCGGTACGCTGATGGTTTGCGTCATCATCTTCATCGAAACCGGAATGTTCGTTGGCTTCTTCCTGCCGGGTGATTCCCTGCTGGTTACCGCCGGCGTCTTCGCCGGAGCTGGAAAATTGCAATTGGCGTGGCTACTTTCGCTGGTGACCCTGTGTGCGATTGCCGGCGATCAACTGGGCTACCTGATTGGCCGAAAGGCCGGCCCGGCCTTGTTCCGCCGCGAGGATTCCAGATTTTTCAAGAAACACCATCTGGCGCGCGCACACGAATTTTATGAGCGCTACGGCGCTAAGACAATTATCCTTGCGAGATTCGTCCCCATCATTCGAACCTTTTGCCCCCCGGTAGCCGGCGCGGCTGGGATGAAGTATTCACGCTATCTCCTCTACGACATCGTCGGAGGATTTTGCTGGGTCTGGGGGATGATCCTGTTGGGCTACACCATCGGTAAGACGGATCCGCGGATCGACAAGCACATCCATTACGTCATCGCCGCGGTGATCGTCGTCTCGTTGCTTCCCGCTGCCTATCACTCCTGGAAGGCGCGCGGACACAAAACCGCACTTCCGCTCCATCCGGCCGAATCCGAAAAAGATTAGAATCAGAATAACGCGAAGGAAAGCTACTTGAGGAAAAGCCCCTCGCGCACCTGATCGCGGCCCACGAAGGTCTTCGACGAGCGGAACTTTCCGAAAATATCCAAAATCTCGCGGTTTTGAAAAACGCGAGCGTGCACTGATAGCGTGGATGCCGGCAGCAGCTCAAACGTTTGCGTATCGGCAATCCTGTAACGGCAGAACCTCTCGGGCGTGCGGCTGTGAAACAGCGACAGAACGGCGCCCCCGGGCCGCAGCATCGAGTACACCCTGTCCATCACTCGCGGTAAAAGCTGCGCGTCCAGATAATCGAAAATATCCCACGCCAGCACTCCATGAAAATGTTCTGCGGGATACAGTAAAGCGTTATCGAGAAATTTATCGGCGAACATGGAAGGTGAAACTCTCGCGGCTTCATTTCCCACCGGGGCTTTGCGGAAATTTTCTTCTTCCGAGCCCAGAAATTCCTTCCACGCCCGCAGCAGGTCTTCGGTGGAAACGCGAAACCCTCTCTCAATAAAAAAGGTCACCGTCGCCTGCCACACCGGCCCGAGATCTAGGATTCTCCCCTGCTGCGAATCACCGATCAGCCACAGAAATTCCTTCAGTCCATTCGACACGCGAGCATTCGCGGAAGGCGCCGCCACTGCTGCCGGACCCGGTTTATCGCGTGCACCGGACGCCGGCGTCGCATTCATCCGAGTTTTAGCCACCCAGCTCATCGCCTGTTCTATTCGTCCTTGCTGCTCGCGGACATGACCTTTGCTTTGCTCGAGTCCGGCGCGCTCTCAGCGCTCGAACTGCCTTGCGAACCGCCGGTCCGTATCATTTCCACTTTCCCTCGCAAACGCGCTCCATCTTCAATCGCAAACCGCGGTGTCAACACGCTTCCCTGCACTTTGCTTTGCGCTCCCAGTTGAACCCGCTCCCCCGCCTTCAAGTTCCCTTGCACCGAGCCCTCAATGATGATCTCGCGCGCTTCGATGTCCGCCTGTACCCGGCCATTGGGCCCGACGGTCACGCGAGCATTCGCCAGGCGTATCTTCCCCTGCGTTTCGCCATCAATGTACAAATCTGAGTTCCCTGAAATTTCGCCGCTGATCTTCAGACCGGCCGCAATCGTCGTCAGACCATTGGCAGCATCGGTCCGCGGAGCGGTGTACGCGGCTGGCGTCGGTGCCGCAGCTGGCGCGCTGGGCGGTCGTGTCTGCATCGGGGTCACTTTTGGTTCTGGTATTACCGGAACTGCCGCGACTGAAGCCTGCGGAGACGGCTTGGCCTCAGCTGATTTATTCCACATTTGAATTCCTCCCCCACGTATAGCTGGATCCTGCGCCAGGGTGGCCAGGTGTCCAAACTATAGTACATAGGGCGCCCGGAGTAAACCGCCACTCTATATCGGTTGGCCGATCCGCCACCGACGCGGATTGCCGCCTAGGAGACGAATCCAGCTCCCTGCGCGGCTCTGGAGCGATCGTAGCCCATTCCTGAGGTCTGCACCTCGCTGTGACGCATTTCCCACATGGCCACGATATACCCCACCGCTTCGTACAGGAATCTCTTTAGCCCATTGCGAGTACGCCACCAGTTGTTCGGATCGTATTCCGAGTCCGGCGCCGAGATTACACGTAGCTCCGTTCCCGCCGGCAGCGTGCGTTCAAAAATGTAATCGGCCCGGCGCGTGTGATAATTCGAAGTCACCAGCAGGACTTTCTTCCAGCCGTGCGCCGCGATCGCCTGCGCGTCGGCAGCTGCTTCTTCCCGCGTGTTCGTTCCTCGATGCGTTACCGGGACAATCGCATTTGGCGGCACGCCCAGGGCCTTTAAATCACGCTGCATCAGCTCCTCTATCCCGGCATACGGCCGCAGTAACCGTCCGCTGGCGAGAATGCGCGGAGCCATACCCGATCTAAAAAGCTGCGCCGCTCGCGTCGCGCGATCGGCCTCGTAATTGTCGTCGCTCAGAATCACGATAACGTCCGACACCTGCGGCGTTTGGTCCACGATCCAGAAATCTCCGGCGAAACGCAAAATCGGGTGGCGCGCCAGATACAGAATCGCGACAAATACAACTACGAAAATCAGAAACAACAGTTTGGAGAAAATTCCGCCGCGCTGGCCCTCGCGTTTCTTCAAAACACTTGGTACCTGATTTGTCATTTGTTCGGATCGAGCTTGCGCAGGCTTTCGGCCGCGTCTTCCGGGAGCGTGCCGTTAAAATAAATTTCCTTGATGCTATACGACTTGCTCCTCTGCTGCACGATGGGAAGAATTTCGATGTGCCAATGGTAATCGCCCGCAATCGTCCGCCAGTATTCGCTCAGCTCGCCTTTCGTTTGCAGCGTATTCGGGGATGTATGCAGCACCATGTGATAGCTTTCCGAAACTTGCAGGAGCCTCCGCAGCGTTCTACCCAACAGGCTGGCTAGATGGCGGCGGCTTTCGCCCGCGAGCGGCGCTTCGAACTGATGGTTGTGCGTCTTCGGCATCAGCCACACCTCGTACGGCACCCGCGAGGCGTAAGGGCAAAAAGCGTAATAGTCCCCGGCGTTATCCACTACGCGCTTGGCCTGTCGAATTTCCTGGCTCAGAATGTCGCAGAAAACACAGCGCTCGCGGTCGCGATACCATTCTCGCGCGCTCCGCAATTCGTACAGGATCCGCCGCGGCACGAACGTCGTCGCTGTAATTTGCGAATGTGCGTGCGGCCATTCCTCTCCCGCTTGCGCCCCTTGATTCTTGAATACGGTCACATATTTGAATCTCGCGTCTCGTTTTAGATCTGCGATGCGCAACGCGTACGCTTCCAGCACGCGCTCGATCTCTTCGTCGCTCATGCGCGAGAGCGAACGCGTATGCTCCGGGCTTTCTACAATTATTTCGTGTGCTCCCGTCGCCGCCATCCGGTCATAAATTCCTTCGGCGCTGCGCCCCGGCTCACCCTCGATTCGATACAGCGGACGGAAATGCGGATACACGCGCACCTGCCACGGTCCGTGCGTCGGCAAATCCAAAATTGCGCGCACCTCCGGCCGATTTCCCGCACACAGCGGACATGGATCCGGCCTGACCTTTTCGCGCTCCGGATGCCCGACCACCACCCAACTTCGAGTGATAGGATCTTTGCGAAGTTCCATTTTCCCGGGTAAAACGCGTTCTATAAAAATTCGACGCGCCATCTTATTACATTGCAGCGTCCGCTCGGCAAGAGATAATCGCTAGTGATTCAAAATCACGAATCGCGGCCGCTGGGCGCAGTTATAGCTTCAGTTCCAGCAGACGATCCAGGGAAAGTACGGGCTTTACGTCTTCGAAAAATTATCGCGTGTAATGTGTCGGAGTGGGCCCAACTTCCAGGCGGTGACGGTCCCAGATAGCGCCTTCACGGTTGTAATGCGCCATCTCGAAATCCTGCGTCAATTCCAGGCAATCGGTGGGGCAAGCATCCTCGCACAACCCGCAGAACATGCACCGCGAAGTATCGTAGGTGAACGTAGTCAAAACTTTTCGCCGCGTGGCATCATCCCGCAGCCATCCCACCACAATCAAATTTTCCGGGCACGCCAGCGCGCATAGATTGCACGAAATACAAAGCGATTCCCCCGTCTCCGGATTCATGTTCAGCCGGGGCGCTCCGCGATAGCGCTCCGCCATCATCGGCCGTTCTTGGGGATACTGCTCGGTGACAACATTCTTGGGAGCCTGATAACGAAAGGTCAGCATCATCCCCTTCACCAGGTCCCACAAAAAGATCCGCTTAAGAATTTCTTTCATTCAACGTAGTTTGACTTCCGCCTTTGCCAAAGTCAAGCCATCCACGGTGATTCCGGTCGTATATGATGCTGCTCTTGGGTGCGTTCAATGCGGCGAACAGATGTTCTTTTGCTCCTGCGGGGAAGCGATCGGCGGTCGATCGGCCGCGCTGACCAAGTAGCGGCCATTGTGGCCAAGACTCTAAGACTGTTCCCCAAATTGATTGCAGGATTGTGGTCCGCCGATCCTCTGGTGCGAATGCGCGCAGCGGACGCGTCCGAGAAAGTTACACGCAAGAATCCTGGGTTGCTCACACCGTACAAGAAGGAATTGCTGGTTTTGATGACCGAGGCCACCGAACAGGAGTTGCGCTGGCATCTGGCGGTCATGGTTCCACGGCTTCCGCTGAACGCCAAGGAACGGCAACTCGCGATATCTTCGTTGAACACGTACCTGGAAGATCGCAGTTCCATTGTCAAGACCTTCGCCCTTCAAGGGCTGGCCGACTTGGCCCAGAATGAGTCAAGTATTCGACCCAGGGTGGTAGAGACTCTGCGCGAGGCCACTCGTAACGGTACACCTGCGATGAAAGCTCGCAGCCGCAAGCTACTGCTTCGCCTGGAACGTGGCTGATCGTCAGTGAGCAACCCATTAAAACGAAAATTGTTTATGTATTCCACGTTGCTAAAGTGTAGGCCTGCTGGAATAGGAGGAGGACGTACTGTGACAAACACAATCAGAACAATTATGGTCGTAGCCCTCGTGATTCTCGGCGCTCTCGTCTCGCTGAAGATTTACGCCGCACCAGAAAAGCCTGCACCGCAAGTGTGGACTCCCGGATGCGTTGCATCCGTCCCGAAATCCTGGGGTGCCTGCAAAGGTGGTTCCGCTCAGTCAGGACTGGCATTTGAGGACGGTGCCGGCACTCTTCGCTTCCTCACCAACATTCCCTGTGACGGAACTCCGGCCGTTGCGCTCGAAATCCGCAGGACCGCGCCCAATTCCTCGAATGGCGGAAATTAGCGAAGCAGAAGCTTCCAGATGTTATTCTGGCTTTTCATGCTCGAAGATACCGCATCTGACCGCGAATTCATGGCCGCAGCCCTAGCCGAGGCTCACCGGGCCGCCGAGCGAGGCGAAGTTCCAGTCGGAGCAGTTCTCGTCTTCGACAACCGCATCATCGCTCGCGCCGGCAATCGCACGATAGCCGAGTGCGACCCCACGGCGCATGCCGAAATCGTGGTTCTGCGCGCAGCCGCAAAAATGCTCGAGAACTATCGGCTGCTTGGCTCGATCCTTTACGTCACCATCGAGCCCTGCGCCATGTGCTGCGGCGCCATGATTCAGGCCCGCATTGCGAGGCTCGTTTACGGAGCCGACGACCTCAAGGGTGGCGCGGTCCGCTCTTGCTTCTCTGTTCTCGATCACCCGCAGCTCAACCACCGCGTCGCCGTCACCTCCGGCGTGCTAGCCGACGATTCCGCCGCCATTCTGAAAACTTTCTTCTCCGCTAAGCGCTAAATCGCCCCATCTCGGCGCTATCTGTTCGTAGTTTTCTAATCGCTTTCCTCGCTTTCGAACACTGAGCTGATGTGCTATTCATCTCTCAATCCGACTTACGCCGCCTCGGCTGTTGCGCTACACTCTCGTTGGAGAAAATATCTAATGCTCTGCCCTCGTAGAGAAGGTTTCCATATAAAGACTTATTGGCGATTTGTTGCGAATTTTGGATTGGCTCTGGCGCTGCTTTCGCTGCCGGCTTCCTTTTTCGCGCAATCGTCCTCTTCGGCGCCGCCTGCCGCGCAAACACAGACTCAGACTTCTCCACCATCGCAAGCTCCCTCGCCGTCGGCCCAGCCGCTTTCGCCTGCAGCCAGCAGTCGCGAAAATCTTCTCGCCCAGTTCAACGACTCTCTCGAAGAGCTTACTTCACGGGTATCGCCTTCGATCGTCCAGGTGCAAGTCACCGGCTATCGCTCCATCGAGGCGAAAAATCAGGACGAGACCAGCCTGATCGGCAGAGAGCGCAGCCTGGGTTCGGGGGTGATTGTTGACCCGGACGGCTACATCATCACGAACGCGCATGTGGTGAAAGGGGCGCAGCGCATCCGCGTGGTCGTCTCGTCTCGGCCTTCCGGGGATTCGCAAGTGCGCGAAAGCCTCGGGCTAGGTGAGCACGTTCCGCCCCTGGACGCGAAAATCGTGGGCATCGCTCCGACCATCGATCTCGCATTGCTCAAAATTGAAGCCAAGGGCTTGCGGGCGCTTCCTTTCGCGGACTACGCAAAATTGAAGAAGGGTGAGCTCGTTCTCGCCTTCGGCAATCCCGAAGGTCTCGAGAACTCCGTCACCATGGGCGTAGTCAGCTCCGTTGCGCGCCAGGCTGATCCCGGCGTGCCTTCCGTATTCATTCAAACGGACGCGCCTATAAACCCGGGAAATAGCGGAGGGCCGCTGGTGGACACAAACGGCGATCTGGTCGGCATCAACACGTTCATTCTTTCCGAATCCGGCGGCAGCCAGGGCTTAGGCTTCGCGATTCCCAGCAGCGTGGTGAAGTTCGTCTATGAAGAGCTTCGCAAGTACGGCCGCGTTCACCGTAGCATCATCGGAGCCGTCCTGCAGGACATCACTCCCGATCTCGCGGCTGGACTTGGCCTGCCAAGGCAGCGCGGTGTCATCGTTTCCGACGTGGATCCCGACGGGCCTGCGCAAAAATCAGGGCTTCAAATTCAGGATATTCTTTTGAGCCTGGATGAGCGCTCGATCGGAAGTGTGCCTCTCGCCGAAATGATTATTTCCACGCGGCCCGCCAGCGCCATTGTCCAAGCTGAAGTGCTGCGCGGCGACAAGAAGATCACGCTGGAAATTCCAGTAACTGAAGAAAAGAATGACGTGGATCAACTGGCCAACCTCGTCGATCCGGAGAAATCTCTAATCTCCAAACTCGGTTTTTTCGCCGTGGAGATTGACGACAAACTCGCGCGCCAATTAGAAGAATTGCGCGAGCCCTCGGGCGTAATCGTCGCAGCCATGGCCGCGGATCTCCTCGGTTTGGAAGCTGACTTGCAAGCCGGAGACGTGATCCATGCGCTCAACGGAACACATATCGAAACGATCGCCGGCCTGCGCGCCGCTCTAAAAGCCATGCGGCCCGGCGCTCCCGGCGTGCTGCAAATAGAGCGCGACAGCAAATACATGTACGTTACTTTCGAAATGGATTGAGAAATTAGAATGCGGATATTCAGTGTTCGGCACGCGCTGTTGTGACCATAGAGAGCCTTTGCTAAGCTAGAGACGCTCCAGCCGCGGAGAGGTGTCTGAGCGGTTGAAAGAGCTCGCCTCGAAAGCGAGTGTTGGGGAAACCCAACCGTGGGTTCAAATCCCACCCTCTCCGCCACAGTTTCGGTCGCTTCGGGTCATCTTGCCGTATCTTTGCCCGCCCTCCGCGCATCTTCCTAAGAGTACTGCTCGCAACCTCTAAGCTCGTCGGGAGTGACAAAACCTGAGATATAGTTGAATGAGCCTATGACTGCTGATCTCGCGACAAAGAAGAGCCGAGGATTTCGCCTTCGCGCTGCCGTTTGGATTCTGATTTTCGTTTTTGGCGCGGTCACCGCTTGCGAGGGCTATTCCGTCCTCACACACGAAGCCATCATCGACTCGGCCTGGGACGACGCCATCAAGCCGCTGCTCCTTAAAAGATTTCCTGCATCAACTCCGGAAGAATTGAAAACCGCGCACTCCTACGCTTACGGAGGATGCGTGATTCAGGATCTTGGCTACTACCCATTTGGCAGCCACTTATTCAGCGATCTTGTTCATTACGTCCGCACCGGCGATTTTGTGCAAGCACTGATACGCGATTCGCAGGATTTGAACGAATACGCTTTCGCCCTGGGCGCTCTCGCGCATTACGCCGCCGACAACCAAGGCCATCGCGTAGCCGTAAACCTCGCCGTGCCCATGCTGTACCCCAAATTGCGCGCGAAATATGGAGACACGATAGTCTACGACCAAAATCCGATGGCACACCTCAGAACGGAATTCGGCTTTGACGTCCTCGAAGTTGCCAAAGGGCGTTATGCGCCGGACGCCTATCGCGATTTTATTGGATTTGAAGTTTCCAAACCGCTTCTCGACAAAGCTTTTCAGGAAACCTACTGCGTGGAGCTGAAATCTGTCTTTTCGGACTTCGATCTTTCCGTGGAAACTTATCGCTATAGCGTAAGCAAAGCGATACCTACTGCAACGAAAGTGGCATGGGAGACAAACAAAGATCAAATTCAGAAAGATATTCCGGGAATTACCAAGGAAAAATTCTTGTATCACATTTCCCGGTCGAGTTATGAAAAAAACTGGGGCCGCAAATATCAGAAACCCGGATTTAAGGACACATTGCTGGCGTTCTTGTTCCGTCTGGTGCCCAAGATCGGGCCGTTCAGCGTTTTCAAATTCAAAACTCCCACCCCCGCGGCCGAAAAACTATTTGAGGCCAGTTTCAATGGATCCGTGAAGGATTACGAAGATTTCCTCCATCAACAAAAAGGTTCCGGCAAAATCGAACTCGTAAACGACAATTTTGACACCGGCACCGTGACGGGTCCCGGACAGTATCCGCTAGCGGATAAAACGTACGCTCAGTTATTAGATCACCTGGCGAAAGATCATTTCGCGAAAGTTTCCCCGGAACTTCGCAAGACTCTCCTGGATTTCTACAGCGATCCGAACGCACCCTTCGCCACGAAAAAAGACAAGGCCGAATGGGCCAAAGTTCTCAAAGAAGTTGATGAATTGAAGAACTCGAGCGCCACCGCCGAGATCCGCTGACCAAACGAATTCAGCTCAAGTTGGCTATTTCGCTTGGGAGACGGCCCCGGTGAGCACTGTAATGGATGCCGCGGGAAGTTCGTATTGGGTTGTCGAAGACGCCGCAATTGTCGAACGCGCTGGCGGTCCATCAGGATCGGCCTTCCCTCCCCCCACGAGCGGACGCCACTGATACTGCGCGCTTCCGAACGTAACCATCCTGACGGATCCCGCAAAATTGCCTGCGCTACTCGACTTCAGTCCGTCGAACGCGATTCGCACCGCGTGTGAATTTTCCTGGTCCTTGTTGACGATTAACAGCGACCACTGGCCGTCCGGGCGCAGCGCCGCATATACCGTCACCAGAACGTGCCCCGCGGCGTCCTGTATGTCGCTTGCGGCGGGAAACAGGCGATGCGCGCCATCACCCGGTTGCACCCAATCGAGATTGATGAGTTGGCTCGCAAAATATTGCGAGAGCGGCTGCTCCACTTGCAGATTTGTATCCGTCGAAAACAGGCCAAAGGTGCCAAGCGACTCGTTGCATCCCCGGTGAACTCCCAGTGGCAAATAATGGAAGAAATAAACGGCATCGCCGCCATTGCTTAAGAACGCTCCCACGTAATCCGCCAGCCACAAGGCGCCCCAGATGTCCACGTAAGCTTCCTCGGACTGCCAAGCGATATTGGATTCGGTGATGAACAGTGGAATGTTTGCCGGCACGCCATCTTCGCGCCACACTTGAGTAATGTGCGTCACGAGATTTGCTTCATCGTAGAGGCTGCTCCACGGAATCTTGCAGGGCTCCATCGGATAATGTTCGAAAGAGAAAAACGCGAGGTCCGGCAGCCGTCCGTGAGATTTTAGATAGTCGATGAATCGCGTGGTCCAGGAAGTTTTCCCCTGCGCATCGGGCCACGCTTCGACGTCCTTGTTCACTCCCGTAAATATCGGCCCGCCCAGCTTCAGCTTGGGATCCACTTTGTGCAGTGCTGTTGCCCATTGCAAATACAGCGCCCCGTAATCTTCCGGTGTGGTGTAATGGCCGTCCGGCTCTTCTCCCATCTCGACATACGAAATTGGATAGCCGCGCTTCTCGATATACGAAATTTCCGCCGCGGAGTCCTCCGGGGTGCCGTACAACATCGCAATCGGAATCATAGCTGGCAAACCCCGCGTGAACCCGCTGGTGAAAAACAGATCGAACCCCACTTGGTCGCCGGCATGTTCGTCTAAATCGGCAGGCTCGTGCCACGGATCGACCGAAGAGCAATATGTCGCGGTTTGGTCCTGATCAGGCGTGTGGCGAATCAGGTCGTGAAACTTTCCATCGGAAGTAGTCGTGCCCAGATAGATTTCCCCAATGGCATAGCCCAGACAATTTCTGCGATCCGCGGAGCCGTGAGTATCGCAGGTGTTGGAGGATTGCGTCATCAGCACGCGAACCCACTGTACAGAGACCGGCGCGGATGCCAGTTGAAGCATCGCCGTGCCGCCCTTTCCATCCGGTATCGCGCCGCCTGGAAATGTTTGCCATACACCGAGCGCGGGCTTCTTGATGGGGTCTTCGCCGGTCCAATACTGCACCAGATATTTCTTGGCATACGGCTTAGCCCAAGCGATGCGGATCGCGTTTATGTCCTGGCGGCTGGTAAGATCGAGAAAAATCCATTGCGGATGAAGCGAGTCGTCTTCGCCCGTGAATGCTTGCGTAAGATACGGATTGCTTTTCCAATATGTATCCTTGTCGCCGTCGGTAAGCCGTGAGTAGCCAACCATGTCGGTGCCATCGTCGTGCGTGACGCCGCGATGCGGCAGCGGATAGCCATACGAATGGCGTATCAAATCACCGGGAGTCGCGATGCCGGTGAAATAACCTTTACCCCTTGGATCGCTCCATGTGCCGGCAGGATTCCAATGCCACGCTTCCACGTGCAGCTCGGTATTTTGGCGGTACGAAACGGTCTGCCAGCCCGCAGA
>Ga0224545_1000023_pt1 | contig 47112 bp, 28 predicted proteins | sample 714P12024metaG_FD_179906 | JGI IMG/M metagenome (GOLD analysis project Ga0224545, IMG submission 179906) | Peat soil microbial communities from Stordalen Mire, Sweden - 717 P1 20-24 | ecosystem: Environmental > Terrestrial > Soil > Wetlands > Peat | place: Sweden: Norrbotten County, Stordalen... | reverse complement strand
AAAACCGTCTCCCGCAGCAAGTAGTACCGCAGCGCATCATTCCCGAGCACCTTCACAATCGGCTCGGGATACGCCACGTTCCCCTTCGACTTGCTCATCTTTTCCTGCTCGAACAGCAACCATCCGTGCGCAACGATCTTCTTCGGCAGTTCGATTCCCGCGGCCATCAGAAACGCGGGCCAGTAAACCGCGTGAAATCGGATAATCTCCTTACCCATCGCATGAATATCAGCCGGCCAATATTTTTTAAACTCCGGGCCGTCATGCTCGCCATCCACAAATCCGATCCCGCTCATATAGCTCGTCAGCGCGTCGTACCACACATAAAAGACATGCTCCGGATCATCCGGCCACGGAATCCCCCACTTGACGGATTTTCGGCTGATCGAAATATCCTTCAGCCCACTCTCAACGAAACTCTTCACCTCGTTGAATCGAAAATCCGGATACAAAAACTGCGGATGATTCTTGTAGAGATCGAGCAGCTTCTGCTGGTAGGCCGAAAGCCGGAAAAAATAATTTTCCTCGGAGACAAGCTCCCCCGGACGCCCGCAAATCTGGCAGTCCGCCGGTTCCGGCGTATCGCTCACGTAGAGGTTGTCGTAGATGCAGTACCGGCCTTCATACTTTCTTTTGTAAATCGCGTCGGGCGAAATTCTCATCGTCCGCCGCACCAAATTCTGTACCGCAAGCGCATGACGCGGCTCAGTCGTGCGGATAAAGCCAGTGGTCGTAATTCCCAACAGCTTCCACAAATCCCGAAAAATCTTCTCGTTCTTATCCACAAGCTGCTGCGGCGTCATCTCCGCCTTTTCCGCCGCCCGCTCGATGTTCACCCCATGCTCGTCCGTCCCCGTCAGGTACGCCACGTCGTAGCCGCACATGCGCTTGTAGCGCGCGATCACGTCGCACACAATCGTTGTATACGCCGACCCGACGTGCGGCCGCGAGTTCGCATAATAAATCGGTGTGGTGATGTAAAACTTAGGCTTCGACATTCAGTTTTCTTTTCCTATTCTTTCTAAGCTCGAGCATGTTGCTACGGTCTGCGCGTCACGACAGGCCTCGCGCCGCGAGGGGAAACAGCGCCGTAACCGGAAGGGCGGGGCTTCAGCCCCGCCGTAAAGCAGGCCTAGTACAGGGGCTTTAGCCCCTGAAGCCACGGGCTGCCCGCGATGCACGATCTGACGATAGGTCCAAATCAAAGTTCGGCCATGCGAATTATTTCTGCGCTGGATTCTGCTTCTGGAACTCGAACGACGCCGCCGCAATCACCTGCTTCAGCGGAATTCCCTTCTCCGCCGCGAGCCGCTGGCAATCTTCATACTCCGGCGTGGCATTCAGCACCGAACCATTCATCCGCGAAATCTTCATGCGCACTTCCCCAAACGGAGTCGCGACCGGTATCAGTTCCCTGTCCAACACTTTTCGCCGCACATCGTAAGTCCGCACTCCAATCGTGGTCGTCTCGCGAAAAACCAAATCGATCAGCCGCGCCGTATGCACCGCATCGCAAAGAATCGTCAACAGCACCCCCGGCCGGTTTTTCTTCATCTGCACCGCGGTCGAGAACACATCCAGCGCTCCCGCCGCCAGCGCACGCTCCACAAAGTAGCCGTAAATCTGCGGACTCATATCATCGAGATTCGTTTCGATCACGCTCACCGGCGCGTCCCAATGTTCTCCCGCTTCGCTCGTCGCATTTTCGCCGATCAATATCCGCAGGACGTTCGCCTTTTCCTTGAGATCGGCGCTTCCCGCTCCGTATCCAACCGCCTGCAAAGTCATCTCCGGGATCTGCGCATAACGCGTCGAAAGTGTCGTCGCAATGGCCGCGCCCGTCGGCGTCACCAGTTCGCGCGCGATCCCGCTCGTGTACATCGGCGCGCCTCGCAACAATTCCGCAGTGGCAGGAGCTGGCACCGGAAGCAGGCCATGAGCGGTCTTAACCTGGCCCGCCCCCACATCCAACGCCGAACAAGCAAACTCGTCGATTCCGAGCAACTCGAACCCAATCGCCGCGCCCACGATATCTACAATCGAATCCACCGCTCCCACTTCGTGGAAATGCACTTCTTCCACTGGCACGTTGTGAACTCTTGCTTCCGCTTCCGCAAGCCGCGTGAAAATTCTGCGCGCTCGTTCCGCCGCCCTTGGCGCAAGTCCAGCCTTGTCAATCCTTCCCAGGATAATCGATAGCCCGCGATGGTGATGCTCCTCGCTCGTCTCAACCTTCACGTGCGTGGCAAAAATCGCCCCACGCTTCACCTTCTCCGCGGAAATCGTCCAGCCTTCCAACCCCAGCTTCCGCAGTTCCGCCTCAATGGTGCGCAGGTCCGCGCCAGCGTCCACGAGGGCCCCCAGCACCATGTCGCCGCTGATCCCCGAAAAACAGTCGAAATATGCGATCCGTGAGCTCTTCATGTCCTTCAGCTGTTAATGCCGCAAATGATTGAAAAAACGATACTAGTCTGGCATCCGCACCCTGTCAAATTTGCGCCGCGGCCTCGTCGTGAAAACGAAATGCTCACAACATGCGAATCCTTGAATTTCATTCAGCCTCGTGCTAGCGTCGCTCGTGATTAAATTTAAAATATCGACGATCGAGTCCGGCGAAGCCGAGAAGTTGCTCACGCCTTCCCGCTCCAAATTCAAAGCCTCATACCGGTTTTTGTCCTCGCAAACGCGAATATTAAATCGCCAAACTCCGGAAGTAGAACACCTCGTAACTCAAAGAAAACAAGCGACGGCGACTTGCTCAAATCGCCAAAAAATCGCATTTTGCCCGCCGCGTTTTTGGCATCCTTTCCCGATCACCGACAGACAGATTTCGCGAGACGATGCTCGTGTATAAGACCGTCGAAAATCGAATCCGCAAAGCCCTGAAACACCACATTCACGAGCGCTACAAAGTGGATGTGCCCATTGTACTCGAGCGCCCGCCGAAGCTGGCCATGGGCGAAGCAGCCTCCCCGCTGTGCTTCGAACTCGCCAAGCAAATGAGGAAGCCGCCGCGCGCGCTTGCGCAGGAGATTGCGAATTCGCTGAAGCCCGTCCCAGGAGTCGCGCGCATTGAAGTTGCCGGCGGAGGCTACCTGAATTTCTTTTTCGACCGCGCCCAATTTTTTCGCGCCGCCTGCGAAGAAGCGGGACACGAATCCGTCTCGCCCGTCGCAAACGCCCCCAAGACCGTTGTCGAGCACACCAGCATCAACCCGAACAAAGCCGCGCACATTGGCCACGTCCGCAACGCGGTCTTGGGCGACACCTTCGCGCGATTGCTACGCCACGCCGGACGCCGCGTCGAAGTGCAGAATTACATCGACAACACCGGCGTGCAGGTCGCTGACGTGGTTCTCGGCTTCCTCCACCTCGAAAAAAAATCGCTCGCCGAAGTGAAGACGCTGGCCGCCGGGCCGAAATTTGACTACCTCTGCTGGGACCTTTACACCCGGGTCACGCAGTGGCTCGCAGAAGACAAATCGCGCCTCGAACTTCGCAATCAAACTTTGAAAGAAATTGAAGAGGGACATGGCGACACCGCAAAAGCCGGCGAAATAATCGCCACCGCCATCGTGCACTGCCATCTGCGCACCCTCGACCGGCTCGGCATCGATTTCGACTTGCTCTCGCAGGAAAGCGAAATCCTGCACCTGAAATTCTGGGACGCCGCATTCAGAATGCTTAAGGAGCGCAACGCAATTCAGCTCGCTACCTCAGGGAAAAATGCGGGCTGCTGGGTGATGCAGCTTCCTTCCCAGCGCGACGCCGCGGATGACGAATCTAACACCGCTGCCGAAACCTCCGAAGCAAAGCCCGAAGAGCCCCCCGAGGAAGCCGAAGCAAAGATTATCGTGCGCTCCACGGGGACCGTCACCTATGTCGGCAAAGACATCGCGCATCACCTCTGGAAGTTCGGTCTCCTCGACCGCGATTTTCACTACCAGCGTTTTCACAAGCATCCCGACGGCCACGAAGCCTGGGTCACTTCCAGCGATCGCGATGACCCCGGCGCGCCCTCTTTCGGCCACGCGCACGACGTCTTCAACGTGATTGACTCGCGCCAAGCATATCCACAGCAGGTTGTCGTGGCGGGATTGCGCGCCCTCGGATACGACGAAGAAGCCGATCACTTGAAGCATTTCGCTTACAACGTGGTCGCGCTCACGCCTCGCTGCGCGCAGGAAATGGGCTACGAAATTCCCACGGAAGATGCCAAGAAGCAGTACGTTGATGTGAGCGGCCGCAAAGGCCAGGGCGTGAAGGCGGACGATCTGCTTGACCGCCTGGAAACCAGCGCCCGCGCAGAAGTCGATTCGCGCCATCCGGAGTCGCCTGAAGCCGAACGCTCCGCAATCGGCCATGCCATTGCCATCGGAGCGCTGCGATATTTTCTTCTGCGTTTCACGCGCTCCACGGTCATCGCATTTGATTTTGAGGATGCGCTCAGCTTTGAAGGAGAGACCGGCCCTTACGTGCAGTACGCCGTCGTTCGCGTGAACGGAATTTTGCGCAAGGGCGCCGAGCTAGATCCCGACATCGGCGCGGAGAATTCCAAGAATATAGAGCGGTTGAAGAGCGGCGCGCTCGACGTCGCGCCCTTTCTCGCTACGCCGGCGGGTGACGACCTCTGGGATATCGTTTTGCTGGCAGGCTCGCTCGACTCGCGAGTGGAATTCGCCATCTCGGCGCAAGAGCCGGCGATTCTCGCGCGTTTTGCCTTCGAACTCGCGCAAGCCTTCAATGTCTTCTACCACAAGCACCACATCCTCTCGGAAAAAGACGCCGAAAAGCGTGCCTTCCTGTTACTTATCACAGCGCTGGTGCGCGAACAATTAGTCACCACGCTGGGCATCATGGGCATTACCGCCCCGGAAAAAATGTGATGGCGAAACTTCGCGCGGTCGCGACTGCGGAGAATTCTCCTACCCGCCCTCCAAAAAGCCTGTCATCCCGAGCGAAGCGAGGGATCTGCTCTTGTATTTCTGAGCCCCGAGCACGGACCCCAACCATGGATCACAGCTTCAACGCGAAATCCACGATGGAGCGAATCGCGACTCCGGTCGGCCCCTTCGCGAGCCACGGACGCCCTTCATCAACCCAGCACGTCGCCGCGATGTCCAGATGTATCCAGGGAGTGTCCTCGGCAAATTCCTTTATGAACCACGCCGCCGTGATCGCGCCGCCGCCTTTGCCGGTGCCGGTATTGCGAATGTCTGCGATGTTGCTCTTGATCATCTCCTGGTACTCGTCGTCCATCGGCATGGGCCACATTTTTTCGCCGGCAGCCTTTGCGCTTTCCAAAAACTGGTCGAGGTATTCCCGTGGCGTGCCAAATGCACCGACGTGCACGTTCGCTAGCGCTACCTGGATGGCTCCCGTCAGCGTGGCGGCATCAATCAAATGAGTGCAGCCCAATTTGCGCGCGTAGCAAATACCGTCGGCGAGAATCAGCCGGCCTTCCGCGTCGGTGTTAATAATTTCGATCGTTTTTCCCGACATGGCCACTTGCACGTCGCCCGGTTTCTGCGCCCGGCCGCCCGGCATATTCTCCGTCGCGGGAATCACCGCGATCACCGGTACCGCTGGCTTCAACGCTGCAAGCGCGCGCATCGCACCCAGCATGGTTGCGCCGCCGCCCATGTCGTACTTCATTTTCTCCATGTTATCGGCCGGCTTGATGGAGATACCGCCGGTATCAAACGTCACCGCTTTGCCCACCAGCCCCAGCACGGGCCCACCCGGCCGCGCATTTTCTGGGGTGTATCTCAGGACGATCACGCGCGGAGGCTCCACGCTGCCTTGCGCTACACCAAGTAGCGCTCCCATCTTCAAATCGGAAATTTTTCGCTCGTCGAGGATTTCCACCGAAAGTCCCGCTTCCTTCGCCATGGCTTCGGCGCGCGTGGCCAGTATGCTGGGGGTGAGGCGGTTGGAAGGCTCGTTAATCAGATCGCGGGCGAAATTCTGAGACTCTGCAAGCACGCGGCCATGCTCGATTGCGGCCGTAAGGTTAGCGCCCAGTCCAGCATCAAAGTTGGCGAGCGAAACGGATTGAATTTCGCGGTTCGGCTTTTTCTCCGTGTGGTATTTGTTCGATTCGAAATCCGCGGCGATCAATCCCTCCACCACAGCTTGCGCCGCGTTCGGCCCGCGTTCGCCTTCCTGGGTGACAAATACGAATTTCTTCACACCGTGGGACTTTAGGTAGCGCAACGCCGTACCGGCAATTTTTCGCAAATCCGCTGTTTCAAATTTGTCCCGCTTTCCCGCGCCTACCAGCAGCAGGCGTTGCGCCCCGAGCCCGGCGGGGAAATGAACGAGCACAAGTTCGAGCGCCTTCCCGGTCAGTTCCCCGCTCTCCACCAGCGAGGCAAGCCGGCCATTCATAGCGCGGTCAATTTCGCCTCCCACTCCTTCGAGCTTGTTTTCCCGGTCGAATATATAAGTTACAAGTGCATCCGTAGAAATAGAAGAAAACGGCTTAGACTCTAGTTGTATCTGCATGTTCCCCTTTTTTGATTTATCGCCGTCGAGAGCGGAAGATCGCTTCGCTGGCTTCTCGTTTAGCTTCTTTTTGTCGTTCGGACTCGCGGCGATCGTGAAACTTCTTTCCTTTGGCCACCGCCAATTCGCATTTCGCTATGCCGTCGCGAAAGTAAATCTTCGTCGGCACCACGGTCATACCCTTTTGCTGAGTTTGAACCAAAAGCCTCTCAATCTCGCGCCGCTTAATCAGCAGCTTCCGCTTTCGAAGCGGGTCGTGATTGCGAAAGCCTCCGGGTAGATACTCCGGAATGTGACAGTTTACCAGCCAAGCCTCGCCGCCGCGAATTTCCGCGTAGGCGTCCCGCAATGTTCCTTTGCCCTCGCGCAATGTTTTTACTTCGGTTCCAACAAGCACCAGCCCCGCTTCCAAGCTATCGAGCAGATGATAGTTGTAGGAAGCGGCCCGATTCTGCGCAACAATCTTGACCCCTTCGTGTTGAGACTTGTTGGCGTTCGATTTCACGCCAACCATGATAGCCGCCGCATGCAACGCGCTGCAAGTCGCAGATTTCGCCCGGTTTCACCCGAGAGCGCACGATTTTCACATTGCCTTGAGCGAATATGAAACTTGATCCGTCTAATGTACTTACCCAGCACAATGCGGACCATTCCTTGCGGCATCTTATAGCGGGTGCTAGACTTTACAAAGACGCATGGAAACCGCGCGGAGGAACCTTTTTGCGCCGATTGGGATGCTTTTCACTTTTGTTGCTCGTGGCTTCGTTGCTTGCTGGGTGCCCAAAGTCCGGGGCGGGCTCGGACTATGACGCCGGACGTAAGGCCGAGAATATTCAGGATTACGACACTGCGCTGGTCCATTACGAACGAGCTCTCCGCGTAGACCCTACCAACGCCGAATACAAGCTGCGCGCTCAGCAAATGCGCTATGAATCAGCGGTAACACACGTGAAGCAGGGCCAGGTAGCGCTGAAAAGGGGTGATCTCCAGCTCGCCCTGGGTGAATTCCAAAAAGCTCAATTAATCGACCCTTCTAATTCGGCCGCGGACCAAGAAGTTAAGCGAACCATGGACCTGATCGCGCAAGGTGCGGCCGACGCCCCGAAACCGGTCAACCCGGCCCCTCCGGAGGATGACCAGCTTCTTTCGGCGCCTCCAGAGTTGAAGCCTCTTTCGCGCGAGCCAATCAATTTGAAGATGACGAATGATGCCCGCGTGGTGTACGAAACAATCGCCAAGCTTGCAGGCTTGAGCGTAGTTTTCGATCCGGATCTTACGGCCAAGCGGATTACGATCGAATTGCCGAATGTAACCCTGGAACAAGCTCTCGACACGGTGTCGCTCGCAAGCAAAACTTTCTGGAAGCCGGTGACTCCGAGCGTGATTTTCGTGGCGCCGGACCAGCCGCAAAAGCGCAAGGACCTCGAGGACGAAGTCGTTAAGACGTTTTACCTCTCGAACACAATCACGCCGCAAGACTTGACCGAGATTGTGAACGGGCTGCGGCAGCTGCTTGACTTGCACCGCTTGCAGCAGGTGAACGCGCAGAATGCGATCGTGATCCGCGACACGCCCGACAAACTGGCGCTCGCGGCCAAGATCATCCGGGACATCGACAAGTCAAAGCCCGAAATTTTGCTTCACATTCAGGTGATGACAGCGAGCGTTGACCGCCTTCGCGATTTGGGCATTCTTCCGGGACAATCCATCGCGGTCCAGTTCAACCCCCGCACATCTCTGCAGCCAAATAGCTCAACCACCACTACCACCACAACTACGACGAGCACAACGACTTCCACACCGCAGGTTACCCTGAATAATTTGAAGCACCTGGGCACTGCGGATTGGAGCATCACGCTGCCGGGCGCGCAAGCAAATGCGATCTTGACCGATAGCCAAACGAAAATCGTCCAGGACCCGGAACTTCGTGTCACCGATGGACAGAAAGCCACGCTGAAAATCGGCTCGCGCGTTCCGGTAGCAACCGGGAGCTTTCAAGCCGGCGTGGGAGTGGGCACTACCGGCTCAGCGGGTGTAGTGAACCCCCTGGTTAACACCCAATTCCAGTACATCGACGTGGGCGTGAATATCGAGGTGACACCTCGAGTACATCCCGACGGCGAAATTAGCATGAAGCTAACAGTGGATATTTCTCAAATCACGGGTACCGATAGTATCGGAGGAATCAATCAACCGGTCATCGGCCAGAAAAAAGAGGAAGTTGATATCCGCTTGAAAGAGGGTGAAGTCAGCGTACTGGGCGGACTGATCGAGCGAACGGATACGAAGCTGATCAACGGCATACCGGGACTGGGCGAAATTCCCGCAATACGCTATTTATTTTCGGACAATAGCCATGAGATCGAGGAAGACGAAACTCTAATCGTCGTGACCCCTCATGTCATTCGGCTGCCTTCGTTTTCTGCCGAGAACCTTCGTTCGATGGCAGCGGGCACGGACTCAAACGTGCGCATCTATCGCGAAGATTCTGAAGTGATGCCTGAGGGAGGACCGACGCAGCCCGCAGCTGCGGCCGTTGCTCCGGCTCCCTCGGTGGCTCCAGCCATGATCCCGACCTCCGCGCCGCAAGCGGGAACTCCGGCTGCTCGCCTTCACTTCGAGCCTGCGGCGACGACAATGAAAACGGGTGACACCACAACGCTGGGCCTCGCGGTTTCAAATGTGAACGATCTGTACTCAATCCCGCTCCTCGTCCACTACAACCCAGCGGTGGTTCAAGTGGAAGAAGTTCGCAACGGAGGATTTCTCTCGGGCGGAACGCAGGAAATTGCCATTGTCCAGCGAATCGATTCGCAGCGCGGCGAAGTGGTAGTCTCCGCCACGCGCCAGCCCAACACGCCGGGAATAAATGGTACTGGAACGCTGCTGGGGTTTGTTATCCGCGCAATCGCGCCGGGCAATTCGTCGCTCCAGATATTGCAAGTGAATGCGCATGATTCGCAGCAACGGACAATTCCGATAGTGTCCGGAGAAGCCACGATTCAGGTGCAGTGATCGAGATGAGCAGGATTTTCAGCCGTCAAGTTGTAGGCAGTTCCCCTCGGCCGCAATTGTCAGCTTCCGGATTTTTCCGGAGCGCGCGCCCCCGCGCGACAGGCATGACGCTGATCGAACTGGTCCTGGCTTGTGCGATTCTTCTGGTGTTGGCGACAGCGGCGATTCCTTTGGCGCGCGTCACCGTGAAGAGGCACAAAGAGGATGCCCTTCGTTACGACCTGCGGCAAATGCGCGACGCTATCGATCGCTACAAAGATGCGGCTGACAAGGGACAAATTCAAGTTCAAGCCGGCACCGAGGGATATCCGCCCGATTTGCAGACATTGGTTCACGGCGTGGCGTTAACCGGAGTTACCGGTAAAAATGTCCGGTTTCTGCGCAGAATTCCAATCGACCCGATGACCGGAAATCAAGATTGGGGAATGCGCTCCGTTCAGGACGATACTGACACCACTTCCTGGGGCGGTACGGATGTCTTCGACGTATTCACCAAGTCATCCGGAACCGCGCTGAACGGCACCAAATACTCGGATTGGTAATTGCGTTTGGGGGTTGGGCAATGATGCACAGGGATAAATGCAAATCGAATCGTGACACTGGGCACCGCGCAATTCAGCGCGGGTTTACGCTGATTGAGTTGATGGTTGTGATCGCAATTATCATGATCCTAGCTACTATTGCCGCGGGAAACTATCAAAAGTCAGTTGTACGAGCAAAAGAAACGACACTGCGCACCGACCTGAAGGTCATGCGCGATGCCATTCAGCATTACACGGAAGACAAAGAAGCGGCGCCGTCATCGCTCGATGATCTCGTTAGCTCGCACTACATCCAACAGATTCCAACCGACCCGATGACGAATGCGAAAGACTGGAACACGGTCTCGGAAGATTTGGACGTTAGCCCGGAACAAAGCGCCTCGGGAATCACGGACGTGCACTCGGCATCAGACAAAATATCTCCCTTCGAGAATGATCCTTACAGCTCGTGGTGAGGGGCTGACCCCACCTGTGAAATGTGGCGCTGATTCCAGGGCACCGGGGTGCAAGGCCCTCAAAAATTAGTGGTTGGGTCGATTTGACCGCACCGCGCACATCCGCTATCATGTTTTCGCGGGGTGGAGCAGCCTGGTAGCTCGTCGGGCTCATAACCCGGAGGTCGTTGGTTCAAATCCAACCCCCGCAACCATCTCCCTTCTTCGTCCTTCCCTGCCAATTCCCGAGCCCGAAAACCGGCCTGACATTTTTTCGGTGGGACGGCTTACTTTCTACTTCGGCTCGGGCGGATTCGCAAAACCAATCGCAGAGCTGATTCGACCGTCGGGTCCGAGCACAAACACATTGGTGCCGCTCATTAGTTCCCGGCCGTCGGCGCCGCTCGCGACCCAGTCTGCGAGCACCACGCCCTGGCACTGACGCGGCTCGCCCTTGCGCCGCATCCGCACACCTGGCATGAATCGCTGGGCGGCTCCCGCGTGAGCCGAGAGATCAGCCAAGTCATCGAGCAAGCTGAAGCGGTCGCGAAAACCCACATCGGGCGTAGCTATTCTGGCGAACGCCTCACCCCGAGCAAGGTCATCCGTGACAGTCCATGCTTCAAACCATGCGTCCACGACACGGGCCGAGTTCGCGAACACTTCATCGGAGACAATGTTTGCGAAAAGCGAAAGCTGGAAGCGCCAGCCTTGCACGTGCTCGTCACGCACCGCCGCTTCGGGAAATTCATGGAGAAGATGAAGGCGGGTGCCGGCTTCGCACGGTTCCAGAGAGATAGTCACGCGTGAGCTGCCCGGGGGAATTGGCTCGCCAGTGGCAAACCCATAGGTGAACACGATGCGTTCTGGCGGAAGCACTTCGAGGACCTCGCCGAGCACCTCTATTCCGCCGGGATTGCGAATCAGCACCTTGCCTCCCACGCGAGCTTCGATGCTGGAGCCTGCTCCCCACCATTTGGCCCATCTCGCGCTATCAGTGAAGAAACGGAAAACGGTCTCGCGCGTGGCTTGGATTACAATCGAGCGATCCAGTTTGTGCGTAAGTGGTCCCATGATTCAGCAACCCTCCTAGGTTTTTCTCCGGCGACGGCGCGGACGCGGGCCGCGCCGGGACCCCTCCAGCTCGGCCTCGAGCTTTAGTCCCCAGAGCTTGTCGTCCCACATGCGTTCCAACACCTCAGCGAACGTGCCGAGGGCTTCGCGCCGGGCGCGGTAAAACCTGCGGCGGCTTTCAGCACGCGCTTCCACCAGGCCATCTTCGAGCAAGGACCGGAGTTGTAGGGAAACGGCTCCGAAGGTCACGTCCGGCATCGCGCGATGAATGGTTCCAGCACTGAGTTCCTCCTTCCAGACCAGGCGGAGAATCTCACGCCGGCGGGGCGATGCGAGCGCGGCGAGAACTGTGGCTTGCGAGGACACACCGTTATTTTAGATAAAACTAAAATGATGTCAAGCGTCAATCTCCGACGAGCTAACCGGCGAGCAAATGGCCCGAGGTTTATCCAAACGCAGAGATTTCAGGTCTCACGGCTGAGTTTGCAGCTTCGGTGGATCGGAGGGAACAGTGTAGGGTTTTCCGTCGTGTAGATAGAGGCCTGATGCCTCGTCGCGGTTGAAGGGTCTCGCACCGCGGCGGCCGAATACCGCCAATTGATTGCCGCTTTCGTCAACGGCGCGATCGCGATCGGTTCCTTTTGAGATTGCAAGCGCGGGGGCGGCCGTGCGGTACGTAGCGATGAGTTTTGGAGTGGGACGCGGGCTGAATCCGTAGGCGTTTGGTGAATCTTCGGGCGACAATATTTGCAGAACGCGAAGGCCGTTGACGCCGTCGGCAACGAAGGCGAAAGCGCTCGCGTCGACCATTCCGATTTTCACGTCGCGTACGTCATTCAATTTGCCGTCAGCGGAAAACATCTGATCGAGTTTTGGGTGCTCGGGGCGTTCGACATCCACAATCGCAAGGCCGTTTTTCCCGGCGGCGATGTATGCGTATGTGCGCGCTACATAAACGTTGCGGGCCTCTTGGAGCGCTACGGTGGCGTCTGGCAAGATACGCGGATGATCCAGTTGCGTGACGTCAAGAACTTTCAGTCCGTTGCGATCGACGATGAAAGCGTAGCGGAACTGGATCGCGATTCCCTGCGGGTCATTCAAATCAGGCGCGCCGACCACCGCTGCGACTCGCGGTTGCAGAGGCTTGTCGAGGTCCACGACGACCAAGCCACGGTCGCACAAAATGTAAGCGTACGTGCCGGCGATGGTGATGCGTCGCGCGCCATTCAAGATTCCGCCAGGGTTAAATGCCAGCGCTCGTTTCAGAAAATTATTTCTTGGATCGCCATCAAGGAGCGTGCTTACGCCGGGGGTTTTGCTTTTCGGGTTCGAGTCTCCGATGACCACGAGGCCTTCATACTTGTCCGCGACGTACAGGTAAGCGTAAATCGGGTGAATCGGCTGCTCTTCGTTTTCGGGGCTGCGCGTGCGAGCCGGATCAATCGCCAGCGTGGAGGGGCTAGCTACCGCCATAGCGTATTTCGTCTTCACGTAAAGCTGCTGGCCCAGCGGCGAAACGGGCGCGGTGATCGTGCGTTCGGAGAAACCCTTGTTGTCTATGTTGGCTACGTCGTAAGCCCGGAAACCTCCCTTCCCCAGAGCGGCGTATAAATATTCACCGCGAAGTTGTACGTCAAGAACGTTTCCGAGGTGATGATAAGCTTCCTTCAACTGCCGGTCCCGTGCGACGTGCTGGCGAAAATTTTCAGGGTATGCAAGACGCTGCAAGTAACTGCCAATGATCGCGGGCGGCTCATCGTGTTCGGCCACGGCGACCGCATCGAAACCCTTGGCGCCGTCAGCGACATAAATGTAGCGGCCCATGAAGTTCAAAAGGTTAGTTCCCTGCAGCAGGACTTGCGCCATCCACGCGTTGTTGTCATTGCGGTCGGAAACGTGGCAATCGTCGCAAGTTTTGGTTTCTTTCGCCCGGACGGTGTGCGGGACGAACGTGCTGAAAGCGGTTCCGCTGAATCCCTCGGCGGAAACTGTCTGCTGCATGTAATAAAGCCACTCGCGATTCTGGTTTTGCGAGCTGACCAAAATGGCGCAAGAGGAACGCGCTGGCGCGACACGATGGCCGGTGACAGTGCCGTCAATCCCCAGCATGAAACCGTCATCGCGCAAGACTTGAAAATCATAGGCGGTATAGTTGCGCGTGGTGAGACCCTCATTGTGCAGCATGGGCTTTTTCTGATTCGCGGTCATGGATAAGTGGCAACCGAAACAGTTCGGTGTCCAAGAAGTGTGGCAGGCGTAGCAAGTCATGCGGCTATTTGCGTGGGCGAGCTGTGAGGAGTCCGCCGGCACATCGCCCCAGGTCTTGCCGTCTGCTCGGATGGTCTTTGCCCAGCGCGATTTTTCGCTGTAGTGAGGGTTACCAGGCGTGATTGTGTCGAGAACCTGAACGACCTCCCATTCCTTGCCGGACTCTACCATCGAACGTTGGTACAGTTTTCCAGCTGTCCATTCGAAGCGGCGGTTGTTCCAGGGAGTTCGAAGGGCGTCGAGATGCGTGCCGCCCAGCGGCGCTGCAGCGCCTGACGAGACCAATGTGGCGGGCTTATCCACCGTTCCGTGGCAATCCACGCAGTCGAGTTCGGTGGCGGCGCGCGGCTCGCCGTACAGTTTTCCATTGCCATGATCGTCCTGCTCGAAATGGCAATCCACGCAATGCATTCCTTTCTCCAGATGGATGTCCGCCAAATGCACTGCTTTGCCGAATTTCTCCGGGTCATCAGGAGACACGATTTTATTTTCTGCGTCGAGCAGATTCCCTTTTCGATCGCGTTTGTAAACCGCGCGAAAAACCCAGCCATGGCTATGAAAGTCGGCGAACTGGCTTTGCTTTAGCTGCTTGTTGAATTGCTCGCTGCCGATATTCTCCAAAAACTTGGGATCGGCCCACAGGCCTTTTGCCGCCGCACCTTCGGGATTTCTGATCGCTACTTCATATTTCTGCTCGTCCGTCGGATTCCGCTGCGTTTTCGGATACATAAATTCGCCGTCCGCTTCGTTGTCCCACCAGGTGTAGCCGAAGTACGTAGTTTCCATGTTCGTTCCCGGATGAATATGGCAGACCATGCATTGGCTGGACGGAATCGATCTGGTAAACGTGTGGCGAATGGGATGTCCCTGCTCGTGCCTCGGAATAGTGGTGTCGGAAGAGGCGCTCTCTCCCAGATTTCCAAACTGTGCGTAGCCACCGGAGTGCTCCGGGGAGCGATCGTTGGCGTAAACCACGTGGCACGCCGTGCAGCCGCTGCCTCGAAAATCGCCGGGCTGGTCGTTCGTGCCGGGAAGCGAAAGAAGAGGATCGAGAAGGCGCGTTTTTTGCAGACCAAGAAAAACTGGATCGGTGCGGAGCAATGTGCCAAATCCACGCTCGCCGAGTTTATCGTCGGGGCGGCCGGATTCTTCTTCGCGATCGGGATTGCCTATTTCACCTTTCTTCCCGCCGCCGCGTTCGAAAACACGCAGCACGTTGCCCGGCTGCGAGATTTCCCATCGGTCCAGGGGAGTAAGCTCGGGCAAAACACCTTTTAAACGTGTCTCTTCCGGCGTCGGAGTCGGGACGGTCTTCATTGTTTGGGGCAATCCGTCCGCCGAGTAGCTTTCGCCAAACCGTGTGTTCTTAAAAGGAACGGAGCCGTTGTTGTAAAGCGCCGCGCCCCACAACATGCCGCCATGCGTCATCATGCTGCTTTTCACTTTGAGGACTTCGGACGCGTGGCATCCCGCCGTTCCGCAAGATTGTGCCGCAACGCGCAGATCACCGGGGTTCACAAAACGGACGTACTCATAACTTTCGCGCAGCCATTCGGTGTACGGGCGCACTTCATTGGCCGAGCTGTCTGCTAGCTGAGCTTCTCGTGGCTGGGGGTGGGCTCTCTTTTTTACCTGTTCATAGGTAGCCGAATCTTCTGCGGTGCCTGCAGGAAGGCTTGCGGTCGAGTCTCCACCATGGCAATCGGTACAGGCCAGGCGAACCGTTCTCGTCGGATGCATAGTCGGCTCGTCGGTGTTGACGTGGCAGCTAACGCAACCCGCATTCTTCTGCTCCACGTCGGCTTGGGTCTGGCTGATGAGGCTGGACTGCTGGACTTGGGAACGCGCGCTTGGGCCGGACACCAGCCACAGCGCAAAGCCCGACGCGAAGAGCAGCGTGCAACCGGCAATACGCCGTCCGCCGAAGTGCCGCCTCCACAAATCTTTCCAGAAGCACAGCCACGCCATCAGAAAAGCTCCCAAAACTCTTGCCCTAATCTCTCAGAACTGAAATCGGACATCAGTGAAAAGTGAAAACAACGTTCTTCCAGTGTAAATGTCGCGCAACCCTTGTCCTGGGATCAGAGTTGCAGCGCCTGCGGTGATGGAAATATTTTCCGTCAGCGGTGGCCGGTATCGAACGCCTACGCTCGAATCGACCCCAATGGCATGGTGAATTGGCGAGTCGAAAAGAACCAGTTCCAGCGGCTCGGTATCCATGAAGCGCAGATAATTCACGTTCACAAATCCGCGCAATTTGGGCGTTATGTCAAAATCCGCGCCTACGTTCGCCAGAAAAATCCCCGGATTAACAAAATTGGACTGGCCTTCGTCCTTGTTCGAACGCAGGTCCGGAATCAGGCTATTGCCCGAATTGAGCGCTACACCTGTACCTGTTAGTCGAATGCTCTCGCGATTCCACAAGCTGAAGATTCCGCCGGCGAATTCGGGGAAGTCGTCAATGGAGTCGAAGCCGCGCGCGCGGCTGCTTTGGGGATGAGCAGACCCAGAACAGTAAAACGCGGAAGTTTTGAATCGTATCCAGTCTTTGTCTACGGAAAGTTCGAGCGCTGCCATCTGCGCATTGATGGTGACGGCGCGTCCGGCAATTCCATTGAAACTATCGTTCCCAAACGCCTGATAAAAAGCATGCGTCAGATTTATGGGACCGATGTGGCCGTCTCCGGTCCATCCAACGTACGCGGCGTGGATGCTGTGCGGATGCAGAACGCCTTGCGAGAAAACCGCGCCGATCGGAGCTGGCCGAACCAGAAAACCATTGTCGTCGTAATGAATGGTGGCATCGTCTTTATTGTAGTGGACGCTGAACTGGGCTGTGTAACCCTGAAAGAGGAAATCCTGACGATAAACGTTAGCGATGATTACCTGCTGGTTCCTTAACGCCATGGAATTCAATTCGCTGTTCGTGTTTTTTTCCAGGAAATTGAAATAGGCGAGATTGTATTGCCAGCGGTTTGATTCGAGATTCCCAAAAAACCGAATGCCCGGCTGCTCTTCTACAAAGAGAAAGCCGCGGAAGTCGCTGTTAAATCCCTGAATGCCGGCGCGTACGGAAATAAAATCAAAATTCGAGCTGAGATCGTGAAGTTTCACTTCTGCGAAGGCTTCCTGCAAGCCGATGTGGGAATCCAAGCGCGTCGTGCCTTTGTTCACGTTCACATTAACGATGCCCAATTCCTGCACATCCAGATAATTCACGCTAATCGCCGGAGTGACACGAATGCGCCAATCCACGGGACGGAAAGAAGTGTCTCCGTGGAACAAATCGAAGGAAAAAAGAAATACTTGATCTACAAACGCTTGATTGCCGTTGCCGAAGAAACCGGTCGTTCCGGGAAGTGCGGTGCTGGCGCCGGTCGGCGTCGGCAACCGGCGGCCATCGACAAATGTGTCACTTATGGCGGTGAAGTTGAAGAAAGTTTGCTGGCCGAAGATTGGCACATCGCCCTTCAGCTTGTTCGTGTCGAAAGGATCCCAGAACTTTCCCTTCACGTAAGGATGCTCGCCACCCGTTCCGTAACGGTTCCAGTCAGGCATGGTAAGAAGCCAGCGGTCAGGCTCCGAACTGAAAACTGGAACGGGAGGCGGAGGGGGCTCAGGAGCGGGCATATTTGCACCGAGCTCGAGTCCCAAGTTCTGCTTCATCTCTGGGTAGCCAATAGCGGGCGGGCCTTCGCCTGCCGCCACTGGAGCGGCCCGTGGAGGCAACTGCGGCAGAGCGGTTGAAGACGCGACCGTGATCGGAATCGGCGTCAGCTTTATTTCCCGAATCACAACGCTTCCAGCATTCACTTGGATGCCGTCTTCTGTAAATTTCGCGTAACCCGGAGCATCCACGCTCAATTCATATTGCCCCGGTAACACGTTGATAAATCGAAATACGCCTTGGGCGTCGCTGCTTTTCCTTTGCTCCTGGCCCGTCGCGATATTTCGCAAAACGACGCTCGCGGCAATCACGGGCACCTCGCCGCCGTCACGGACGGCTCCCTGGAGTGCGCCCGTTTTCTGCGGCGCTTGCCCTGGAATACGCTGCTGAGAAGTGGCTTGTTGAATAGGGCTCGAACATTCTGTGCCACGGGTTCGATCTAGCGCGGGTATTACCAAGCTGCTGGCGCCGATGGGTGATGACGAAAACAACGCAATCGCGGACAAACATGCGAGCAGGTATCCAGGCACCGGTTTTCGCAAAAAAGTGTGGGATGCGGAGCGCACCCAAATTGTCCTTGGATGTTTTACGAATTTCACTTGCAAGCAAGACTTAACGGTTGTTGCTATCACAGGTCTTTCAGACTGGGCAAGGGATTTCGGCCAGGAACTTTATGGGGATTTCCAACCACCAGCCACGCCAAGTAACTAACGACACATTGAGTGGAGGTCGAAGCTGTGGTACGAATAGGCACGAGGATGTTCAGAAGCTTCCATCGCGCAACAAGGCAGAGCCTTACCCCGCTAGCCTGGGCCGCTTCAGCGTTGTGCCTAGTGCTGTGCGCCTGCGGCGGAAATAGCGGCAGTTCCAGCAATTCGCCTCCTCCACCGCCCCCGCCACCTCAAACACTCAGCAAGACTGACGTGTCAGCCATAGTGCAAGCGGCCGCCGAAGCGGTCAGTTCGGACACGATGGCGATCGCGGTTGTGGACCGGCTCGGGCGCATTTTGGCTGTTTACAAGGAGCCGTCCGTGCCCCCGACCGTGGTGGGTAACTTCAGCCAGATGGTGGCATCGGACGACCTCGCAGTTTCCCTTGCTCGGACCGGTGCGTTTTTTAGCAACGACCAAGCACCGCTGTCCTCACGCACCGTTCGCTTCATAAGCGGAACTCATTTCCCACCGGAAGTGATGAACACTGCCAATGGCGCGCTCTACGGGATCGAGAATACAAACCGCGGCTGCACTCTATCCAGCACACTTTCCGCCACGGTCCCGCCCTCCACGACGATTCTAGGCTTAAGCCCCGGACTCGGGATCGCCACGGGCAAAGCAGACGTGGAGGACTCGCAACAAGCCGCTGTGAATCCCGGCGGAGTGCCGATATTCAAAGATGGGCAGGAAGTGGGAGGAGTCGGAGTCACAGGCGTGAGCGCGGACGTTGCGGAATATGTTGCCTTCGTCGCAGCCGGCATGATTGCCGCGGGTGGACCTAGCACACAAACGGATCAGGTAGGGTTCCCGCAATTCCCTTCACCAGGCGTGGTTACGATTAACGGGATTACGCTACCGTTTGTAAATCAAACTACGCTTCCCTCTGGAGCAACCGCGCCCGGCACATTCAACGCGGCCTTCTTTTCAGTGGGACCCACGGCCAGCCCCGGTGCCCCGCCCGACGGGAATTTGATCACGCCGACGAATGGACCGCTGGGAGGCTTGACCGTGGCGCAGGTCACTCAGATCATCAACGCGGCTGTGGCCACGGCGAACCAGACACGGGCACAGATTCGACTGCCGTTGGGTTCTAAGGCCAGAATGGCGATCGCGGTGAGCGATCTCGATGGCACGCTGATAGGACTGTATAGGATGCCGGATGCCACCGTGTTCAGCATCGATGTCGCCGCCACCAAAGCGCGAAACGTGATTTATTTCAGCGGTACGACCAGAACGATGGCGGATTTGAATCAAGTTCCCATCGGCACCGCTGTGACCAACCGCACAATCGGCTTCGGCGCGCAGCCGTTCTTCCCGCCTGGAATTGATGGTTCAGCGGCGGGACCGTTTTTCAATCTGTACACGCAAGACGTAGCCAATCCTTGCACCCAAGGATTCCAGGCGCCTAATCCCAATCAAAGTGGGGTCGTCTTTTTCCCGGGCTCGGAGCCGCTCTATATCAACGGCGTGTTGGTAGGCGGATTGGGAATCAGCGGAGACGGCGTGGATCAAGACGATTTCGTGACAGCCGGAGGGGGTGTGGGATTTGAAGCTCCCGCGTCAATCCGCGCGGACCGGATTATTATCGACGGCGTGCGCCTGCCCTATCTTTCGTTTCCTCGCAATCCTACGCAATAGCCTCTCGACGCTCGTGCTTGCGCTTTTCAGTCTGCTGAACCGCGTGCAATTCGCGGGCGGGAAACCAGGTTGCTATTTTTTTCGATCCAGTGATTCTTCCGGATCTTTGCGGCGCCACTCGTCGATCATGTTGGCAACCAGCCCCGTCCATCCAGTCTGGTGGCTTGCGCCCAAACCGGCGCCCGTGTCGCCGTGAAAAAATTCATGGAACGGCAGGCATTCTCGCCAGTGGGGGTCTTCCTGGAACTTCTTTGCATTGCCGAACACCGGGCGCTTGCCATTGCGGTCCAGGCGAAAGATTCCGATCATGCGATTGGCGATCTCTCCGGCCATGGCGCGGAGCTTGGGGCCTCGCGAACCTTTCAAATCGTCGCCAAAAGCGTCTGCGAATTTAAGCACGGATTCGAGAATCAGATAAGACGTGGGGAACCAGACCGGGCCGCGCCAGTTGGAGTTCCCACCTTTGATTTTTACGTCCGCTTCCGCCGGCGTGTAGCGCACTTCATTGTTCGCAAATGCGAATGGAGAGCGCTCGTGGAACTTGGAAAGGCTGCGTATGCCTGCAGAGGATAGAAATTCTTCAGGATCGAATAGCCGCTGCAGAATCCGGGTCAATTGCGCACGATCGACGATCGAAAGCACGTGACAGCGAACTCCGTCTCTAATGTCCGTATGACAGGCGTGACCGACCAGATCGGGGCGGTTTTTGATAAACCAGTTCACATTTGCTAGGAAGTGCTTCAAGTGCTTTGACTCATCTTCGCGAATGAGTTCGACGCCCAGCATTGGAATCAGCCCCACCAGCGAGCGCACGCGGAATTTGTGAAATTCGCCGCTGGAAAAGCGGAGAACGTCGTAGAAAAAACCTTCTTTTTCATCCCACAACTGGTAATCGCGCCCGCCCATTTTTTTCATGGCTGCGCCAATACCGATAAAGTGTTCGAAAAACTTGGTAGCAAGCCCTTCGTACACGGGGCGGTCTTCGGCTAGCTCAAGGGCGATACGCATCATGTGCAGGCAGAAAAATCCCATCCACCCGGTGGCATCCGATTGCTCCAGAACCGCGCCGGCAGGAAGTTTCTCGCTGCGGTCAACAACTGTGATGTTGTCAAGCCCGAGAAATCCGCCTTCGAAAACGTTGAGCCCTTGACTGTCGACCTTGTTCACCCACCAAGCGAAATTAATAAGCAACTTGTGAAAGCATTTTTCCAGAAATTCCTGATCCGCAGTGCCGGTGCGTTCTTTCTCCATCTGGTAAATGCGCCAGCAGGCCCAGGCTTGCACTGGCGGATTCAGATCGGAGAATTCCCATTCGTAGGCGGGAATCTGGCCATTGGGATGCTGGAATTGCTCGAACAGTAGGACCCACAAATTTTCCTTAGCCTCTCTGATATCCACCAAGGCCAGCGTGACGCAATGAAATGCCAGGTCCCAGGAGGCGAACCACGGATATTCCCATTTGTCGGGCATGAGCATCACGCGCATGGAGTTCAAATGACGCCAGTGCACGTTGCGAATCTCTTTGCGTGACGCCGGCGGAGGAGAATTGGGATTTTCGCCATCGAGCCAGAGGGCCACGTCGAAAAAATAGGCCTGCTTATTCCAAAGCATGCCGGAGAGAGCCTGACGTTGAATCATGCGTTCTTCCGGCGATGCGCCGACGGGATGGATGGTGGAATAAAATTCGTCGGCTTCTTCCCTTCTCTGCTTGACAGTGCCATCCACGCTCGCAAGCGGAGAATCACCGCTTCCCACTTTCTTGTCCGTCAATCGCAAAGGTAAAACCACTGATTTCCCCGCGGGAATTTTCAGCGCGTAGTGGAAGCATGCCTTGGTTCCGACACGTTCCGGGTTAACGCAATTTTCACCGCTGATTACATGGCGGTGAAAGGCGTCTTTCGCGTGTGCCTTGCGGTTAGAGTGGCCCGGGCCGAACACGCGGCCGGCATTGGTCTCGTTATCCGTGAAAAGTATTTCCTTGGGAGTTGGGCCGTAAAGACGCATCAAGCCCAGGCGATAATCCACCTGCAGATTCTCCAGAGGTTTTGCGGCAGTGCAGTCGGCTTCGAGCACCACAGCGCTCGCGAGCGCCGTTCCTTCCCGAATCGACGGTTCCGTTCCCGCCACCGCGGTCCACGACCAGGTGTTTCGAAACCACAAATGCGGAAGAATATGCAACACCGCGTCTTCCGGGCCCCGATTGAAAGCCTCGATGCGTATGCAGATGTCCTCGGGGTCGGCTTTGGCATACTCGACGAAGATATCGAAATACCGGTTGTCATCGAAAATGCCCGTATCGAGCAATTCGAACTCCGGACCTTGTCCGGCGCGGCGGCGGTTTTCTTCCACCAGATGGGAATACGGGAACTCAGCTTGCGGGTATTTGTAAAGCATCCGCATGTAGCTGTGCGTGGGAGTGTTGTCGAGGTAGAAATAATATTCTTTTACGTCTTCGCCGTGATTGCCTTCGGGAGAACTCAGCCCGAACATTCTCTCTTTCAGGATCGGGTCGCGCCCGTTCCAAAACGCGAGCGCAAAGACCAGAAGCTGGTACCGATCGCAGATCCCGGCGATTCCATCTTCGCCCCAGCGATAGGCTTTGCTGCGCGCCAAATCGTGCGGTAGGAAGCTCCAGGGATCACCGTTGGCGCTGTAGTCTTCGCGTACGGTGCCCCAGGCGCGTTCGCTGACGTACGGACCCCATCGCAACCAGAGCGGAACCGAACCTGGGTCGGATTCTTCGAGCCGTTTTTGTTCGCGTGACTGTTGGCTGGTTTTTTTTGGCATCGCAGGTTAGCGCAGCAGAGCGTTCACCTGCTTCATCTGAGCGGCGAATCGAGCAGGATCGTAAGCGGACGGGTTTTGCAACTCTTGAAACAAGCCCTTGATTGCAGCGCGCAACTGGTCGGAATTTTGCAATTTTTCGTTCCGCTCGTAAGCGAGAAAAAGAGATTGAATCGCCATGGCCGCTTGCGCTGCGGAATGCTCGCCCTGGCCGGAAATATCGTCGGCGTCGGCGGAGATTTTCTGCAGCAAATGCAACGTGACCTCAGGATCATAAGGTGCGGAGTTCATCTTCGCCAGCAACTCGTCGGCCAGATGTGCCGAATTCGTCGCCGATGTCTCAACCGCATTGCGGTCGGGATTGAGCTGGCTCATTAATTGCCCGAGGCGGGAAAGTTCGGAATCCAACTTTTCCGCATTCTCTCCATCGAGCTGACGAACAACATCGCGGAACACCGCGTAGCGCGAAGGATTCCAAGGCGGATTGCCCGGACGCCGCCCCGGATAGCCGCGGGCCTGGCGCCAACTCTGCTCCGGAGGAGTTAGGCTGTGGTGGCACGCGTAGCATTGGAGTTCCGAGTATTCAGGCCAAATTTTACCGTGCGACCTCGACGCGAGCCGCAGTAGAGACTGCCGGAGTTGAACGGCTTGCCCGCTGGTAAGCTCGCGAACGTTGTACCAAGGGTCCGTGCCGGCGGCTTCGCCCGGCTCTCCAGGTTCTTTCCAGTGGCGCGGCATCACGTCGGAAAAAGTATCCAGTTCGAAGAAAAGATCCGGATGGCCCGCGGCGATCATTTCGTGATCCACGGACTTTTCGTCGTTGCCCAGGTGGCACGAAAGGCATTTCTCACTGCGCTTGGTCAGATCGCGCGTGTCGTACATTCCAAGCGCGAGCGATTTTTGATGCGTCCAATCGCGCTCCGTGTGCGGGCCCAGCCATCCGGCTGCCGGCCCATGGCAACTTTCGCAGCTAACCCCCTCGCTCAACTCGAACGTGCGGCCGCGTTCGCTCTGCGGCACATCGACCGCGTGGCATGCCAGACATCTGGGCGCGGTTTCCGCGGCACTTATGCCAAGAATCTTGGCCATTCGCTCCCCAATTGGGCCGGTCAGAGCTGCGTATGCTTTCGAGTGTTTGTCCTTTACGATCCAGATGCTGTACTCATTCTGCAGCACGCGATTATCGCTCCGCGGAACTATGCTTCCGTGGCAGGTCGTCGAGGCGCACGAACCGGGTCCTGTGTACTTGCCAGCTGCGTCGTCAGGCTTCGCTGTCGCGGGCGACGAAATAGAGCGGCTCTGCGAATAGGCATCCAGGGGAAAAATAGAAGCGAAAATAGCAAGGATTGCGAGAAGAATTGAAACATTCACGGTGCGCGAATGCGCTGCCTTAGTAAGTCTCGTTGTCATTTTCCGTTTGGCAGGACGGCCACGCGCCGCAGAATCAGCGAAAAAACTCAACAGCCGAATTTTTATACTACCCACCTCGACTTAAGTCAACGACATCAACCTTCGGTAGTGTCCTAATTCAAAGTTCCCGGATTCCGGCGCGATGGCGTCTTGGATGTAACAGTTGAGAACTTATCTCCACTCCCTTTCTGGACTTGCCACTTGGGATTTGCTATATCAATCATGCTTAACGCCCATCTCTCAGTGGCTAACATATTCCGCTTGAAGATTGAATTCCTCCCAGTGCGGGGAGAGCGACGTTGGTTTTCGAAGACCTCAGGGAGATTCAGCGCCAGTTCGGATACATACCCGCCGAGCAGCTCAGGACTTTGGCCAGGAAAATCGATGTACCGCTTTCCCGCCTGCACAGCGTGGCCAGCTTTTACCCGCATTTCCGTCTGACTCCGCCGCCCCGAGTGGACGTTCGAGTCTGCCAGGACATGTCCTGCCACCTGCGCCAGGCTTGCAGCTTGCGCGCCAGTTTGGAAGACGCATTTCCGCAGGCGAACAGCCCGGACGTTCGCGTCAGCGGTGTTTCCTGCCTGGGGCGTTGCGATGAGGCGCCCGCTGTTTCTGTCAACGACCGCATTTATAGCGGGATGACCGAAGAGCGAGTGATGGTAATGATCGGCGACGCAATATCGGGTAAAGCTTTGCCGCATCCTCCGCATCCGAAACGTGACGCAAAATGTGCCTCGGATCCTTACCAAGCTGACAGTGAAGCGCGTTATGCCGTTGTGAGGAGTGTCATTGCATCGCGGGATTGGAATTCGGCGTTTGCGACGCTCAAATCTTCCGGCCTCCGGGGTCTTGGCGGCGCAGGCTTTCCTACCGAATCAAAATGGCAACTTGTGCGGCAAGCGCCGGGCACCGAAAAGTATGTGGTGTGCAATGCGGATGAAAGCGAGCCTGGTACATTTAAGGACCGCTTCATACTCACACACCTTCCGCATCTGGTTATCGAAGGCATGATCCTTGCCGGCGTGCTGACTGGCGCGCGCACGGGCATTCTCTACATCCGGCACGAATACGAGGAACAGGAAAAAATTCTCCAGGAAGAAATTCGGAAATGCAGGGAGCAAGGCCTTCTGGGGCCGAACATTCTGGGCAGTGACATTGCGTTCGAGTTGGATACCTTTGTGAGCCCGGGCGGCTACATCTGCGGCGAAGAAAGCGCGTTGCTGGAAGCGATCGAAGGCAAGCGCGCCGAGCCGCGAAATAAACCGCCCTTCCCTGTCCAGCAGGGACTGTGGAACAAGCCCACCGTTATAAACAACGTCGAAACGTTTGCAAACGTGCCTTCGATTCTGTTGCGCGGTGTGGATTGGTATAAAGCACAGGGCACGGGAGGATGCGCGGGATTAAAATTTATCGGCGTGAGTGGTGACGTTGTGCGGCCCGGCGTTTATGAAGTGCCCATGGGCACGCCGGTGTCTGAATTGATTTTTCGCTATGCCGGTGGTCTTCCCAATGGGAAAAAACTGAAAGGTTTTGCGTCGTCAGGGCCTTCGTCGGGATACCTGCCGGCATCCATGGCTGACGTGCGGTTGGACTTCAAGTCACTCGCGGATGCCGGGTCCATGCTTGGTTCTGGCGCGCTGGTGGTTTGCGCTGAGGGAACGTGCATGTTGGACATGGCGCTGAACGCTACGCGGTTTTTCCGCAACGAATCCTGCGGAAAATGCGTCCCGTGCCGCGTAGGCTCGCAGAAGATGGTTGACCTGCTTACTGCATGGACCATGGGCGAAGGATCTTCGAGCGACATGGGGCTTATCGACGAGCTTTCCGACGCGCTGCGGCTGACGTCGATCTGTGGTCTGGGACAAGTGGTTCCGGCGCCAATCTCGTCCGTACTGAAGCATTTTCGCGAGGAAGTGGACGCACACTTGTCGCGCCGAGAGTGCCCGTCGGGCATCTGCTTCGCGGCCGACAAACGGCCGAATATAGCGGCGATGGCTTCGAGGCCGGCATGAGCAGCACCGGGCTCGTCGAACTGACGATCGACGGAAACAAAGTTTCGGTCGCCGCGGGGACGACTGTGTTTGACGCAGCCCGCCTGAATGGCATTGCAATCCCAACCTTGTGCCACCAGCAAAATGAAACCCCGGTAGGCGTGTGCCGTATGTGCGTCGTAGATGTGGGAGCGCGGGTTTTCACCGCGTCTTGCGTGCGCCCAGTGGAAGCAGGCATGGTGGTGAACACGAACTCCGAGAAAGTGCAGCGCGCGCGGCGCACGCTTGTTGAACTATTGATGGCAGACCATCCGAGCCCTTGCACGCGGGAGCAGCATTCCGGGGATTGCGAGCTCGAAGCTCTTGCGAGGCGCGAGAATCTGACGCGCCCGCGTTTTGCGCCGTACAGTACCGGACGCGCGAAAGACAGCTCGTCGCCAAGTATCGCGGTGGATTTCGATTCTTGCATTCTCTGTGACCGCTGCGTCCGGGGCTGCAGCGAAATTCGCGATCATTTTGTGTTAGCGCGGATGGGCAAGGGTACGGCAGCCGGAATTGCTTTCGACGATCAGCGCGCCATGGGTGAATCGTCCTGCGTTTCATGTGGCGAATGCATGGTTTCCTGCCCGACGGGAGCTCTCACTAACAAAAGCTTCACGCATACGGCTCTCGGCACTGGTCCCACTTTCCAAGCCGTCCCCGTTGAGGAATTGCAACAACTTCCCTTCTTTCAAGGAGTGTCGGGGACTTTCCTAAGCTTAAACCGCGGCGCGGTTGTGCGCCGGGAATTCAAGCGCGGAGACATAATTTGCCGCGAGGGCGAATATGGCTCGACGGCTTTTTACATACTCGAGGGCAAAGCGCGCGTTTCGATTTCGAATCCCATGGCCCATGTGAAAACCAAGGGCGCAGTGAAGAAATTTCTGGGAAAACTTTCCAGCAAGCTTGCGCAGCGCCAGCAAGATCAGCGGGACGAAGAAACCTATAAGCGCTGGATACCCATCGACGCGCCGGTTGATCTCGATTACGACAGCCCGGTGGCGGAATTGAATCCGGGCGATCTGTTTGGCGAGATGACTTGCATGAGTTTGTATCCGCGGTCGGCAACGGTGCGCGCCGAGACCGATTGCACGATGCTTGAGATGCTGCGAAACGTTCTCGACATCATGCAGCGCAACAAGAATTTTCGCGCGCAGCTTGAAAAATCCTATCGCCAACGGGCCCTGGACAGCCACTTGCGTGCGGTTCCCGTATTCGCGGAGTTGACTGACGAGTTCATCGGCAGCTTGCGCGAAAGTGTGGAACTCGTTCGCTATTCGCCGGGCCAGGTGATTTGCCGCCAGGGCGAGCCTGCTGACTGTTTTTACCTCGTGCGCATTGGCTTCGTGAAAGTGACGCAATCCCATCTTGGCGGAGAGATGGTGATGGCCTATCTTTCGCGCAGCGAATATTTCGGAGAGACGGGTTTGCTGCGCGAGGATGTGCGCACGGCGACCTGCACGGCACTCGATCACGTGGAGCTGGTTCGAATCGGCGCGCAGGATTTCAAGCGCATGCTCGCGGAGTTCCCTGAAGTGCGCCGGAAATTGGAGGTCGTGGAACAGGAACGCGCGCAAATGAATCGCGAACGGCTTTCCGTGTTGCAAAATGTTCCGCTCGACGATTTTCTGACTCAAGGCTTGATGGAAGCGCAAAGCCTCTTGTTATTGGACCTCACGAGTTGCACTCGTTGCGATGCATGTGTGCGCGCTTGCGCGGACGCCCACGACGGTGTGACGCGCCTGGTTCGCGAAGGGCTGCGCTTTGACCATTACCTGGTGGCAACGTCCTGCCGCCAGTGCCTGGATCCATTGTGTATGGTCGGTTGCCCCGTGGGATCGATTCGCCGCCGCAATTCGCTGGAAGTGATTATCGAGGATTGGTGCATTGGATGTGGGTTGTGCGCCGAGAATTGCCCCTATGGAAATATCAACATTCATCCGTTTAACGTGATGGCGGAAGACCCGGCAGCGCCCGGGCACAAGAAAGCGATGGTGAAGCAGAAAGCTACTTCGTGCGACCTGTGTACTGAGTATGCCGAGCCGAGTTGCGTCTATGCCTGTCCGCACGATGCGGCTCACCGTGTCGATCCGCGGAAATTCTTTGCCGGGCTGCTGAATCAAGCTCCGGTTACGAGCAAGCGTTAGCAAATTGCGACTGGCCAGACAAATTCAAAGTGCGCATTGATCGAACTCATCAAAAATGGCTTGCCGCTTCGCTCATCATTTTAAGCGCAGCAACGGCCGTCTACGTCGTATATGCGGCGCATTCGCCCGCTGGTCCGAGCGGCGGAAGCCCTGTGGGACTCGCTTTTGGAATTGTTGGTTCCGCATTCATGTTATTCGCAGGCCTGCTGGCGGGACGTAAGAAACTGCCGGTCTGGCGATTAGGTCGCGCTCAGACTTGGATGCGCGGCCACCTGTGGCTTGGGCTGCTGAGTCTGCCGCTTATCCTGTTCCACGGAGGCTTCCGATTCGGCGGTCCGCTCACCAGTGTCTTGATGGTATTGCTCATAATTGTCGTTGCCAGCGGACTTTTCGGCGCTGCGTTGCAGCACTACATGCCGAACGTGATGACGGCGGAAGTATCCAAGGAAACCATATTCGAGCAAATCGATCACGTCCGCGCCGGGCTGATCGCTGAGACCGACGAAATGATTGCAGCGACAGTGGGGTCAGGCAGAGCTCCGGGAACAAAACAATCGGCAAGATCCGCTGCCGCTATTGGACAAACAGCGGCTCTTGCCCCGGAAGCGGCTCTGCCGATTTCTACTTTCTACGCTAACGAGATGCGTCCATTTCTGCAAGAAGAAGGGCCGCAAAACCAGCCGCTTGCAGACGCAAATACGGCGCGCACAATTTTTGCGGAGCTGCGTAGCCTTTTACCGCCCGAAGCGCATGACACTGTGAAGCGTTTCGAGGAAATTTGCGATGAGGAGCGGCAGTTGCGCAGGCAGGCGCGGCTCCATCACTGGCTCCATGGATGGCTGATGCTGCACATCCCGCTGTCGTTCGCACTGCTGCTTCTGGGATGCGTGCATGCGGTGATGGCTCTGCGTTACTGACTTTCGGGGAAAGAAGCGAGGAATCTTGCCGCGAGCAAAGCTAAAAACAAAAAAGCTTGCGCAGCGCATCGATCTGAATTACTTCAAGCGCCCGCATCCTTTCCGGCGCTTGCGCTTTCTTTTATCGGTCTGTGTGCCGGCGCTCGCGATTATCTGGCTGGCCTGGTATGGACTGACCCGCAACAATCACGTGTACAGCAGCGGGAAGATGTCCGTGAGCCATTCCGTACTGACTGAGCAATGCAGCTCGTGTCACGTAAAGGAGGCCCGGGCTTTTAGTGCGAAAGCAAGCGACCAAGCCTGCGAAACCTGCCACGACGGCCCCATTCATCACACAAATCAATTGTTCACACCGAACTGCTCCTCATGCCATCGGGAGCACCGCGGCAGCCTGCGCCTAGCCGCGACCAGCGACCTCAGTTGTACGCAATGTCATGCCAATCTTCGTGTGGCTGGTTCAGCGACAGACTTTGCGCGGAACATCGACGGATTCGACTCCAGCCATCCCGAATTTTCGGCCGTGCGTGCCGGCAGCGTCGATCCCGGAACCATTAAACTCGATCACCGAGTACATCTGAAAAAAAATCTGATGGGCCCGAACGGAGCGGCCGTGCAACTCGATTGCGGCGACTGCCACCGGCCGCCTGCGTCCAATGAGCCATGGAGATTCGGCGGCGTGCCGCAGCCGAAGGCTTCCTCGGTTGCGCAGAAACAGGAACCTCCCTCGATCAATCCCGCCCGGGCCTATATGTCGCCCGTCTCCTACGCACAGCACTGCATTGCCTGCCACGGGCTGCAATTCGATAAACGTTTTGCAGAAAGCGCGCCGCACGATACTCCAACGGCAGTTCACGCTTTTGTAGTGCTCAGGTTCCGGCAGTACATTGCCACGCATCCAGCGGAATTGCGCATTACAAATTCAGATCCGAACTTGCCTCAGAAACCCTTCCCTATTTCTCCTCGAGTGCTTACACCCGAGCAGTGGGTATCGGAGCGTGCGGCAGAGTCGGAGCAACTCTTGTGGAGAAAAACGTGCATGCAGTGCCATGCGCTAAGCTTTCCTACGAACCAGCCACTTCCCGTGGTTGCAAACTCGAATATTACTGTCCACTGGTTCCAGCATGCCATGTTCAATCATGACAAACACCGGCTGGTGAAATGCGAGGAGTGCCATTCAGCCGCAAGAACGAGCCAGGAAACTTCCGATATTCTTTTGCCGGGAATTCGGACCTGCGAGCAGTGTCATCACACGGGAAGCGACGGGGCTGAGGCGCGGTGTTTTGAATGCCACACGTACCACGATTGGAGCAAAGAAAAACCTGCTCATGGCAATTTCACTCTTTTCCAATTAAACCGCCGCCAGCCGCATGAAGCGAACGCGCAGACTTCGGTTGGAAAGTGACGCTCGCGGGAATTGATTTCGATCTGCGGACTGAGCGGCCGTCCGCGGAAAAAACTGGCTCCGCTTATACCTTCGCTGCTTTGGATAGCTTGGCTTGCGGACGAAGCCGGCTAGGGGCCGGCCGCTCGTGTACCGCAGGCGAAGCGGGGGATTCTTCTATTTCCCGAACGTCGCTCATTTTGTAGAAGTTTTCCTTCTCGCATATCCGGCAGCGCAGATTAAGCGAAGGAAATCTCGCCTCGTTTCCATCGCTGGACGCGCTGCCTTCAGGTAGGACTTCCTTGTTCGCGATTCTAGACGGCACGGCAATGGTCTCTCCGCACGAACGGCATTGCACACCGTGGTACTTCTCCATCCTAGTTCCAAGGGTCATCGTGAACCTCGTCAGCGGACAATTCGAAAAGGAATAGGATGCGGATTGTACCTGTTCTTCGCTGTGATTTGTAACTCAAATTTGCGGCAATTTACCACCTACTCGCTTCATGCGCGAACCAGACACAAATGCCGCACTTTCAGCACTATAGAGAAGAAGAATCACCAGCAACACATGAAAAATCGGTGATTTCAACAGACTTCCACAATCACACCGCATGCGCTTGTTCTCGGCCGTACCCCTGCAATCCCAATTCAAATGTCGGCGCAAAATGCTAACCGGGAAGACATTGACGCGCATGTACAGCGCCGAGTAGACTCCGTCCTGACTTCCCAAATGTACATTCAGGCGGAATTATACAGATTCCACGGATGTACCACCGGAGTGCCGGATGAAAGCTGCTGCGGGTCGTCGCTTTTCAGGGCCGACTGCTGCTCGCATGGGAGTTTTGCTCTGTGGTTTGCTGATGCCGTGCTCATTTCTTTGTGCGGCGCAATCGCCGCAAAGCAGTCCTCCGCAGCAAGCACCCGCAGCCCAGCCCGCACCTGAAATCACCACAACTCAGCAGCCAGCGCCGGCTCCTCCGCCGCAGGCTCCGGCCTCCTCGGACGCAACATCCGAAGTGAATACGCATGCGAGTACGCCCTTCGAGTCGCATGTGAACTTGGTCCCGGTTCGTGTAGTGGTGCACGATTCGAACGGCAAGGCCGTAGCTAATTTGACTAAAGAAGATTTCCGGCTGTCTCAGGACCGCAGGCCTCAGACGATTTTGCATTTCTCTGTGGAGACTCCAGCCTCGGTCGCGAAACAGGTTGTGCGAGGCGAGGCGGGTGGAGATCAGCCGAACGTCTCCGCTCCCGGAACTTTGACTCTGCCGTCGCGATTCGTCGCGCTTCTGTTCGATGATGTGGAATTGAGCACTCAAGACCTGATGCAAGCGCGTCTTGCCGCTGTGCGCTATCTGGACGCAGCGACGGAACCAAGCGAGCGTGTTGCTGTGTTTACCACCTCGGGACAATCGCAAGTAGACTTCACCGACGATCGCGCCAAAGTCCGGGCAATGGTGCAACAGCTCATACCTCATTACATTGGCATGTACGATCCTTCCGACACGACCCAGTGCCCTCAGATGGGCTATTACGAAGCCGACTTGATCATAAACCAACACGACGTACAAGCCATCCAAGCCGCGACCGCGGACGCGCAGGCTTGCGGTGGGGAGAATGGCCCGAGTCAGTCCGCGGCTATGCTTGTTCAGTCAACAGCCCAGCAAATGGTACTCGCGGGAGAAAACAACACCCAATTCGTGATTCGGCGGTTAACGGAACTCGTTCGCCGGATGTCGGCTGTTCCCGGGCAACGCAGTATTGTTTTTGTCTCTCCCGGGTTTCTGGTCACTTCGACCTACCAGTACGACCTTTTGGAGGTTATTGATAAGGCCACGCGCGCGAACGTGTTCATTAACACGCTCGACGGACGTGGGCTTTACACCGTCGATGTGGGCGGCGATATCAGCCGGCCTCCGCCAAGGTTTTCCAACTCGAATGCCGCGGCCCAGGACGCGTTATACCGATCCCAAGAACAATCGATTCAATCGGATGCGCTGGCGAATCTCTCCGGCAGCACCGGCGGCTTTTACTTTCGAAATAATAATGATCTTGTCGCGGGATTCCGCATGACGGCGGCGGCGCCCGAAGTTACTTATTTGCTTGCCTTCTCTCCAGAAGCGTTGAAATTTGACGGCAAGTTCCACCAGATCAAGGTGACACTGGCCACGAAAGAAAAATATACGATCCAGGCGCGGCGTGGTTTTTTCGCGCCCAAACACGGGCAAACTCCGGAAGAAACTGCCAAGCAGGATATTGAGGAGGCGGTTTTTTCGCAGGAGGAACAGCAGGGCGTTCCAATCGAACTTCAACTGCAATATTTCAAAAGCGATGCTATGGATGCAAAACTCTCCGTGCTGACCCGAGTGGACGTAAATCACGTGCGTTTCGAAAAGACAGACGGAAGAAACCGGGATCAGCTGACTGTTGTCGCGGCGCTGTTCGACCGGAATGGAAATTTTATCACCGGAAACCAGGAAGTCGTAGACCTGCACCTGAAAGATGCAACTCTCGAAAAGCTGTCTCACACCGGCATGACCGTGAAAATGGGCTTCGACGTTAAGCCCGGCGGCTACATCGTCCGGTTGGTCGTGCGAGACTCGAAAGCCTCCGTGCTATCGGCAAAAAATGGTGTAATCGAGATACCGTAAAAGGGAAGGTGAGCGATGACTCAGCGCCGAGTAGCCTTGCTTGTATTTCTGCTGCTGCTTTTTCTCGTTGCGGGCGGCCTCGGAGAACGCTCGATTGGGTCTTTTGGAGTCGCGCTGGCGCATCAGGCGCCACAGGATTCCCCTCAGCAACCGGCATCACAGGCAGCTGCTCCTTCCATTAAGGCTGAGTCGCGGGCTGTGCGCGTCGATGTTGTCGTGACCGACAAGAAGGGCAATTACGTGCACGATCTGAAGGCCGACGATTTTAAGGTTTACGAGGACAATAAGCAGCAGCCGGTCACCAATTTCTCGTTTGGCGCGGATCCAAACGCCGCTGCCGCATCCGGGCGGCACTACATGGTGCTGTTCTTTGACAATTCCACCATGGATGTAGGCGATCAGGCGCAAGCGCGCACTGCCGCGGCAAAATTCATCGACCAGAACGCCGGACCTGATCGCGTGATGGCGGTTATGGATTTCGGGGGCACTCTACGGGTCGAGCAGAATTTCACCGCCGATGCGACCCGGCTCAAGCAAGCGGTGCAAAATATAAAAACTTCTGCCGTCGACCCCAACGGAACTGCGAGCGGAGCGTTTTCTTCCGGTGGGCTGTCTCTTCCGGGTTCGCCCTCGACCGACGCTGCTGTCGCCGATTTTGGAGTGCAGAGCTTGTTGCTCGCAGTCCGAAGCGTGGCAAAAAGTCTCGCGAGTGTTCCAGGGCGAAAAAGCATGATCCTTTTTTCGTCCGGCTTTCCGCTCACTCCCGAGGCCGAGTCGGAACTAACCGCAACCATCGACGTCTGCAACAAAGCGAACGTCGCAATTTATCCGCTGGACGTGCGCGGTTTGGTGACGCCGGACATTGCGCCCGGATCCGGGCGCGGGCCTTCGTCATTTATTCCCGACAACAGCCTTCCCGGCGCTTCCACTTCGGCGTCGATGCACTCTCTAATTGAAACAGAAAGACTTCAATCGACCGGCGCAGGCATTTCTCTCGCCTCTTATCACGTCTCTCCTCCGTCTGAATTGGCTTATCTGCAGCACGGAGGTGGTGGAGGCGGAGGTGGACATGGTGGGGGCGGTGGAGGAGGGGGCACAGGCGGGACAGGCGGCACTGGCGGCGGCAAAGGCGGCTCCGGTGGTACGGGCGGCACCAGCGGTGGCGGAAGCCGCGGAGGAGTTAACAACACCGGGACTTATGGCAACCCAAACAACACCCAGCCGCGAGCAATTGTTCCCGCGTTTCCGCCATCGGCGGCCACGAATCAGCAAGTGCTCTATATGTTGGCTGATGGAACTGGCGGTTTTCCTATTTTCGATACGAACGACTTGTTCGCTGGACTGCAAAAGATCGCGAACGAACAAAATGAGTACTACCTTTTAGGATATGTGCCGACCGATTCAACGGAGGGCAGTTGTCACACGCTGAAGGTCAAGGTCGAGCGCGGCGGCGCGAACGTACGAGCACGCAGCGGGTACTGCAACATTAAAGCCACCGACATGCTGGCCGGAAAACCGATCGAAAAAGAGCTTGAGACGCGAGCGGCAGCCTCGGGAGCCGCTACCGAAGGCTCGCTGGAAGCGCCGTTCTTCTACACCTCGAATAACGAGGCTCGAGTGGATTTGGCGATGGAAGTGCCTTCTGCGACGATTGATTTTTCCAAGGTAAAGGGAAAATACCATGCAGATGTAAACGTTCTTGGCATCGCCTACCGGCCGGATGGATCGGTGGCTGCCAGATTTAGCGACGAAATTAATATGGACTTCGAAAAAGAAGAATTGCAGAAGTTTACGCAGTCGCCGATGCGCTATCAAACTCAGTTCTCCGTCGCTCCGGGACAATATCGGCTGACTGTTGTTCTGTCGGGTGGCGCGCAGAAATTTGGGAAATACGAGACTCCCCTCGTAATCGAGCCGTACGACGGAAAGACGTTCAGCCTAAGCGGACTGGCGTTCAGTAATCAAATGCAACGTGTGTCCGAGGGCTCCAGTGACTTGGATGCCGATTTACTTGCGGATCGTATGCCCATGATCGTGCAAGGCGTAGAACTGACTCCTTCGGGAAGCAATCACTTCAAGAAAACCGATAGAGTCGTTTTGTACGCACAAGTTTACGACCCGAGTTTGTCTAATCCCAACCCTCCACTCGTGGGATGCCGATATGTAATCTTCGACCAAAAAACCGGAAAACAGGTACTTTCGACTGGTCTGTTCAGTGTGACTCCGTATGTGTTGAAGGGAAATCCCGTGGTGCCGCTAGCACTAAAAGTTCCGGTCGACACTTTTCCCCCGGGAGAATATCGCCTCGAAATGCAGTCGGGCGACGCAGGTGGGGCAATCTCACATGTTCGGATAGCGACATTTCAGACCGAGTAATCTCGGCAAAATGCTCTGGATTTGCCGAAACTCGACCTCACCAAGAGAATAGCCCCCAGCAAACAGCCTGACGCTCTTCAGGTACGTTCTACTTGCTGTGAATTGAGTTTTTCAGGTACAATGGCCTCCCCCGCACCGAGGACGATATGGACAAGTCTATATTCAATTCCTTCGGACTGCGCGAGAATCCCTTCAGCGTAAACCCGGATCCGCGGCACTTATTCCTAACTCGGCAAACTCAGACGACCTTGGATGCTCTGATCCAGGGCGTTCAATCCCGGCAGGGGCTCGTCCTGCTTACCGGCGACGTGGGGACCGGCAAGACAACGCTCATCAATTCCCTGCTCGAATGGCTGCAGCAGAATGGAATACCGACGGCATTTATCTTCAATTCCCACCTTGAGGCCCGGGAATTATTTGAGTTAATGCTCGCGGATTTTCATATCGCGTCCGATGTGCGCTCCACGAGCAGCGCGGTGTCACACCTGCATGCCTGGCTGCTTGAGCGCTACCGCGCCGGCGAGACCGCTGTGCTTATTGTCGACGAGGCGCAAGGGCTTCCGTCACATACCATCGAGGAAATTCGATTGTTGCTGAATCTCGAAACGCCGAACGGCAAGTTACTTCAGATCGTTCTATCGGGACAGTCGGAGTTCAACGACAGGCTCAAACGGCTCGACCTGCGGCCGCTCCATCAGCGTATTTCACTTCGTTGCAGAACCAGCCCCATGACGTTGGAGGAAACGCGCGGCTGCATCCAGCATCGCCTGCGCGTTGCCGGTGCTCAGGATGACGCGCTTTTCACTCTCGAAGCCATGGATTGCGCTCATTTTTATTCGCGTGGAATTCCGCGGATAATAAATTTGCTTTGCGAACAAGCCCTCCTGAAAGCCTACTACAGCGGAATCCGTCCAGTTTCAGCAAGCATGATCGAGGATGCTTCACGCGAGTTTCAATTCGACGGAGATCGCCCTATGCCACCGCGGCTGAAGGCGGACGAAGCGATCGGATTGCGCGCGAACCTGATTCCCATGCAATCGATGTCGAGTAAACCTATGATGACCTTTGCTGCGGCGGCTGGATTGGCCTCGGAGGGGCGACAAGACCCGAAGACAGTCCGCGTCCCCGCGCCCCCGGCCAAAGCGGAATTGGTCCGCCATCCAAAGGCCTCCGCCGACGTTGGCCAGATAATCGCTGAACTTTCGGCCGGCGCCAAAGCTAACGCCCCGGTCGTGATTCACCCCGCTGGCGCGAAAAGCAATTCCAATCTTGCTGCGGTCTCAAATCGCGCATCGATTTCCTCGCTGGCAAGAGCGAACGCGATTCTATTGGCGTCCGTCGCAAAGAGCAGCGCGGAGTTTGGACGCCAAACGCGCGACGGATTAATTTCGCTGCGATCCTATTATCGGCGCTGGTCTAACCAGTTCCTTGCGATGGCCTCGCCGGTTCTCAAGCGAATCACAACGCCGTTTATCTCTTGGCTGAAGGAACCGCGGCCACCGACCCTGCTCGTGCGAACCAATTCAAAAACACACGTTGAACCGCCCAGTCGTTTCTCGGCAGTAAGCAATAATCTTCGAGACAGAGCGGAGCCCATCGTCCGATGGCTGCAGACGCCGCTTCGTCCGGCGCAGCGACGCTAATTGTTTGTTGGCCCCCGACGACCAAACAATTGCGCCTAATTTGCGGGAGTTCCTGCAAGACCTGCTTTCTCCATGAGCTCGCGTATTTTTTCGAGATATTGATTCAGCGCGTCCTGCTTCCTTGATTCCAGCCAGCCGAATTCGCGCGCGAGAAGCTCGGCGACCACCGGCGCTGCTCTCATGGCATGCTTCCAACTATGCCCCTGGAGACCAATTCGGCGTAACAGAATGTCCTCGATTGAAACTGCCATTTCGTCTTGAATTCCGAAAGTTACCTCTGCGCGCAACGGCGCCAGGCCTTCGACGAGAGGTTGGGCGAGTTCCGGATTTCCTCTAGTCAAGTCCATTACGTTGGAAGCGCGCGTCCCGAATTTTCCGGCCAAATGTCGCGCTGTCGACTCCGTCACGCCATAGAGTTTTGCTAATGCTCGCCAGTAGTCCGTTGAATAACCGTCGGAGCCCACCAGCCGGTACCGGATCGTTTGGCACTGCGAAAGAGAAACGCCAAGGCATTTTTGCACGGCGTCGATGGTGTCCTGGGCCATGGCTCGATAGGTTGTCCACTTGCCGCCCATAATACTGATTAATCCTGATTGCGAATCGAGTTCCACTTCATGGTTGCGCGCGATCTTCTTCGTGCTTTTTGTTTGGCTGGAACTAACCAGCGGACGCACGCCAACCATGCCGCTGACGATCTGGTCCGCGGTAACAGGCTGCTCCAAGTAACGATTCAGATGCCGCAGTAGGTACTTCACCTCCTCGGCCTCCAGATGGAGATGGTCCAGAGACTCAATTTCCTCATCAGTTGTGCCCACCAGTACGCTTCCGAGCCACGGGATGGCGAACAGCACCCGGCCGTCCTCGGTTCTGGGGATCAGCATCGCTTCCCTGTCGCAAAGTACTTCCGGCGGAAGGACTACGTGCACACCCTTACTGAACCGTATGCGCTGCGGAACGCCCGCCGTCGCCATCTCACGGATCGTGTCCGCGTAAGGACCTGTGGCATTCACGAAACTGCGCGCGTGGACCATGAAATCCCGGCGCGTAAGCTGGTCTGTGATTACCGCCGTGGAAAGCTTTCCTTCGGCATTCCTTTCAAACGCAACAACGCGCGCATAGTTCAGCGTTTCGCCGCCGGCCTCTGTGAAAGTCTTGATTAAGGTGATGTTGTAGCGTGCGTCATCAAATTGACCGTCGGCATACACTACAGCTCCCACCAGGCCACGCGACGCAAGCATAGGCATTCGTTGAAGAGCCTTCTCGCGCGATATGAAAATACTTGGCGCGAGACCATCCCGGCCGGCCACTCGGTCATACAGTTTCAGGCCGACCGTGAAGTAAGCGACGTCGACCCAGCGATAGCAAGGAGTAAGGAACAGTCTCGTATTCGTTAGGAACGGGGCGTTCTGCAACATATAAACACGCTCGTGGAGAGCTTGTTTGAGGACGCGATATTCTTTGAAATCGAAATTGCGAATTGCTTCCTGCAGGTATCGCACGCCGCCATGGACCATCTTCGTGGACGCGCTGGAAGCGCCGCTCGCAAAATCCTCAGCTTCGAGTTGCACCGTCTTCAAGCCGCGAAGCTGCGAATCCAGTGCGCAGCCGGACCCGGTTGCGCCTCCTCCGATCACGCAAACATCGAAGGTTTTTCCCTCAACCGCTCGCAGGGATTCCTCGCGAGTTTTCATGCGCCCGCTTTTCCCCGCGGATCCGCAATAGGGTTTGGAGACCCTGGCAAAGGGCCATCCTCGCAGATTATTGTTTTGAACGATTGGGTAACAGGCGAGATTATAATTTGCGTTCATCGAGGAACGATCAGACGCTGCGCAAGAAGCCGGGCGTAAGAGATCCGGACCGAGCGCGCGAATCGCCAGCGTATACTCGCTCAGGCCTTCGTTCCAAGCACAGACATTCCCGCGGCGGCATTCTTTAGTGACGCCGCTTTCTGAGTGCAATCGTGCCACTCGCGTCCTTCGCGCCGAAGCAATTCCTCCGCTTGCGCCGGTCCCCAACTCCCTGCGGCATAGTTTGGAAAATCGCGCGGAGGGAGCGCCTTCCATAAATCGAGTATGGGTTGCACAATCGTCCACGAAGCCTCCACCATATCGGCGCGCTGGAACAGCGTGGGATCGCCCATCATGCAATCGTATAGAAGAGTTTCATACCCAGTGGACGGCGTGGTACCAAAATAGTCGGAGTACTGAAAATCCATGTTCACCGCGCCGAGTCGCACAATCGGGCCGGGAACCTTGGCCTCGAAGCTCAGCGAAATTCCTTCATTCGGCTGAATATTAATCACCAGCTCGTTGGGCGCAATTTTTTCCACGGAGGTTTTGCGGAAAAGCACGAAAGGAGGCCGCCGAAAGCGAATCACAATCTCGGTGGAACGTGTGGGCAATCTCTTTCCCGTCCGCAGATAAAACGGCACGCCCGCCCACCGCCAATTATCAATATTCAACGCGAGCGCGACAAATGTTTCCGTCGTCGATGCCGGATCCACGTTCGGCTCCGTTCGATAGCCCGGGACGTGTTTGCCGTCTATCTCTCCTTCCCCGTATTGGCCGCGCACGGCATGATCCAGCACTTTCTCGGGATTCAGAGGCTGGACGGCGCGCAGGATTTTCGTCTGTTCGTCGTGAACCGCCTGCGCGTCGAAAGAAATCGGCGGCTCCATTGCTGTAAGCGTGATGAGCTGAAAGATATGATTCGGCACCATGTCGCGCAACGCGCCGGCATGCTCGTAATAATCTCCCCGCATTTCCACGCCGAGTTCCTCCGCCACTGTCACTTGCACGTGATCCACGTAGCGGCGATTCCAAACCGGCTCGAAAATGCCGTTCGCGAAACGGAACGCCAAAATATTCTGAACTGTTTCTTTTCCAAGATAATGATCGATTCGATAAACCTGGTCTTCGCGCAGCACCAAGCCTATTTCGTGGTTCAATGCGACCGCCGAATCAAGATCGTGCCCAAACGGTTTTTCGATCACCACGCGTTTCCATTTGCCGTTTTCTTCGTTGGTCAGCTTGGCCGCGCCAAGTTGTTTCACTACGATGGGGAAAAAAGTTGGGCTGGTGGCAAGATAAAAAAGGCAATTTCCGTGCGTGTTTTGTTCTTTTTCCACTTGGACGAGGAGATCGCCCAGTTTCTTGTAAAGCTCGGGATCCTTGAAATCTCCCGGGGTGTAGTAGAGCCGCTTGACAAATTGATCCCACGAAGCTTGCTCCACTTCGCTCGTTGCGTACTCCCGAATCTCCTGCCCGGTACGCTGCCGGAAATCATCGGAAGAAAAGTTTTCGCGCGACACGCCGATGATTGCAAATTCCTGCGGAAGCAATTTCCCCTTCGCGAGATTGTACAGCGCTGGAATCAGTTTGCGCTTCGTGAGATCGCCCCCCGCGCCGAAAATGACCATCGTGCAGGGAGGAGCGGGACGGCCAAGCGTTTCCTGGGACACATTCACCGCATCAGAATTCTGAGTCAAGTCTTCCTCCACCTGAGCGTGCTATGAAAGCGCCTGTTGGATAGCCTGTTGCAAATTTGTAAGTGCGGTCGCCAGATCTCCCGTCAGATGTACGCGAAGAGCTCGCCGGCCGCGCTCGGTCAGGACGTTGAAATCCCCGCGGGCCTGCGCTGCTTTCACCACGCCAAATGTATACTTCTGGCCGGGCACAAGAAGGTCGGAGGCGTCATCGCAAGTGATTTGCAAAAAGATGCCCGAGTTCGGGCCGCCCTTGTAAGCCTGTCCTGTCGAGTGAAGAAACCGCGGCCCGAAACCGAGGCAAGTAGCCACATGCTTCTTATCGCGAACGCTCTGGCGTATGGACTGAAGCTGTGTTTGATGTTTCTCATTCCGCTCGATGTAAGCAAGCACGGCAAAATAATCGCCTGCCTTTAAACGATTCACGTGCGCGCGCAAATATCCGGCTAGCGTCGCGTCTTTCCCAACCGCTTGCTTTAGCGCCGACGCATTCTTATCGTCGCTGTACAGCTTGACACCCTTGTCTTGGTAGAAAGGCGTTTCCTGCGGAAGCGAACCGGACTTCTCATATTCATCGGTCAATTTGCGCGTTTCGATCTTGCTTGCTTCCACATCGGGCTGGTTAAATGCATTGATGCCGATAATCGAGCCGGCTACGGCCGTCGCGATCTCCCATCTGAAGAATTCCTGCCCGAGCTCATAATTATTTGCCACTTGAATGCGGACCACCGGTTGGCCGGCTTTTTCCAGCGCTTCCACTCCCGCGTCTTGCTTTGAGTCCGCGCCATCCTCGAGCCTTACATAAACGAAGACTCGGTCGCTGCCGTACACATCCGGTGAACCAATCGGTTCGCGGTCTACCGGAATCAACCCTTTGCCTTCTTTCCCGGTGGACTCGGCGAGAAGCTGCTCCAGCCACGCTCCCAGATCGGAAATTCCGGGCGAAGCAAAGAGGGTGACCTTATCGCGGCCCTGTTTCTGGAGCGTTCCCAGAATTGCGCCCAGAATCACACCCGGATTTTCATCCGCCGGCACTACCGAAGCACATGCGTGGACCATCTCCTCTGCGCGATCGAGAAACTTTGGCACGTCCACGCCTTGGATCGCCGCTGGAATCATTCCAAAGTTTGAGAGCGCCGAGTAGCGCCCGCCGATGCTTGGCACGCCGTAGTAGATGTGACGAAAACTATCGGTCTCGGCGACTTTCTGCATCTGGGATCCCGGGTCGGTGATGGCGATGAACCTCTTCCCCGCTTCGGTGGCGCCCGCGGATTGCTTCACCCGCTCGTAAAAATATTGCTTGAAGATATTCGGTTCCAGGGTCGTCCCGGACTTGCTCGCAACGATAAAAAGGGTTTTCGCGATATCGATCTTGCTCTCTAGCGTGCGGATTTGCGCCGGGTCCGTGGAATCGAGGACCAGCACCTGCGGCTGACCCTGGATCCTTCCGTAAGTTTTCTCGAACACTTCCACGCAAAGACTCGACCCGCCCATGCCGAGAAGGACGAGGTGGGTAAAGCCGCCTTGGTGAATTTCATCCGCGATTTTCTTGAACTCACTATTATGGGAAATCTGGTCGTCCGTGATTCCAAGCCAGCCCAGCCAGTTGCCCTCGTCTTTGTTCGTCCATAGCGAGGCATCGCGGGCCCACAAACGCTTCACTTTATTGTTTTTTTTCCAATCCTCGAGAGCCCCTTTCACATCTTCGCTAAGATTTTCCGGAAGACGGTATGTGAGGTTATTGACCGCCGAAGAGGCTGTCTTCTCGGTGTGCTTGCTAACGGCGGCCAGCAGCTTATCGAAGGCGTCCGCAAATTGCTTCACGCCGTCCTCGGTCAATTTGTCGGTGGCATCCTTCATCGATATTCCGACACGAACTAGAGTTTCCATCGTCGCGCGCGCCGCCGGGACATCTTCTTCAAGGCTTGCGCGCGGCTTTCCATGGTCGCGAAATGCATCGAAGGTCGCCGGAGGAATCGTATCCACCGTATCCGGGCCGATCAATTCCGCCACGTAATACGTGTCGGGAAATGCCGGATCTTTGGTGCTCGTACTAGCCCAAAGCACGCGCTGCGTTTGCGCTCCACGAGCTGCCAGCGCAGCCCAACGCGGGCCGCTGAAGATCTTCTTGTAACTCTGATAAGCCAGTTTCGCATTGGCGATCGCAACTTTGCCTTTCAAACCACGCAGTGTTTGCAAATCGGAGGGATTGGTCGTTTTCTTGATTTTGTCACCGATCTCGCTGTCAATCAGGGTATCGATCCGGCTGACGAAGAAACTCGCGACGCTGGCCACGCGGCTCAAATCTCCGCCTTTCTTGGCAAACTCTTCCAGCCCCGCTACGTACGCTTCCGCGACGCGCTCGTACACTTCCTGCGCGAACAATAGCGTCACGTTAATGTTGATGCCTTCGCTGATGAGCTGCTGGAAAGCGGGTACGCCCTCGGTCGTGCCGGGAACCTTGATCATTGCGTTCTCGCGGCCCAGGGTCTTCCACAAGCGCCGGGCTTCATCCAGCGTTTCTTTTGTCTTGTGCGCGAGATATGGCGACACTTCAAGGCTGACGTAGCCATCACGCCGCTTCGTTTGCTCGTAGACGGGTCGGAAAACGTCGGTGGCATCCTGAATGTCTTTCGCGGCGAGAAATTCAAAAATACCCTTCGCGTCCAGGTCTTTTCTCGTCTCCAGTTCTGCAAGTGTTTTCGTATAGTCCGTGCTTCCGGTGATGGCTTTCTCGAAAATAGAGGGATTGGATGTCACTCCACGCAGCCCGTCTTCTTCGATCAGTCTCTTGAGTTCTCCCGTCGAGATCAGGCTGCGGCGAATGTAATCAAGCCAAACCGATTGCCCGAACCCTATCAGAGCTTTCAGGGGATTTTCGGACGGCTTGCCTTCGCTCGAAGTCGGAGTTGTCTTAGCAGTTGTGCTCATCGTAATTCTCCCTTAGCAACTCGTATTTCACGCCTCAGACGCGATGTGCTCACGGATTATTTTGGGGCTGCTATCATTTCAGCCCTTGAGTTTTGGCGCCTGTTAATTTACGCCGATTTAGCGGTCTCGGGCAACGTCCTATAGTAAGCCCGGCGGGCACGAGTTGTCGCCATTCCCAAGCCCTAATTCTACCGCAGTAATCATGACAGTCGCGTGAAAGCAGCATTCTGATGGAACCAGTCTCCGGCAATTTCGCTTCAAAGCACGGCTGAAGGTACTGTCCGCCACTGCGGGGAGCGCTAGCACTCGCGCCTGGACGTTGAAGTCTGTGAGATTATTTGTTAGTCGAACAACAGCCGCTTGCTGAAGCGGAGTGGAAGGTATACGACCCGGCTCAGACGCGAGGTACGCGCAAGGAGCCGCCCTAATAATTTCTGCGTGAGAGATTCCAGGTCGATGTGGCGCCGCCCGCGATGAAGCCGCGTCGCCCGTCCCAAAAACTCCGCCGCAGAAACCGGAGCATCCTCTTCGTCACAAGCATCGCCCTTTGTGATGAGCAAACTCGCGGTTTTCTCCGAAGCCGCCCCATCAACGCGGCGAATGGCCCGGTGGACGACAACCAGCCCGCTCCGCTGGAAAACGATCACGTCACCTGCGGAAATCTTTGCGAAATCACAGCGGCGAATAAAAACAAAATCTCCCGATCGTATCCAGGGAACCATGCTGCCACCCGATACTCGCAAACATGCTGATCCTTGCGAGCGCATTTTGTCCGCAACCGGCAGGGCGGCATCCGGGGCCACCAAGACAAATGGTTCCTTGCCTTCGATAGGAACCCGGGAAACGTGGGATGTGGCGCTCATCAAGGCGTCAATTGCACCGTTTGAGTCGCGATCACTTGGCCGTCAAGCGAAACACGCGTAGTCCACTCGCCGAGCATGTGCCGCTGTTGGATCCAGGTACCGGCGACAGGGAGCGTCTGAATCGCAACCAGAGGTTCGTCTGAGCCCGGCTGTACCGCGAAAGCTATTTGGGTTTGTTGATACAGATTGCCGCCGGGAAGCAAGAGCTCAAGAGTTTGAACGTGGTTCCCGACCGGCACGTTCTGCCAGGACACTTTGACTTCCAGGTCGCGAGTCGCGGTGGCGCTGAAACTTGTTTCACCGGCGCAACTGGAAGCCTCCTGATCGCAGAATGAAAATGTGGCCGTCGCCGGAGGTACGGGAGGTGCTCCGCCGTCCGCCGAGGTCATCTGGCAGTCCGAGAATCCCGCCACCGCAATAAGAACGCTAGCCGCCAGTAGAGTTCTCTTTTGCCAACGCCGATCGTTCACTCTTAAGCGCAACATGAAATCCTCGCTAAAATGGGATGGTAAAAGCGTAAGCCCGTTGATCCGTTGTCGTGACATATATGCGAGAAAGCACTTCATCGATGGACGGGTCGCCCACAGTTCCCTTGGTAGGCCCGACGTTCGTGACTTCATCTTTCACATCGGCTCCGGTCGTGAGCATAAGCTCGTGAATCATGCCATCGCTGGATCCCACATAAACATAATTTAGCCCAATTGCTGACATCGGCGCGGAAGGGTTGGCGATCGTTGTACTCCACACCGTCGCGAACACCGGCGTCGGCTGCGACGTGTCAATGGAAAGCGCGTGAACGGCGGTAGCGCCTGAGAAAATCACGGTATACGGCGGCGTATATCCCAGAACAACCGGGTAGCTAACCATGGGTCCGTCCGTGGATGCGTAAGAAGCCAACGTCGCGCCCGTCGAGGGATTGATCGCATAAATCGTGCTGTTCCCCGCGGTGCACGTGCTTGAGACAATGGAATCACCGACGGTGCCTACGAACAGAACATCGCTTGCGAAAGTCAGGGTCGGCGACGCGTCGATGTCGCCTAGGTTTGCGATTGCCTTCACCGCGCCGGTACTCGGATTGAGCTGCCAGAGACTAGGCTGTGAAGTGCCGCATGCGCTGCGACTGGCGATCCAAACAACACTGTGAACGTAATCAACCAGCGGCGTCGAGTTGATGATATCCAAATTTTGTGCGCCTTCGTTCGTGGTGGTGATGGGGCCGGTGAGCGGCGACCATGGCGCGCTTGCGCCGGTATTGCCGTTCAGCCCAAATATCTGATTCGCGGAGGTCGTTGTCGTGATCCGTGAGCCGAAGAAAACCTGGTCATTCGAGCCGCCGGCGATTGATTTCAATTGGACAGCGGGACCACCCTGAAGGGCCAGCGTGCCGCTTGTTATGGGATTTACCACCCAGTCGATCACTCCGGCATCTGTGTTTAAGGCGTAGACCAATCCATTCTGATCCGTCAAATAATCGATATCTTGTCCCGTGGATGAAGATGCCGCATCGATGAGCGGTGAGCGAGACGCTATGGAGCCGCCAAGCGACACTGGGACAAACTCCCGCAATCCGGTAGCGGCGTCAATGAAAAACACGAGGTTGGTTTGCGATCCCATGGCGGCAACTGTTCCGGGAATCAGGGATGGGCTGGCGAGATCCGTGGCAAAAGTCGCTGCAATCCACTGTGTGTTCTGCTGAGCGGCAGCAGTAGCCGCAGGTGTCGCTGAAATTTCTTCCGTAAACGTTGATCCGTTGGTTATATCCTGGTCAGAGTAATAGTTCGAACTATCGTGCAAAAATACCTTATAGAAATAGGTCGTTCCATTCGCTGGCGCGCCGCAGGTATCGGAAGCGTTGTCCGTGAAACTCGTTTTCCCCGTTGAGTCCTCGAACACGACGGTTCCGGTACCAACGGTCGCACACAGTGCCGGAACCTGGGTATCAGTCGGCACTGAGGTCTTATCCACTGGAGAACTGGTACGCCGGAGGATCAGCACGCCCGTATAAGTTTCAGAGCCAACTGCAGTACCGATCAGCGCAGGAATGTTCCAATTCAGCGTCACGCTCGCGTTGCCGGGTATTGCCGTCAGTCCCGTCACGTTCTGGACGAATGTTACGTCCAGCTCCGGCGATATCGCGTTGCTAGCTTCCTTCGATCCAAAAACAGTCGAAAAGCCATCATCGGCCGCGCTGTCTTTAATTATCGTTCCGTAGTTTGTGCTGCCGTTGTACCAGTTTTGTACATCTGCCGTGATGTTGAATTGGGCGGTCGTGCTGACGTTTGTCACAGACGCCGTGGCCGTCGCCGAACTCGCGATGTCCCCTCCCGCGGCAGTCCAGGTAGTTGTCGCGACCCGAGTATTCCAGCTCACTACATTTGATTGCCAGAAATTTGTCACGTCGTACGCCTGATACGTCAGGGTGCCTGCACTTGCCGGCGGCGCCGTGGTCACGTGCAGGGTCAACATCGCCTGTTTAATGCCCACATTCGGAATGCGCGATAGATCGAACTCGACAATTGCGCGCTCATTCGCGCCCGTGGCCGAGGCCACGGTAAGTGTATTACCGACATTGTTGCTGTTAGGTGTCGCCTGAATGAGCGTTGCGTCTGCGCCGCGCGCTTGCGAGTCAGTTCCCGA
>Ga0224545_1000022_pt1 | contig 48950 bp, 40 predicted proteins | sample 714P12024metaG_FD_179906 | JGI IMG/M metagenome (GOLD analysis project Ga0224545, IMG submission 179906) | Peat soil microbial communities from Stordalen Mire, Sweden - 717 P1 20-24 | ecosystem: Environmental > Terrestrial > Soil > Wetlands > Peat | place: Sweden: Norrbotten County, Stordalen... | reverse complement strand
CCTCTCTCTCCCAACACGAAGATCGCTCCCAATGGCAAAGTCTGCGCTTCGAAGCGGAGATCGTTACCGGCTAGCGACAGCAGCCGTTTGTCCCAATGAGGAGAAAAACTTGGCAATTTCTTGTCTGGTCCATACACCATGGCGACCGAATCAGGCCACAAGCTGAGATACGGATACGCCGGATAAACGTAAAAAGAGCCGTCCCGCTCCACGAGCGCTACCACATCGTCTGAAATTATCGCCAAGCCTTTCCGCGCCAGCAGTGCAGCAGTTGTCGATTTCCCGGCCCCTTCGGAGCCCACAAAAGCAATGGCGCGGTCGGCCAGGGCAACGGCGCTCGCATGAAGGCAAGTGACTCCTCGCAAACGCAGCAGAAGGCCCAGTACCGGACCCAGCAGATATGTAGCCGCATCTTCTGTCGTTAGATTATTCGGCCACTGCGCCCACAGTTCCGTTCCCGTGCGATTCATCCAAAACTGTGTGCCGTCGCAGTACGCAAGGCGCAGGAAATCACCCCCGGCGATTTTCCAGATTCGCAGAGCGGGTTGTCCCGCTTCATCGGCGTAAACGCTCGTGTAGGTTAAAGTTTCCTGCTCACTCGGAATTTCGTCCGCGGTGTAAGGCGAAGTCTCCATGTGAATAATGACGCCCGGACTCGAAACAGACGTCTCCATCGCGACCAATTCTGGAATCGGAAGATTTGAGCGAAGCAGTAAACCGAAGACCGAATAAGTGAAATTCACTTCGTCCAGGCTAAGTATCAAACATTTACAAGCCGACTAACGCACCAGACTTGCAGTCCCGCTTAATTTGGCATTTCCCCAAAGCATTTAACTCGGACTAACATCGAAGGCATTCAAAGTGATGTTTTAATATGCGGAAACTTGCCACCGTCCTTCGTTGCACGCAAACCCCTCGTGTGAGTCAACTGTTGAACCGTTCCATAAATAGTTAAGACAGGAGTGGAATAAGGCTTCTTAACGTCCTGTATGCCCTGCTTAGGCATTGCCAACCTCCGCACGCCAGTTATACCGGACTCTGCGCGATGACTGCAACCAAAAGTTGAGACAAAGCGGGCGAACATCCAGCGCAATCTGCTCAGGATTGCGTTCCCGTTGCAGCGGCTTAAGCTCCGAGTGCTTCACATAACCATCCATGTCCGCACTCCATTGTACCTGATCCGGTAAACCCATTGCCTCCGCCTGCTGCAAGCATTGGACTAACGGATCAAAAGAAGGAGGTGTTTTCGGTCGAAGCCTGCAGCTCTCGGGTAAGCGTCCCGCCATCGCATTGCGCAACAGGCTCTTTTCGAAGCAGAAAGGAAAAGGCGGAAGCGCGAGCAGATAGTTCACTACCCGTAAATCGAGAAAGGGGTAACGCGTCTCTACAAGGCAACGTGTCACTCCAGGGCTTTCTTGTTCAAACATATTCGCCCAATGGGGAATCGAAAGGGAAGCTTGGGCTATTGGACGGATGGGGTGTGGTCGGTATGCCGGCAACTCGCTCCACTCTCTCCATCGCGCTTTCAGTTCGAGGCGCCGGGCGAAATCGGGATCTAGCCAGCGCGGAAATATTGCCGCGCTGGGGTCGCGCCCGAAAATTCCCTTTACACGTCTGCGAATTCCCGGCCAAACAGAAGGTCGCAACCTGAGGTAGCTCGGGATTTCTCGCAGCAATCCGATGAAATCTCGCGTTCGCAGCATGTGCTTTGCATACGGCAGCATCTGAAAATGCATCAAGTTGTCGCTGCCTTCCCCACATAGTGCCACCCGGCAATCACGCCCAATTAGGTTGTATTGATCGAATAGACCCGCAAATAGAGGATCGTCCACTGGCTCAGGGCTCCTCGATTCTGGATCATTCCAGCGCTCGAAGAGCTTGAATGCATCCACTTCCAAAAACTGAATCGGAATATTGAGAAAATCCGCTACCTGCTGGGCCATAGTTCCGTCGCGATCGGAAATCAGCGGTTCGTAAATGTTCGTGTAGGCGCGCAAATCTGCAGCGCCGGATGGATTCCCGGAAATCTCGCGCGCGGTGGAGGCAATTGCTGCCGAATCCAACCCTCCGCTCAGCAGAATTCCTGCGCGGTCGGTTCGCAAGCGGTCGGCAACGGCGGCTTGGATTAGAAATTGAAAGTGTTCCACATACTCATCGGCATGGCGATAACGGATGGTGCCCTGGGTAGGAGCAGACCAGTACCGCGAAATCCTAATATCCTCGGTGGACACGGAAAGGCAATGCGCCGGAGGCAACCTGCGAATGTCGCGAAACGTTGTTGTCGTTAGGTCGCAATTGAGCCCAAACAACAAAAAATCCCCAATGGCCGAATCGTTTAGCTCGTCGGATATCTCTGGGTGCAGGCGAATGCAATTCAGAGTATTGCTGAAAAGGAAAAGGTCGCCGACCTCGGCATAGTAGAAGGGTTTCAATCCTAAGTGATCGCGCGCGCAAAAAAGTGTTTTCCGGCGCGCATCCCAGATCGCAAACGCAAAGTCCCCACGAAGACGCCGGACGCATTCCTCGCCCCACAGAGCATAAGCTTGCAGAATCAAGGCGGAATCGGTTGTCACTCGGCGATAATTCGGTTCTGCTTTCTCGAATTCGCGCTCCAGATCCTCGCGGCAGTCGATTCGAGCATCGGCTGTGATCCAAAGTTGCTCGCCAAGGCTGGCCGGCTGCAGCTCGCACTCCGATTCTCTGGAGGTCCGCAGCATCGTGTGACCAAGCCCGGCACAGCCGTTCGAGTACGTATCTAAAGCATCTGGGCCCACGTAGGAGAGAAAATGTGTGAGGTCCCGTAGGAGTGCGCGATCCACGGGCGCACCCTTTCGGTCAAACATGCCCACGATTCCGCTCAATGTGCTTGCGTCCTCATCGACGTCGCCTGCCCCTCGAACGGCGCGAAGTGGAGATGTTCTTCTCCCAGACCGTTCAGGATCGCTTCGTGAAACTCCACCCACGCATGCGCTTCGAAACGATTCACATCCTTCCGCGCCCCGATGCGCAGTTCCGCGGTGATACCGCGTATTCGAAGGAGCCACCAGAGAACGAGCGATTGTTCTAGGCAGTTTGTGCCAAAAAAAAGATTTCTTGCCGCCGCCTCTTCCATGCGGGTGATTTGGCGCGCTGTTTCTTCAAGCGAAACATTCGACGCCGCTGCATCCGGCACGACCCTGGGTGCAAGCCATCCCAGGAAGGCTTTCCAGTGCCGAAATCCGGCGAAACGCAATCCCACCCAGGTGGCCATCAAGCCCGCAGCCGCTTCGAGCGCAATTCCTCGCTCGAATCCGCTCAGTCGCCAAAAACCTCGCCAGGTATTCATCGTCGATTTCAACCCGCCGTTCCGCAGAAAGTCGCGTCAACAATATCCGTATGCCGTACAAAAGATAGAAGTGACGAAGTACGATGGCACGAAGGTCAAGGAGTCGCCACGCCTCTTACTTCAATCAGCCCCTCGTTGCGCATTTTCTCCAGCAGATCTAAAAGATCTCGCTCGCAAAGTTCAGCGTCCACCTCATATTCATTTAACAAAGTATTCCGAAGCTCTTCCACACTTCGCGGTTGCTTCAGTAGGTTCCAGACTCGCGTTCCCACCGGATTCATGCCGTAATAGACGCTGTTTCTTAAATTCAATATCGCAGATTCTTCCCCCAGCGGACACGAGACCTGCTCGCTGGCTACGACTACGATGGAATGCACTGAGAGAGATGCGTCCATTCGGGCGCCGAAATCCTTTAGGAGCTGGATAGTTAATTTCGCCGGGCAGTCCCAGCAGTGCATGAGCGTTCAGAACGCAATACTAGATAGGTTCGTGCACGCCCAGCGCTATTCTACCCGGACTTTCCGCTAAACGGCAACGACGGAACTGGATTCCGCGCGGTAAATTCGGTTATAACCACCAGGATGCCCGCACCCGCTGTCTCCGTCATGGCGCTTGAAAAATACTTCCCGCCCGCTTTGACGGGTTGGCGCGCACTCACGCAGCCCCTTGCGCGCGCGACGGAGAAAGCTCTTGGCGGGGTCTCTTTCGCAGTGGACCAGGGAGAAGCCGTGGCATTGATAGGTCAAAATGGCGCAGGGAAATCCACTTTACTGCGCATCCTGGCCACTTTGATCGTCCCCACTCGCGGACATGCCACGCTCGGGGGCTTTGACGTCGAACGCCAAGCCGCAGAAGCTCGCCGCCAGCTGGGCTACCATACGGGCGGAGATGAAGGGTTTTACAGCCGCTTGAGTGGCCGCGAGAATCTGGCTTTTTTCGCAGCGATGAACAACTTGAGCGCGGCCGAGTCACGAGAACGGATTAGCGGCATTGCGGAATCTATGGGAATCCAAGACGACTTGGATCGCCAAGTCCGGACGTTTTCCACTGGAATGATGCATCGTCTCGGATTAACCAGAGCCCTGCTCCACGGCCCTGCTGTTCTATTGCTCGACGAACCCACGCGAAGTCTCGATCCGCTTGCTGCAGCGGATTTTCGGCATCTATTGAAAGACGATCTCGTTCGCGGACGCGGAGCGACACTCCTTTTCGCCTCGCATACTCTGAGCGAAGTCGAGCAGATCGCCGACCGCGTTGTTTTGTTGGACGCCGGACGCGTAATCGCATGCGATTCGCCGCAAGGACTCTGCGCCTCTGCAAATGCGCCCAACTTGGAGTCGGCAGTGGCAACGCTCGCACGCCACTCTGTGCCGGCGGATGCGCTATCGTGAACTTCGCGCGCACCCTTCGGAAAATAATGGCGTTCTTCTGGCGTGATTTCGCGATTGCGCGCGGCTACCGCGGGGCGTTGTTGCTCGAAACATTGGAAGCTCTCTTTGGTGTGGCAACCTTTTATTATCTGTCGCGTTTCGTCCAGAGCCCGGAACTATCCAGCGAGCTCCCTGCCGGAACGAATTATTTTGCCTTTGCTTTGATTGGGTTTGCTTTTTTTGATTACCTGAGTGTCTCGCTCAGCGCTTTCGATGCGAGCCTGGAAGAAGCCCGTCAGAATCGCACTTTAGAGGCCTTGCTCGTGACGCAAACACCGCTTCCGGTGATTCTCGCTGGTTCAGCAGTTTATCCCTTTGTTGCGCTGGCCATTCGAACGTGCGTCTATCTCGCTTGGGCTGCGCTGCTCTTCGGATTCGCGCCGCGTTCAGCTAACTGGCTGGGTGCCGTGGCCATCCTCCTCGCGTCGATTCTGGCTTTCGCCGGGCTGGGAATTCTCTCGGCCAGTTATTCAATCCTCTTCAAACGTGGTAATCCCGCAAAATGGATTGTCCTCGGAGTTTCTGGATTGGTTGGCGGAATGATGTATCCCGTGTCGGTACTGCCGGCGCCTTTGCAGATGCTGGCCCGGCTGATTCCCGTAACCTATTCGCTCCAGGGAATGCGCGCTGCATTACTGGCGGGCGCCGGCTGGGGAGAACTTTTTCCTTCCATAGCGGCGCTGCTTGTCTTCGCCGCGGTATTAATCCCGCTGTCATTCGCGCTTTTCGCTTGGGCCCTGCATCGCACGAAAATCACCGGCACGCTCACCCACATCTAACTTGAGCCGAGTTTAGCCCACATCCTGAAGAATCGGAGTCTAATCGAAAAGCCGGTACCGCAAGATTGCAAACAGTGTCACAACCCCATCGCGCCACGTGATCTTCTTTCCTTCTTCATAGGACCGGCCCGAATAGGAGATAGGCACTTCGTAAATCCGCCATTTGCCTTTCGCCACTTTTATGGTCACTTCCGGCTCGAATCCAAAACGGTTTGACTTCAAGCGCATGCCCTCGATTACCTCGCGCCGGAACACCTTATAGCAAGTTTCCATGTCGGTAAGATTCAAGTTTGTGACGACGTCCGAGAGCAGGGTCAGAAGTTTGTTGCCGACATAGTGCCAGAAAAAATGTACACGCTGCGGTCCACCCAGGAACCGCGAGCCAAACACGACGTCCGCGCGGCCGTCGAGGATCGGTTCCAAAAGCCTGGGATAATCTTTCGGGTCGTATTCCAGGTCTGCGTCCTGAACCAGGTAAATGTCACCAGTCGCTTCCGCGAAACCACGGCGCAACGCTGCGCCTTTGCCCTGATTCGTGTCCTGAAATAAAAATCGCACTTTGTCGAGTTGAAGTCCTGCACGTGTTTCTCCGATTTCTGCTGTCGGATTGCCGTTCGATTGTCGTTCCTGCAAGTCCCGCAGAAGCTGCCGGGTTCCATCTGTCGAACCATCGTCTACGACAATGATCTCGTCCGCGAGCATGGAATCCTGAACGCGTAGCAGCAGTTCTTCGATGAAGGCCCGTTCGTTAAACACGGGGATTATTACGGAGAGACGCAGTTTTTCGGTTGCGCCCGGTCTGGCGTGTCCTTGCGCAAAGGGCTCTTGCCGGTAAGGGGGGCGCACAATCGCCATAACCCAGAACGATAACACGGCCTCTGACAGTAAGACATTTATTCACAGACGCCATGGGGCTTGTGGAGGCGGCTGCCGTGCAGTACAGTTTTTATTCGCACCGCTGGTGCGGCACATAAATGAAAGTACCCTTTCTGGACCTCAAATCTGAATACGCCGAGCTCCGAGATGAAATTCTTCCCGCTCTCGACCGCATCTGCCAGGAGTCCGCATTCGTTCAAGGCCATGAAGTCGAGGCCTTTGAAAAGGAATTCGCCGCTTTCTGCGGTACCAAACACTGCGTCGCGCTCAGCAGCGGAACTGCCGCTCTTCATTTGGGTTTGCTCGCCCTGGGTGTTCAACCGGGCGATGAAGTCATTACAACTCCAAATACGTTTCTCGCTACCGCCGAGGCCATCACCTATTGTGGCGCTTCGCCTGTTCTAGTCGATATTGATCCCGCTACCGCGAATATCGACGCGAACCTGATCGAACGCGCCGTGACGCGTCGCACGCGGGCCATTATTCCGGTTCATTTATATGGCCGCCCCGCGGATATGGACTCCATTCGTTCGATCGCCGCTCGTCACGACCTGCGCGTTCTGGAAGATGCAGCACAGGCCCACGGCGCACGATATCGCAGTGCGATGGTCGGCAGCCTTGGCAATGCCGCCGCATTTAGCTTTTATCCGACGAAAAATTTGGGAGCGTATGGGGAAGGTGGTGCGTTAACTACGAATGATGATCTGATTGCGCAATTTGCCCGTGCCGCGCGCTCGCACGGACAGACGGCGCGCTACGCTCACGAGTTCGTCGGATACAACTACCGTATGCAGGGTTTTCAGGGCGCTGTCTTGCGTATCAAACTACGCCATCTAAACGCATGGACGGAAAAACGCCGCGCAATCGCCCGCGGATATCGCCGCATCCTGCAGAATGCCCGGATCGATCTGCCGGTGGATGATCCGCGCGACGAGTGCGTGTATCACCAATTTGTTATCTACGTGAATAGCCGATGTTCCGTTATTGCCAAGCTTGCCGAAAAGGAAATCGAGACCGCTGTGCATTACCCCACACCTGTGCACCTTCAGCCGGCTTACGCATCCCTGGGAGATCCCGCCGGAACTTACCCCCTCGCCGAGCGCGCTTGCGACCGCGTCTTGAGCCTGCCGCTGTTCCCCGGCTTGAGCGAAGAGCAAGTCAGGCACGCTGCTGATTCCGTTCTCGAAATTGTAGGGGGAAACTAGCAAATTGCGCTGATGCGAGAGAAAACGGAGGATCCGGAAGCACCTAATCAGCGATCTTATTATGATTCGTTGCGGGGGCCGGATGTCTCCACATCGCGGTTGGGCGAAAGCCCCGGATTGAAACCTGCCGCTCCTGAAACTCCCGCAGCGCTTGCTGATCGTTCACGCAATATTTCGGCCAGACCATCAAACACCTTCGAGCAGGATTCTCGGAGAGCCAGATCCGCCGAGCGCAGCATCGATTCGATCACATTTTGTCCGTGTTCGCTGAGCCGCCGCACCGAGGACACGATCCAGGAATCGCAAGCAGTCTGCAAACGCTCCTCATACTTTCCCATCGCGTCTCCGCTCAGCTGTTCGACACTTTGAGCCCACTCCTCATGGTGGGCATCGCGCTCCACTTGGTAACTTTCCAAGTCCGCAGCGAACTCACCGGAAAAAGCCGAGCGGGCCTGTTCCATGCTGGTCTCGAACTGCGATTCCATCCGCGCTTGAAATCGGCCAACGGAGTCTTCGGCACTCGCTTCAAATCGCTGAATAACCTGTTGCGCGGATCGATCGAGGTCCTCGGTTCTCTCTCGCACCGCATTGCGGCTGCTATCCGCGAACTGCTCGGCCTGCTGCGCGGAAATCTCCCGCAGGACCTGGCCGAACGAGCTGGCGGCAGCCTCGGCCGCTTTGCCGAGTTCACTGCGCGTGTGGACGGCGGCTTCACCGGCTACGCTTTCCACCTGCTCGCGAATTTGCGCCAGGTGGCTCGCGGATTCTCCTGCGAGATGGATCACAAATTTGTTCGCCGCTTCGCCTGTCTTTTCATCGAATGCCGTTCCCGCGGACGTGATTGTTTGTTCCACTAGCACTTGCAATCGCGCCCTCGCTTCTTGTTGGAACCATTCGGAGCTGCGCCCGATGGATTCGCCGGCGGAATGAGCTGCTCGCACACCGCTGGCATCCAACTCTTCATTCCACTTCGCCAAAGCCTCCTTGCGTGCGGATTCAAAATCATTGCGCACATCCACGAGCGTCGCGGCCAGCTGCGCGGAAACCTCGCGCTGATTATTTTCCGACGCTTGGCGCAATCGTTCGCGGTGCAGCCGTAGACCCTCTTCCGCTTGCACCTCCCGCGCGGCCAGCTCCCGCAGCAATTCCGGCACGCGTTCCAGGTGCGGCGCAAGTCTTGCCTCCGCCTGCGCCAGTGTCCGATCCAGATATTGTTGTTGCAGGGTGTCAAGCGCCGGCGCTACGCGTTGCGACATCCCCGCGGCAAGATTATCCGCCCGGCGGTTTAGTTCGCTGGTCTGCGCTTCCAGTATTTTCTCCAACCGGCGGTGAAGCTCGTTCAACGTGTCATGGCTCGCCGCTTCCAACTGTGCCGAATACTCCTTCGTTCCGCTCGCTACGGATTCAATCTCGGACAAGGACGCTCGCGCGCGCGCAACCTCTTGATCCAGCGACCCCTTGATAACAGCAAGAGTTTCGCGCGCCTCGGAAGAAATTTGCGTCAACGGTTGCCGTGCCTCCGCGACCCGTTCGCGGATCTTCGATTCCTCTTCGCGCAGCACATCCTGCGACCGTTGCGTTATTTGCTCGATCAGCCGCTGCACGTTGCTGTCTAGCGAAGACTGCAGCAGCTCATTCCACTGTGCTCGCGCAGCGCTCATTTCATGCGCAAGCGTCTGGCGCCATGCTGCTGTAAGGTCTTCGCCGGACCCTGAGTCCCTCCTGGAACTCTCCGCCTCGGCGTGTTTCGCGTCACGGGAGACCTCCATGGCCTCGAATTGCAGGCGAGCCTGTGCCAGGCGGCTCGTCGTCTCTCGAGCAACTTCGGTTTCCCGCCGTATTGTTTCTGCCTGATGGTTAAGTTCGTCCATCAGCTTGCGCGCGTGGCCGAAATTCTTCTCAAACTCTGCTTTGAATTCCCTTAGGAATTCATCCTGGCGTCCAGCGAGTTGATTGGAAAGCTCCTCACCTGCGCCAATCTGAGCCTGTTCGAACTGGAGTTTCCATTTCCCGAAGAAGTTTTCGATCGCCGTGGTGCGGTTCCGGTCGCTCTCTTCCGCAGCGCGAAGAAATTCCTCCTGCACCTGCTTCGCTGCGTGAGCGATGGCTTCCTTAGCCTGTGCTTCCAGCTCTCTCCGCAGCTCGCGGAAAAGCGGGCTGTTCGCGGCGCCGAGTTCGCTGGCCAAAGAAGATTCCGTCGCCTGTGCAGAGTTGCGCGATTCGTTCGTATGGTTCATTGGGTTTCCCAGGGAAATGGTAGCGTTAGTTGGCACAGAGTTCGCTTCAGGTCTTTCGGCGCGTAACACGCTGCTGTCCGCGGCAGCATCCTCGTCGAGTTGCAAAGATCGGCCCGCGGTCGTCCATCCTGCGGGCTGCGCGTCGAGCCCCCAGATGTTTGCCGGACCTTCCAGTTCGACGGCAATTTGGAAGAAGTCCCGGATGGAATGTGGACGCTGAACCCACGCAACGCGTGCGCGCACATTCGGCCGGTGCCGCACCTGCGGTAGTTCAAGCGTGATCCACGTGTTTCTAGGCAGGTGATGCTTGGAGGAATAACGACAGCCATGGAGATTGAAAGCCAGCGTAGCTGTCCGCTCCTCGAATGGTTGCCCCAGAAGATCGATTCCGCGCACGATCAGAGGCACGGACTCGAAAAGACGATCGCTTCGCCGCCGTTCCGTGCTGGTTTGATTCGATGTCACTTCGCCCACGAGATCCTCAAACTTGCTTGCGAGAGAATAACACTCTAGAGACTACCGGTCGAGGCCGCAGAATACGTGTTGAAATCGTATCGAGCGAAAAAAGCGTCAGCGGTCAATAAACAAAATGCCGCCCGTTCGCTCCCAAGACTCGCTAACTCTTCTTTTTCTTCTTCGAAACCGTAGTGTCCACACCCCCCGTCGCTGCCAACACGCCGTCGAGGGCTTCCTTGCACGCCTTCCCTGTGGCACTATCCGGGCTGATAGCAATGCACTTTTGATACGCATCTTGCGTTCCGGGGGCAGGAGTGCAATTCATTTTCTCGCCTTCCTGCTTGCACTCCATCATCGCTGTCAACGCGCCACCAAGTAGCCACCACGACTGCGCGTCTTGAGGATTCGCTTGTGTCGCTTTCTGAAGCGGCACGACCGCATCCTTTTGCCTGCCCTTATTGCTTAAGATAATTCCCACGTTCTTGTAACAAACTCCCCCCGCCGCAGGATCCAGCGCGAGAGCCTTCTCGCAGTCTGCGTTCGCCTCCGCCAGCTTGCCTTCAGCTTCTTTCGGATCCGTCTGTGCCGCGGCCGAGTTTGCAAGATTTGTGCTGAGCCCGGCGTAAGTCCCGGCCTGAGGCTTTAGGTCGATCGCCTTCTGAAACGCCGCAACGGCATCGTCGTAACGCCCAAGGCACTCTTGCGCCGCGCCCAGATCTTGCCAGACAGTTGCATGAGTGGTGACGTCCTTGACTCCGACTCCTTGCTCAGCCTGCTGGAACTCCGTAATCGCGGTTTGGCAATCGGTAGTGCGTTTCTCCTGCAGGGGCGCTTTTTGCTCAGCCGGTGCCGCTCCCATCTGCTTCCGCAAGTCGTTTGCGTCCGCCATTGCCGCCAATCCAGCATCAAAGTGCCCTTTCATAGCCTTAAACTTATCTTCTTCTTCTGCTCTCTTCTTTACTTCTTCCGGATGCGCGGCCACCGTCTTAGCCATCTGGTCTTTGACGCTCATTCTGTAAACATTTTCCTTCATGGGATCTACAGGAACTTTCTCCGGCCCGTATTTGAAATCGTCTTTGCTGAGCGAGACGGTGTAGGTCCCTGCTCGCAGGCCAAGTTGGATGAATTTTCCATTCTTATCGGTTTTCACCTTGAACGTTTGCCCGGTGTCGACACTCTTGATCTCCACGTTCACGTCGACGTAGGGCTTGCCGTCCTTGTCAAGAATTTCACCGTCCAACCTTCCGATATCTTGGGCCAGCGCGACTGCGGCAAACATCAGGGCCAGCGCCAAAGCTCCACACGTGCGAATCAGTTTTCTCATATGCAGATTCTCCTCGCTCTGTAATTGCGCCGCCTATTATTGCGCAACTCGCGCTCGATAGGCGATAGGATCGCTTATTCCCGCCTCCGCGAAAGCCTGAAGCCGCAGCCGGCAACTATCGCACGTTCCGCACGCTTCGTCTTCCAATTGATAGCAGGACCATGTCAGATCCAGTGGCGCGCCGAGCTCGGTGCCGCGGCGCACTATTTCCGATTTGCGCATGGCGATCACCGGCGTCACGATTTCAATCCGCGTCTCGGGCCTTGTTCCTTGGCGTATCAGTTCCTCGAAAGCGCGATAATACTCCGGGCGGCAATCCGGATAGCCTGAACTATCTTCCGCTACCGCGCCAACGAAAATCGCATTTGCACCAATCACCTCCGCCCAACTTACTGCGGCAGAGAGAAAATGAGCGTTACGAAAGGGAACATACGTCACCGGGATTCCGCTCCCGTGCCCCAAAGCTTCCCCCGATTCGGGCACCGCGATGTTCGGATCGGTAAGCGCAGAGCCCCCAATTTGCGCGAACGAATCCAGGCGGATCAACAGCCGTTCTTCGGCACCGTAAAAATCCGCGATCTTCTCAAACGCGCGGCGTTCGCGCCGCTCCGTTCGCTGGCCATAGCTCGTATGCAACAGCGCGAGCTTGTGCGTCTCGTTCGCGATCGCCGCGGTAACGCAGGAATCCATGCCTCCGCTCAGCAATACCACGGCTTTGGGTTTATCGCTCACCGTCGTTACACCCACCGCCTCACACGCCTTTCATTGACGGATCCCAGATAAATTTGTGCAATTGTAATCCCAAGCGGACTCGCATGCCATCCTCCAGAATCCATTCCGCGAGTTCGCGCGCGCTCAATGCAGGCCACTTGCCGCCGGGATCTTCGAACACAGGTGAAAAAAGCACCGCATGAACGCGCTCGGCCAGCTGGTACCTCTTCACAAAATCCCGCGCGAAATCGTAATCGCGGCGAGTGGAGATAACGAACTTGATTTCGTCGTTCGCGCCCACTGCTTCCAGGTTCGCCATGTCAAATGTGTCTGGCTCTCCTGAATCCGGGCACTTCACATCCACAATTCGAATCACCCCATGCGGTAACGCGCCGACGAATCGCTCGCCGCTGGTCTCGATCATCACGGTGTAGCCGGATGCTACCAATTTTTCTGCCAGTGTGGGAGTCTCGGGCTGCAGCAGCGGCTCTCCGCCGGTGATTTCGACAAGCGAAACGCGCCGCTCTCCATCTCCAGCTAGCGCCCGAACTTTTTCGAGGACTTCCTCGATCGAATGCGTCGTTCCGCCATGGAACGCGTATGCCGTGTCGCACCAGGTGCATCGAAGATTGCAGCCCGTCAGCCGCACGAAAATGCAAGGCAAGCCTGCACGGGTGCCCTCGCCCTGAATCGATTTGAATATTTCGGTGATTACCATGGAAAGCAGTGGATTCCTACGCCTACTTTATTACTCCGCCGCACCTCGGATTGGGAGGCACTTTGTTGCGCCGCGTCACGTACGTCACGGCTCCGATCGCTACTGCAAGTTCTACGCAGCCGAGCACTAATGCTGTCCGCCATCCCCATCCAATCGTGAGCCAGAAAATGGAGACCAGGAAAGCCGGTATCGCGATGAGTAGTAGCGCTCGGTTCATATCTTCAAGGTTTTACTGTCCGGTGTTTGACCCGACATTTCGGCCTCCGCTGCTAGGGCCGATACGTCGCCGCCGTCACGTCCGTTTCCCACACCGTAATACTCGAAACTCCTGCGCCGTTCGGGACCTCGTGAAGCTGTTTCGCAGTCTGATCGTAAATGTACCTCGCGATATTTTCAGCAGACGGATTCACCACATCAAACGGCGAAAGCTCGTTCAAATATTTATGATCCAGTGACCGAATCACGCTCTGAATCACTTGCTTCAAGTGCACGAAATCATACAGAAGTCCCACGGAATCGACTTCCTTGCCCGCCAGCGTCACGCGCACTTTATAGTTGTGCCCGTGCAAATCCTCGCATTTCCCTTTGTAGCCTCGCAAATTGTGCGCCGCGGCGAATGTCTCGTCCACGCTAACTTCGTACATGCTTTGTCCTTCGAGCCGTCGCCGGTGCGCGCCATCGCTTCGTTCTACTCCGCATCTATGAACCGCGCGACTTCGGCCAGGTCCTGCGTGGTTTTGTATTCAGGCAGGGACTCAAGAAAAATTCTACCATACTGCATGCGCGAGATTCGGTTATCCAGAATCGCCAGAATTCCCCGGTCCGTCTTCGATCGAATCAGTCGCCCGAATCCCTGTTTCAACGCGAGTACCGCCTCCGGAACTTGATATTCAGCGAAGGCATTCCGTCCATCTTCTTGCAACGCCCGCACCCGCGCAGCCACAATCGGATCGCTCGGCACCGCAAAAGGCAGCTTATCGACGATCACGCACGAAAGTTGCGCGCCCGGCACGTCCACTCCTTGCCAGAAACTTGCCGTGGCAAATAGCACCGCGTTCGGCGTCATCCGAAAACGGTCCAGCAACACCGACTTCGGCGCCGTGCCCTGCAAGAGCAGCGGAAACCCCACGCATCCCGACACGCGCTGATAAACGTCCCTCATCTGCGCGTAACTGGTAAAAAGACAAAACGCTCGCCCTTGCGAAATTTCCAGCAGCTTCACGATTTCCTGCGCGCAACGTGCCGAAAACGTTTCATGGCGCACGTCTGGCATTCCCGCCGGTATGTACAGCAGCGCCTGCTCGCGAAAGTTGAATTCCTGCGGCAACACCACTTCTTTTGCAGGCAACACTCCCAGCCGCTGCTTCAGATAATCGAACCGGCTTCCTACCGCCAGCGTTGCCGACGTCAGCACCACGCTGTCAAATTGCTCAAAAAGTTTTTCGCGCAAAATTTCGCTCACGTCAATCGGCGTCGCCGTCAGAATCACGCCTTTTCCCCGCCGCTCGTACCAATAGACGTAACTTTTCTCTTCGCTTTCCATCAGGAACTCAAGTTCCCGCCGCAGTTCGGCGGCGCGACGTGCAAGTGTGATCACTTCCTCGGGCTTGGGCGTAATCGCCGATAATTCTGTTTCGATCCGCTTCACCGCGGCAGCCACTCCGTCAAACGCCTCGTGATGCTTCTCCAGAAATGTTTTTCTTTCCGCAGCGCCAAACGCGAACCGCCCCTCGCGCTCCGGAAAGTTTTCGAAAAAGCTCCGTCCGCGTTCGCGCACGCGCGTCAAATGCTTGCGAACCGGCCCCGCTTCGATCCGCAGCACTCGCAACATGTTCTCGGTGTCTCGCGAGAGCTCCTCAAATTGATAACTCGAAACGCGCCTGCCAAAGTAATCGCTCGCCACGTCCTCGATCTCGTGCGCTTCATCGAAGACCACCGCAGAATATTCCGGCAGGATTGACCCGAAATCGTCTTGCCGTATCGCCAGGTCCGCGAAAAACAAATGATGATTCACGATAATCAAGTCCGCTTCCTGCGCCCGCTGGTGCATCGCCGTTATAAAACACCGGTTGAAGTCGCTGCATTTCTGACCGGTGCATAGGTCGCTGCGCGCATCGATCCGGTGCCACAATTCCGCGTCGTCGGGCAGGAACGTCAACTCGCTGCGATCTCCCGTTTCCGTCAGCTTGCTCCAGTCGCGTATCTGCGAAAACCAGTCGATTTCGTCGATGCCTTTCAGCACCGCCTGCCCCTCCATCTGATTCACTTTCGTCCGGCAAAGAAAATTGTTGCGCCCCTTCATCAGCGCAGCTTTCAGATTCGGAGCAAAATGTTTCTGCAGAAAGGGTACGTCTTTATTGAAGAGCTGCTCTTGAAGCGACTTCGTCGCCGTGGAAATCACCACCCGCCGCCCGCTGCGAATCGCAGGGATCAGGTATGCGAGAGTTTTTCCCGTCCCGGTCCCGGCCTCGATGATCGCGTGCTGCCGCTTCTGAAACGCCTCATCAACCATTTTCGCCATCTCAAGCTGCGAGGAACGGAACTCATATCCCGGATGGCTTTTTTCCAGCAGCCCGCCCGCGCCAAAAATATCCTCAATCGTTACTTCCTCGGATTTTTCAGCTGCAGCTTTTTTCGAAATGGATGCTTTAGGCATTCGCAGGACCACAGGTCGAACCTCTAAAGTAACACACCAAAAAGCTTTCGTCAGAAGCGCCCGACGCCCGCGGACGCATTAGAAGTCCGTTTTCCGCGTCCATCAATGATAATCTAGTCCCCCTCGCCATCATCCGGTGCGGAACTCAATGACCGAAAAACTGCCATCCATCGTAATCGTCGGACGCCCCAACGTGGGCAAGTCCACGCTCTTCAATCGCCTCACCGGCACGCGCCGTTCCATCGTCACCAATGAGCCGGGCATCACGCGCGACCGCATCTACGGCATCGCAAACTGGGAAGGCCGCTCCTTCCAAGTCGTTGACACCGGCGGAATCGTCCCCGAAGACAAAGCTGGCATCCCCGGAGAAATTCTGCGCCAAGCTCGCGTCGCCATCGAAAACGCAACCCGCGTCGTCCAGGTTGTGGACGGTCGCACCGGCCCCACTCCTCTCGACGAAGAACTCGCCCTCCTCCTTCGCCGCGCCGGCAAGCCTCCCGTCCTCGCGGTAAATAAAGTTGACATGCCGAAGCAAGCCGAAATGGCCGCGCAGTTTTACGAATTGGGCGACGAAATTTTCCCCATCTCTTCCGAGCACGGTTTCGGTCTAGACACTCTTCTCGATTTCCTCACCGAGAATTTTCCCCGCGGGGAAGTGGTGGTAGAGAAGCCTTACGTCAGCATCGCCATCATCGGCCGCCCCAACGTAGGAAAATCCACGCTCCTAAATCAGCTGGTGGGCTCCGAGCGCTCCATCGTTTCGCCCGAACCTGGCACCACGCGCGATGCCGTTGACACCGTCCTGGACCGCAAAGGAAAGTTGTACCGTTTCCTCGATACCGCCGGGATTCGCCGCAAAGGAAAGACCAAGCTCATCGCCGAAAAACTAAGCGTAATCATGGCGCGTCAGCACCTAGAACGCGCCGACGTCGCACTCCTCGTCGCAGACGCTTCCGTCGGCATCACCTCGCACGACGCCACCATCGCAAGCTACGCCGAGCAGTCCGGCCGCTCCGTAATCATCGTCCTAAATAAATGGGACCTCGCCCTCGAAGCCGCGCAGGAAAAATCCTCCGCCGAAAAAAAACGCGGAGGAAAAGGCGCAGGCGCGAACGCGAACAAGCTCGTTCTAGATTACGAGCCCCTGGTTCGAGCAAGATTAAAATTTCTCTCCTACGCCCCGGTAGTTTTCCTCTCCGCGAAAACCGGCGAGCATATCGACCGTCTCTACACCGTGATCGATCGCGTAGTCGAAGCCCGCAACCGCCGCATTTCAACCGGCGAGCTGAACCGCTGGCTCAAGGAAGTCGACCTCGACCGCGGCACCTCCCCCGCCAGCCGCGAAGTGAAGATTTTCTACATCACCCAAGCCACCACCGCCCCGCCCACCTTCGTTCTTTTCACCAACCAGCTAAAGCCGCTCCACTTCAGTTACCAGCGCTTCCTCGAAAACCAACTGCGCGCCAAATTCGATTTCACCGGCACCCCCATCCGTTTCAATCAGCGCCTAAAACAACGCGGCTCCCGCCACCGCGAAAGAAAAGACCCCCGCGACTAGCTATGCAAACTTTCTATGAATTCCCAGAAGTCCTTGTCGTTGCGATATGGCAAAAATGAATCGTCTTTACTTGGATCGGGCAGGGTTTCGCCGGGAATCATATTCGCTTTGCGTGCGAAAGCCTGCTGTAGATGAATCCGGGCATCCGCGAGCTTTTTCTCTTCAGCGTCCGCACAAGCTAGATTGTAATAATACATGGGATAATCCGGGTCTGTCGCAATTGCGGATTCGAAGAGACTTCGTGCTTTCGAAATATCGCCGGAAATTCCGTATGACATTCCCGCTTGGTCCGTGGCCACGCGTCTCATCGTTTCTTGGCTCTTATCATCTTTAAGTTTGGTCAGCGACAGTTCGAAAATCGGAGCTGCCGCCTTGTACATCCCATTCCGATAAAGGACTTGTGCGTATAGGAACACATCATTAAATTGCGGGACGTAACCAGGATCTAAGTGATAGCTCTGGAAAATTTTCTTAATATCAGGAGCTTCGGGATTGATGGGAGTATCGGAGTACAATTCCAAATCGCCGCAGATGTCCCCGGTTGCCACAAAACCACGCGCGCTATAGACAGGCTTACCGTCGTTACCTTGCCCGGTATATCTAATCAACTCTACGGGCAGGTTTTTTGACGTGGCAATCTCCGCCGTGCCAAGAATCTTTAACGTGGAATTGCTTTTCTTGAGCGGCTCGATAGCCCCATCCAGGCACCTTGTTCCAGTGAGCGATGTCTGGCCGGAGACAAGAAACAGAAAACCTAAGAAGGTTAAGTTCCCCGCCTCGTTCCTGCCACGAATGCCAATCTCCTGGCCATTCGGTTTTGCCGAAGATTGAACAATCTTGAATCCGTCGGCATGCCACTGCAGTTGCCCTTGGTGAACGGGCAAGGCAAGCTTGAAATTCGTGTCATTTGTGGGAGTTTGTCCCTCGCAAGCGACCGTCGTTATAACCACCAATACGATGCACGCGAACGCCCTTTTCATGAGCGGCAGTGTACCCCCGTTAATCTTGCCGTCGCAATAAGCTCTCGTCCTGTCTTAGAATTTTGTAGGGGTTGACACCGCGCCAAATCAGCCTACGATAAGGAAATCCATGGCCACGCCCGCTCAAGCTCCGTCTTCTTCTCCCATTCCGGACAAAAGTCTTTTCCGCATCGGAGAAGTCAGCCGCCTAACCGCGACAAAAACTTTCGTCCTGCGTTACTGGGAAACGGAATTCCCCACGCTCCAGCCCCTGAAAAGTCCCAGCGGCCATCGCCTCTATCGTCGCGAGGACATCGAGACCGTCTTTGAAATCAAGCGCCTGCTCTACGACGAAGGTTTCACCATCGTCGGCGCCCGCAAGCATCTGGCCGATCAAGCCGCCGGCAATGGAGTAGCCGTTGGCGAAGCCGCCGTGAGCGGCGCCCATCATGAAATCGCGCCCGTGCGAAGTCCCCGTCACGAGCCTCCTTCGCGCGCGCAACGCAAATTCCTCCTCGATTTGCACGAAGAACTCCTTGCTGTCTTGACCCTTCTCGAACGCGAGTGATACGCTGATTGCTGATTGAAAGCGGTCGGGACGTAGCGCAGCCTGGTAGCGCGCACGCTTGGGGTGCGTGAGGTCGCTGGTTCAAATCCAGTCGTCCCGACCATCTTCCTCTCTCTTGAAAGGGCTTCGGGACGTGTTTTGCCCGCGCGGGAATTTCCATGCCGGATAACTTGAGCAAGCCGCATATCCTCATTACGAATGACGACGGCATACACGCCGCCGGCCTTCGCGCGCTCGTCGAGGCTATGAAGCCCATCGCCCAAATTACAGTTGTCGCGCCTTCTCACGAACGCAGCGCGTCCGCTCAATCTCTCACCCTGCGTCAGCCGATTTACTGCGATCAAATTGCGGAGAACGAATACTCCGTCGAAGGCACGCCCGCCGACGCCGTGATCCTCGCCTTTCACACCCTGCTCAAAGAAAAGCCCGACCTCGTCCTCTCCGGCATCAATCGCGGCGGCAACATGGGCGAAAACGTTTACTACTCCGGAACCGTCGGGGCAGCCATGGAAGGAGCGATTAATCGCGTGCCCGCGATTGCCGTTTCCGTGTCCTACAAAAGCAAGGAGCTCGACTATACGCCGGCCGCGAATTTCGCTCGCACCCTGGTGCCGTTGATCCTGGCAGAAGGCCTGCCACCGGGCATCTTGCTAAACGTAAATGTGCCCGAATCTTGGAACGGGGAAGTGCGTTTCACCCGGCAGTCCTCGAAGATCACGCGCAACGTGCTCCAACCCGGCGCCGATCCCCGCGGCCGCCGCTATTATTGGTTGCACGAACAGAAGCGTATTGAGGACATCGAGCCCGACACGGACATAGCCGCCATCCGCGACGGCGCCATTTCCATCACGCCCCTCCAGCTCGATCACACCCACGCCCCTTCTCTGAATCACCTGTCACACTGGACCAAGCTGCTCGAGTCCGTCCCGCAGCGTTAAAGACCGGCCGTATTGCTCTGCCTTCGGCTGCGACCAATAGCCATCCTAGGACATCCACTAAGGACGCAGATGCTGAGAGGAGAAAATCATGGATCTACAACTGAAAGGTAAGAAAGCACTGGTAACCGGCTCCACGGCAGGAATCGGTTTGGCAACCGCGCGCGGCCTGGCGGCCGAAGGCGCGTCTGTAGTCGTCAATGGAAGGACCGAAAAGCGCGTTGATTCTGCTGTCAGCGAAATTCGCAAAGCGCATCCCGGAGCAGACGTATCGGGTGTAGCAGCCGACGTCTCGAACGCAGCGGGCTGCGCCCAGCTCATCCAAGCAGTCGCCGCCGTGGATGTTCTGATCAACAACATGGGCATCTTCGAACCCAAGCCCTTCGAAAAAATCCCAGATGAAGATTGGACGCGCTTCTTCGAAGCCAACGTCATGAGCGGTGTCCGCCTCTCCCGCCACTATCTCGGCGGCATGCGCAAAAAAAACTGGGGACGAATCGTGTTCATCTCCAGCGAATCCGGAGTGCAGATTCCCGCTGAGATGATTCACTACGGCGTAACCAAGACCGCGCAAGTTGCCGTCGCTCGAGGCATTGCCGAAACGGTCGCCGGAACGGGCATCACCGTGAACAGCGTGCTAGTTGGACCCACGAAGTCCGAGGGCGTAGAAACTTTCATCTCGCAAATGGGAGCCCAGAGTGGCGCGGACGCCGCGTCCTTCGAAAAGGAATTCTTCAAGAGCGTTCGCCCGTCATCTCTTTTGAAGCGTTTTTCAAGCACCGATGAAGTCGCCAACATGATCGTCTATCTCTCCAGTCCGCTCGCTTCCGCCACAAACGGCGCGGCGGTCCGCGCGGATGGCGGAGTTGTGCGCGCTATCCTGTAACACCCCTAAGCCGACCCGGAGTCATCGGCGCGAGACGTTTTCCATTCCGCCAAATAGTGCGACGTCCAGCCGGCCTCCTTCGTGTGGTAGCCTTGCACTCCGGGAGGACCAGAAAACTTGATTCGAGGGACAAAATGTTTCTGCGGGGCGTTCGTCCTGGCTGCCGCAATTGGTCTCGCACTGTTCTTTTTCGTCGGCCAGTCATTCGCGCAGGCTCCAGCGCAAGACCCACCGCACCCCGCACCGCCAACCTACTCCGGGATAAAAACAGTTCAGGCGTGGATTCCGATGAAAGACGGCGTCCGCCTTGCCGTAAATCTCTACATGCCGGACGGCCCGCTCGCAGGCGCAGACGACAAAGGGAAGTTTCCAGCCATCCTCGAATATCTCCCCTACCGCAAAGACGACTGGACCCTGGCTCGCGACTGGCAGCTGCATTCCTATTTCGTGCGGCGCGGCTATGTCACCGCGCGGGTGGACATCCGCGGCACCGGCGCAAGCGAAGGCAATCCTCCCGACCGCGAATACTCCGATCAAGAACAGAAAGACGGCCTCGAAGTAATCGATTGGCTTTCGAAGCGGCCGTGGTCCAACGGCAACGTCGGCATGATGGGAATTTCCTGGGGTGGATTCAACGCCATTCAGATCGCGCATTTGCATCCTCCGGCGCTCAAAGCAATCATCGCCATGTGTGCCACCGAAGATCTTTTCCACGACGACATTCATTACATTGACGGCCTCATGCACGTCGATGAATTCGAACTTGGCATGGATATGCAAATTGGCATGACACGCGCGCCGGATTTTCCCACCGATGAAAAATCTCTCGCCCCTCGTTTCGACGCCACTCCCTGGTTTCTTCTATATCTTCACCAGCAGCGCGATGGGCCCTTTTGGCAACGCGCTTCGATTTCCCCCGATCAATACGCCGAATACAAAGTCCCCACGTTCATGATTGGCGGCTTTCTCGACGGCTATCGCGATAGCATTGGCCGGTTCCTGCAACACGTGCATGCCCCGGTGAAAGCCCTGCTCGGTCCTTGGAACCACACTTTTCCGGACGCTGCCGAGCCCGGCCCTTCGATTGAATGGCGCGTCGAAGCCACACGCTGGTGGGATTACTGGCTCAAAGGCAAGCAAAACCGCATCCTCGACGAGCCGCGCTTCGAGGTTTACATGCGCCACTGGTATCCGCCCGACCCGAACATCGCCGAAATTCCAGGCGACTGGCGCGCTGAAAAAAGTTTTCCACCTGCCGATGCGCGCACCGAGACTTTGTACCTCTCCCCGAATCGCACGCTACGCAATTCCGCTCCAGCCGCGACCTCTGAGCAGTTGAAGTACGTGCCCTCGATAGGAATCGAAGCTGGATTCTGGTGGGGAGATTTCACCACCGATCAGCGCCCCATCGACGCCTTCAGCCTCGTTTACGATTCCGAGCCTCTAGATAAGGACACCGCAATTCTCGGATGGCCCAAAGCGCTACTGCAGATTTCCGCTAGCGCGCCTCTGGCAGATTGGTTCGTGCGTCTTTCTGACGTCGCTCCCGACGGGACAGCGACCATGGTCACCGGCGCAGGCCAAAGTGGCGCGCAACGAGACTCGCGCTCGATTCCAACCGATCTAATTCCCGGTCGCCTTTATTCGCTTCCCATCGAGCTGCATCTCACCAGTTGGGTTTTTCAGCGCGGACATCGCATCCGTCTCGCCGTCTCCAACGCCCTCTGGCCCATGATTTGGCCCACGCCGTATCCGATGACGACGTCATTGCAACTCGGCGGCGCACCGGCATCTCGTCTCGAGCTTCCGCTGGTTCCGCTTGAACCGGCCGCGCGCCCGAATTTCTCCGCGCCGGAAGTCACTCCACCCTTCGAAGGTGTGAAATCGGAAGGTGACACCTGGCCGCCTCAGGAGTGGACCGAAACGCACGACCTCATTACCGGCACCACGCGCGTCGCGTGGATCGGAGACGATTCCAGCCAATATCTCTGGGGCCGCATGAAGGATCACGAACAGATGAGCTACCTAATCACGGACGCTCATCCGGAAAAAAGCTCGATTCACGCCGAAGGCGCCACAACGGTCGAATTGCCCGGCCGCATCTTGGTATGGAGCGTCATTCTCGATGTCAGCAGCGATGCCCGGAATTTTTATTACCACTCCGAGCGTCACCTCACCGAAAATGGCAAGCTGATCCGCGAAAAGAGCTGGGACGACAAAATTCAAAGAGATCACCAATAGCTCTCGCCACCGCGCGCCACTAGCTCCCGGAGCGTATTTTGAAAAACAGCGCCATCCTCCTCATCAGTTGCCCCGATCAGAAGGGCCTCAACGCCGCCGTCCACGAATTCATCTATCGCGCCGGCGGCAACACGCTGCACGCCGACGAGCATCAGGACCTCGAGCGCAATCTTTTTCTCATGCGCGTCGAGTGGGATCTAGCCGGCTTCTCGATTGACATCCGCGAGTTCGAAAGACATTTTCAGCCCGTTGCCGACCGCTTCGGCATGACCTGGCGTGTTGCGCTCTCGACCTATCGCCCGAAAGTCGCGATTTTCGTGTCTCGTTACGATCACTGCCTCGCGGACTTGCTCTACCGCCGGCACAGCGGCGAACTCGCCTGCGAAATCCCGCTCGTAATCAGCAACCACGATGATGTGCGGCGTTGGACCGATTTCTACAAAATCCCGCTCCACGTGGTCCCGGTGACTAAAGACAACAAGTCCGCTGCCGAACGCCAGGAACTCGAACTCCTTCGCCCGCACGGAATTGATTTAATCGTCCTCGCGCGTTACATGCAGGTGCTCTCTTCCGATTTCATTCGCCAGTTTCCGCCCCACCACATCATTAATATCCATCATTCGTTCTTGCCCGCCTTCGTGGGCGGCAAACCGCATCATCAGGCCTTCGAACGCGGCGTCAAACTCGTCGGCGCCACTAGCCATTACGTCACCGAAGTTCTCGACGATGGCCCCATCATCGAACAAGATGTCGTCCGGATTTCCCACCGCGATACGCTCGAGGATTTGATTCAGAAAGGCCGTGATCTGGAGAAGGTCGTTCTTTCGCGCGCCGTCCGCTGGCACATCGAAAACCGAATTTTGCTATACGGGAATAAAACGGTAATTTTTGACTGAGAAGCTGGCGGCCAACTGCGCGTACTTTAAACTCAGCGGGCCACTGCCGAGCGCGTATCTTTTAAGTCAGCGGCGAGCAAACGATGAAACAAATGTTCGCCCGCTTCACGTCGTACGGAAAGTCTCCCGGCCTGATACGCCCGCGAGCTGAGCCCGCGCTGCACCCCGGCGCAAATCACGATGTCTTCCTGCTGCACCACTTCACTTACTCCCATGCTCTCGCGAACGTAAGCCATATTCGATTCGCTCGTGTCTCCGAAATAAAAATCGAAGATCACCTCGCAACGATTCACGCCTAGCGGCAGCACCAGATTCGTGTCCAGGTATCCTTCGTACCAATTCAGCATGAAGTTCGGGTATTGCCAGAAATAATATGCGCGATTGCCTTTCCGCGTGTTGGCCGCGCTCGCCTCGGACGTGCTGTCCACCGTAACCGGGCTCGACTGCACGCAGCAGCGATCCACGTTTTCAATCGTGTAATTCGTGTAATCCAGGACGCTGTTCAAGCCCTTGTGCATATGCGGCACGTGGTAACCGCCGTCCAGGAAATTGTCCACGTACACTTTCCAGTTGCAATCCAACGTGTAGCTGCGCCGCTCGACGAATTTCAAATTACTAAATCCAAGCGGCTGCGCAAGCCCTGCCAGCGCCCCCAGAAAATCCACCAGCGATCCCGCTTGCGGATCCAGATTCACAAATACGAATTTCTCCCAAGCCTCCACTCGAACGGGCACCAGTCCATTCTGCGCGCGATCGAAATTACACACGCCGTCAAATTCCGTCATTCCGCGTAACTCGCCCTCCAAATTGTAGGTCCATCCATGATACGGGCAGCGAAGATGCGGTGTTTGGCCGCAGGGCTCGTTCATCACCGTCATCGCATGGTGCCGGCAGACGTTGAAAAACGCTCGCAACTTATTATCGCTGCCGCGCACCACCACTACTGGCTCTCCGGCCACGCTCGCGGTGACGTACTGCCCGGGTTTCGCAACTTGCTCGGTACGCCCGACCGCCTGCCACGTCCGCGAAAAAACATTCTGCAGCTCGAGTTCCGCGATACGCGCGTCGGTGTACCACGCCGCAGGAATTGTGTACGCTTCAGACAGCGGAGCGGAAGCGTTGTACGAAGCCAGAATTTCCTTCACCGTCTTTTCCATGCAATTTCTCCTCTCCTAGACTCCGATCGCTCCGTGCAATACCAGCAGAAATTGATCGATCCTTGCTTTATTTTTCTGCGCATCCGCGGGATGCGGGAAAAGTCCCGGATCGAGTTCCTCCGTCAGCAGCGCATCCTGAAATCGCTCCATGGTCCAGTCCAGAATCGAAACAGTCAGCGTCGAATCAACATCTGACCGAACTTCTCCGCGCGCAATTCCCAGGCGCACGAACGCCGCGCTGCCGTAGGGATCCTCTGTCTGCAGGAACCGGTTGATCTCCCGCTTCAAGCTCAAATCCACGCCGTAATTGCCCAGCAGCGCCACGCGATAGGGAATCCAGTCCTCGCGAACCAGCCGTTCGGTTTTCAGCAGCCAGTAGCGCAGGATCTCAAAAAAACCTTTCTCCCGAATCTGCGGCGGAGAATCCAGATAAGTCGGAAAAGACCGCACCGCCTTTTTGTAAGCTTCCAGAAACAATCCGCCCTTGCTGCCGAAATATTGAAAAATCGAACCTTTCGCTACCCCCAGCTGCGCGGAAAGATCCTCGATTCGCGCGGCATGATATCCGTGCTCGGCAAAATGTTGCATCGCGGCGTCCACGATCCGCGCGCGCTTTGCCTCCGTACGCGGCGCAGCTCGGCCCGGCCGATCCAGAATCGATGACTCCAAAATTGCAGGTCGTTGCTTGAAAACATCCTGCTTTGACCGTAGGTCATTCGTGGAAGCTGTCATTTCATTTTTTCCCCATATATGCTATCTAAGCGCAGCAGTATGTCTTGTGACTGGCGGTCATACTAATCTACATGCCTCCCTTGCGCAAGTCCTATGATGCGATTGTCGTCGGCGCGGGCCACAACGGACTGACGGCCGCCGCTTACTTGGCGCGCGGTGGGCTCTCCACCCTTGTTCTCGAGCGCCGTGAAATTGTCGGCGGCTGTTGCGTCACCGAAGAAATTGCGCCCGGCTGCCGCGCTTCAACGACCTCATACATTGCCAGCATGCTGCGCCCCACCGTGATTCGCGATCTGAACCTCAGTGCGCACGGTCTTCGCATGGTGCCTTGCGACCCCGCGCTCGTTGTCCCTTTTCCCGACGGGCAGGTCGTACCCTGGTGGGCTGATCGCGCGCGCGCCATCCAGGAATTTCGAACACTGTCCGCGCGCGACGCCGAAACTTTTGTTCGCGTCGATGAGCAACTCAAAAAGCTGGCGCGCTACCTGCAGCCCTTTTTTCTGGAGCCGCCTCCCGAGCCCTCCTTCCGCGGCGCCGAAGGATGGTGGGAGCTTCTGCGCGTAGGGAAACGTTTTCGTGGGATGACTGGTGAAGAAGTTGCCCAGCTCGTTTCATTTCTCACCGGCAGCCTCGGCGATTTTCTCGATCGCAACTACGAATCCGAGAAAATGAAAACGATGTTTCTCGCCAACAATCTCTATGGAAAGCATGGCGGCCCATACGATCCGGGGTCGGCGCTCGGCTTGCTGTTTCATTTGCTCGGCGGTGGAGATGGTGAAGTCCAGGGCTTCTACGGCCACGTGATCGGCGGCATGGGTGCAATCACTCAGGCTCTGGCTTCGGCCGCCCGCAAACTCGGAGTCGAAATTCTCACCTCCTCTCCCGTCGCGAAAATAGATGTTCGCGGCGGACGCTCGCGCGGCGTCTTCCTCGAAGACGGTACCGAGATTTCCAGCCGCCTGGTTCTTTCCAACGCGGATCCGAAACGCACTTTTTTGGGCCTGGTCGAAGCGAATCAGTTACCCGAGGATTTCCGCCACGCAGTCGCCGGCATCAAGATGGACGGGCCATCAGCGAAAGTTAATTTCGTCCTGAGCGAAGAGCCTCGTGTTACAGGCATGCCGCCGGATTGGACCCCGCCGCAACGCTCCCTTTTCACCTTGGTGCCATCGCTTCAATTCGCCGAGCGCTGCTATGACATCGCAAAGTTTGGCGAAATTCCCGAAGAGTTGTGGGTCGATTGCGTGGTCGCATCCAACGTCGATTCCACTCTCGCGCCTCCCGGCAAACACGTGATGACTACATTCATTCAGTACGTTCCTTATCGTTTGCGCGAAGGCACTTGGGACCAGAAACGCGAGCTCCTCGGCGATCGCGTTGTGAAGAAGATCGCCCAGTACGCGCCCAACGTTCCGAATTCGATCCTCGCGCGCCAAGTTCTCACCCCTCTCGATCTCGAGCGCACCTACGGCCTCACGGAAGGAAATATTTTCCACGGCGACCTTTCGCTCGATCAGCTGTTCTTCATGCGCCCGGTTGCCGGGTGGGCGCAATACCGCACCCCCATCGCGAACCTTTATCTCTGCGGCGCAGGTGCGCATCCGGGCGGTGGAGTGACCGGCGCTCCAGGCTACAACGCCGCGCACAAAGCTCTGCGCGATTGGAAAAGCGGCCACATAAAGAAACCGGCTGCATGATTTTTTTGCCGGCACAATTTCATGAACCAAAGGAGACTATGATGGCAAAGCAGAAGAAGGGAATTCTGGAGAAGCTCGCTGAAGGTCCTGTCTTAGGGGACGGCGGGTATTTGCTCGAACTGGAAAAGCGCGGCCGGGTGCGTGCCGGCCCATTCACTCCCGAAGTAGCGCTGAACAACCCTGACGCACTGCTCGAACTCCATCGCGAATTCCGCGACGCCGGCGCGGAAGTCCTCCAAGCGCTCACGTTCTATGCCAGCCGTGACAAGCTCGCAACCGTCGGCATGGAAGAGCGCGTCGAGGAGTTAAACCGTGCCGCAGTCCGCATCGCAAAGAAAGCAGCCGAAGACCGCTGCCTCGTTGCTGGAAATCTGAGCCTCACCTGGATGTACGAGCCAAACGATAAAGCCGCGGCCGACCGCGTGCGCAAGACTTTCGACGAGCAGCTCGACGTACAAGTCGCCGAGGGCGTTGATTTCATCATCGGTGAAACGTTTTCGTTTCTCGGCGAAGCTTTGCTTGCCGTCGAGCGAGCCAAGCGCACGAAGCTGCCCGTGATGGTCACCGTCTGCTTCGAAAATGAAGACCTAACGCCCGACGGCAAAAAAGCTACCGATGTCGCGAAAGCTCTCGCGGACGCCGGTGCGGACATCGTAGGCATCAATTGCCTGCGCAGCCCCGAGCACACTCTGCCGCTGATGGCTGAAATGCGCAAAGCCGTTAAGGGCTACATCGGCTGCCAGCCGGTGGCCTATCGCACCACGCACGATCATCGCGATTTTACTAGCCTCGCAGCATTCCCCGATCAGCTTGAACCCTATCAGCTCACGCGCCGTGAGATGGCGGACTATGCAGTCAAAGCCCGCGAAATCGGCGTCAACTATATCGGCGCATGTTGTGGCGCGGTAGCCACGCATATTCGCGAAATGGCTCGCGCTCTCGGAAAAATTCCCGCCGACGATCGCGTCTGGAAGAAGGGCGGCGAGAAACCTATGTCCGCCTACGAATATTATGGCCACGACGATAAAACCAAAGCCCGCGGAAAAGCGCGGTAGCGCGAACACTCTCGCTTTCTAAATCTCCTCGGAGCATGATGTCGGGTAAAAGCCGATGGCTCCAGCGGAATCCCCAATGAGCGAAGCCGAGATCCCAAATCGTCCGCGCCGGACGATGGGTTTTCGCGACCTGGTATTGTTTTACATCGTCACCGGCATCAGCCTCCGCTGGATTGCGACTGCTGCGACCGTAGGCGCGAGCGCCGTCGTCATATGGTTGATCGCATGCTGCGCGTTTTACCTTCCACTTGCCCTTTCAGTGATGGAGCTTTCCTCACGCTACCCGCAGGAGGGTGGCCTTTACGTCTGGTCCAAGCGCGCCTTCGGAGAATTCCCCGGCTTCATCACCGGCTGGACGTATTGGGCCAGCAATCTTCCTTACTATCCCGCCATCCTTTATTTCACCGCCGGCAACGCGCTCTATATAGGCCCCGCTCGCTGGCAATCCCTTTCAAATAATAAAGCGTACTTTCTGCTTTTCGCGCTTCTAGGGCTCGCGCTCGCAACTTTCCTGAACCTTATCGGTCTTTCCGTCGGTAAGTGGCTGCACAACCTCGGCGCCCTCGGCACTTGGATGCCTATCGCAATTCTCTTTGGAATTGCGGGCGTTGCCTGGCATCACTTTGGGTCCGCGACCACCTTCACGCACACAACGATGATCCCGCATATGCACTTTCGCGACGTTCTCTTCCTGGCCACCATCGTCTTCGCCCTGGGCGGTTCCGAATCCGCCTCTTTTCTCGGCGGCGAAATCCACAACGCGCGCAGAAATCTCCCCAGAGGTTTGCTTGTCGGAGGTGCGTTTGTCACCACCGGATACATTCTCGGCACCGTTGCCGTACTCATCGCGCTCCCTGCCGGCGAAGTAAGTGGCCTGCAGGGAATCATGCAAGCCATTGCGAAATCCGTGGAACGCATCGGCCTCTCGGGTGCCGTCGCGATTGGAATCGTTTCATTTGCGGCCTTGCTTATCACCGTCAGCAATCTCGGCGCGATGGGCGCGTGGCTTGCCGTTTCCGCGCGTCTTCCTTTCGTCGCCGGACTCGATCGCTATCTTCCTCCCGCTTTCGCGCGCATCCATCCCAAATGGGGAACGCCGTACGTCGCTCTTCTCGTCCAGGCCGCGTGCGGAGTCATCTTCATCTTGCTCGGCCAAGCCGGAACCAGCGTCTATGGCGCATACGAAGTGCTGGTAAGCATGGGAATTATTTCGTACTTCATTCCTTACCTGTTTGTCTTCGCTTCATTAATCCGTTTGCAACGCGAACCGCCCGGCCCGGATATCATGCGAATTCCAGGCGGCCGCCCGGTCGCAATAGCAGTCGGCATACTCGGCTTTACCACCACCCTGATCACCATTGCCTTTTCCGTGATCCCCGCGGAAGACGATCCGCACAAACTTCTGGCCGTCGTAAAAATTATCGGCCTCACCATATTGTTGCTGGCCATGGGCATCTTCGTTTTCGTCTGGGGAAAATCCCAAGCAGCAAAACGCATCTAGCCACGCGCCTTTTTTCCTCTATCCGAAGTTACCCTTTCTACATGCGCGCGCCAGTGAGCATCGCGAGAACCTCCGGGCCGAAGTAAACTCCGCTTGAGACCTAGCTACGCGCGCTGATCCGTGCACGCCCGTTGTCGAGACACGAGTGCAGGTACAGTTGTGAGGCATTCAGCTTGACCACATTGGTACAAACCGAAATCGTACCCGCTTCCGCCCGTGCTGTGTCCGTCGCGCCAAGCGGTCCACATAAGCCATCCGCTCCTTGGATTTACAGTCCCTGGCTCGACCTGCTCGTAGGCTGCGGCGCGTGGTCCGCTCCGCTTCTGGGTGTAGCCATGTGGATGACGCCAACGCATACGCACGGCTGGGCCGTCGCCTTCTATGCACTCGCAATCATTTTCAATTACCCGCATTTCATGGCCACGATTTATCGCGCCTACCACACGCGCGAAAATTTCGAGAAGTACAAATTCTTCACCCTGCATATCACGTTGCTGCTTGCGCTCACCGCCGTCCTGATGCACGCGTCTCCCCGCCTCTTTCCCTGGGTTTTCACCCTCTACATTTGCTGGAGCCCGTGGCATTACAGCGGCCAGAACTATGGTTTGCTGATGATGTTCGCCCGGCGAAGCGGCGCAGAAGTCACTCCAACCGAGCGCCGCTGGTTACGCGCTGCCTTTGTTGCATCCTACGTGATGCTGCTCGCAAGTTTTGAAACCGGCGGCTCAAACGATCCCCTGATTCTGTCGCTCGGTTTGCCCTCGAAATTCACTTTTCCCCTGCGTCTCGCGCTGGGCGGAGCCTTTGCCGTCTTCACCTGGCTTGGTTTCCAACGCATGGTCCGCAAGCACGGAATTCACGCCATGATCGCGCCGGTCACTCTCGCGATAACCCAATTCCTCTGGTTCGTTTTGCCCACGCTTCTCGAATTGCGCTCCGCTTATCAGGTGCCGCAAACGCGCTACAGCAGTGGAATCCTCGCCGTCCTTCATTCCACGCAATATATATGGATTACCAGCTACTACCAGCGTCGCGAAGCCCGCGCGGCAGGCCAATCGAACTGGCACCTGTGGGTCTATTTCGCAACGCTCGTGGCCGGCGGCATCGCACTGTTCATTCCCGGCCCTTGGCTTGTCAGCTATCTCTTCCATTATGATTTCACCACTAGCTTCCTGATTTTCATGGCCGTCGTGAACATTCACCACTTCATTCTCGACGGTGCCTTGTGGAAGCTGCGCGATTCACGCGTCGCATCATTGCTCATTGACCCCGGCGGAAAATCTGTGATCCCCGGCCCAACCCATCCGGCGTCACAAAAAGTGCAGCCTAAAACGCCCGGTGTTTCGCGTTGGTCTGGCGGCCGCTTTTTCCAGGCGCCGGCATTCGGCATCAGTCTCGCCGTTTTACTATTTCTGTGGGGTGGCATTGACCAGATTCATTTCGCCCTGAGCAATGACAATGAAAATCTTTCCGCCCTCCACCGTGCGGCGGAAATGAATCCATACGACAGCGCTCTCAAAGCCCGCATCGCATCCGCGGAATCAAGCGCCGGAAAGCGTGACGAAGCCGTCGCCACGCTACAGCAAGCCGTCGCACTCAGTCCTCAAAACATTGGCCTACAGCATCAGTACGCTCGCGCCATGATCGAAGACGGCCGCTACCCCGACGCTTATGCGCACTACCGGAAATTGTTGCAAATATTTCCGCGCGACGTTGACGCTCTGGTGAATTACGGATTGCTGGCCGCGCGCCTCGGTCATCCCGATGAGGCCGTGGATTCCTGGGAAAAAGCGGTGGACGTAAATCCAAATCAAACGAACGCCCAGCTCTATCTCGCCGAAGCATTCGATCGAAAAGGGCAGCACGCCGCTGCCGCCAGACATTGGGAGATTTTTTTGCGCCTCGCCGCCTCGCAGCCGGATTCCGCGGCTGTTACCTCGGAGCAGATAATCTCCGCGTCCGTTCGATTAGCCGACGATGAATCTGCGATCAACCAGTCCGGCGCGGCTCTCGCCCGTTATCAGTCCGCCGTTGCCCTCGCTGAAAGCGCGAACAACGTCAAACTCGAAAGCCTCGCGCTGGCTCATCTCGCTGATCTACAGGATAAAAGAAAAGATACCGCAGCCGCCGCTCAATCCTATCAGCGCGGTCTTTCGCTCGACGCCAAGGCGGGTGATCCGCGCAGCGAAGGTTTCGATTGGTTCAATTACGGCCAATTTCTTCGCCGCCATCAACTGCCCGACGAATTGGTCTACGCCTGCTTTCTCCACGCCGAAAATTTGCTGGCGTCTGCAGATCCGGCAGAATTGCAAACCGTCCAAACCGCTCGCCGCCAGCTCGGCAGCCAATTGGGCAAAAAGGCAGTCGCCGCGCAAAAAGATCTGCCCACACTGCTCGCACGCGCCACAAACCTTCCCGCTGGCTCCTTCTGAATTTTTCTCCCTCTGTATTTTTCACTCATGCACACGCTCAATCACCGATCTCCCGCCTGACGACAAACCAGCTATCGACTACGGCGCAACTGTCCCAAAGGCCAACTGGCGCAGCCCGCGGACCCAGCTATCCTAAGTAATCCGCCGAGGGCATTGCGAGGATTCGAGCGAAATGAAGCGTAATTCCAAAATGGCTGCTCCGGTATTTGCGGCCCTCGCTTGCCTCTTGTGGCCGGCAATCACAGCCTGCCTACCCAACCAGATCGCAGATGAAGACGCGATTCAATGGGACGCGATCTGCCCCATCGTCTACCCGGTCGATCAGTCCGCTTCCGACCACGGCGTTCACTACCTTTTCTACGGCAACGGTTTCTTCATCAACAGTGACGGCTACGTGCTCACCGCCGCGCACGTGCTCAGCCAGCTTCACGGCGGCCAGCCTCATATTCTCCTCCGCCCATCTGCGGCCGTGCCGCGCATCGTTCCTGCTACCTTGGTAGCCATAGACCGCGAGCATGACGTAGCCGTTCTGCGGATCACGCCGAATCCTTTCGTCGGTAATTACAAAGTTTCGTCTCTGCCCCTATCCTACGATAGGCCGTTGCGCGGTCAGACTGTCCTCACCACAGCTCTTCTCCCTTCCAAGCCTCGCGATGCCTACACGCTCAATGCCACTATCGAAACGCGTTCCTGGGGAGAGGTCCTCGACTCTGAATTTTCTCAACTCGACAAGGGAAAGGGCGAAACCGAGTTATTCCTTTTCAATCACGACATTATCCTGGGCCAAAGCGGTGCCCCGGTAACCTCCAGCGGCTCTCACGAAGTAGTCGGTCTCGTCGAAGGCCAATGGCTTGGCCACGATACACTTGCCATCGCAACCGCGGAGCAACACACCCTGGGCGCGATCCTGCCCATCCATTACGCAATCGCATTGCTGCAGCAGAAGCACATCGCCTGGCACACATCCTCCGCTGACTCGGAGCATCCGGAAAACAGCCGAGAACAAGGCAAGGGGTTTTCACCGCCTGCCGCGCTTTCGTTGGTTCCCGCCGCTTACCCCTCGCAATCTCTCTTCGGCGGAGAAGTCGTGCTCGATGCGCTCGTCGATAGCAGTGGCCGGCTTGCCGACATCAAGGTCGTGCGCGGCGAGTCTCCGTTCCTCGACAAAACTCTTGTCGCGGTCCACACCTGGACCTTCCTCCCGGCGCGCAATGACGGCCAAGTAGTCGAGACAAGAATAGGAATCGCATTCCAATTTCCACAACCTTACGTACCTCCCCGAACCGCTACAGCTCACAATTACGAAGACGAATCCGCCGATTCTCCAGAAAGAAATTCCGCCGAGCGTGGTGCGCTCCCTATTGTTACCGTCGAGCCGGAATACCCATCCGGCACCGACGTGCACGGCGGGGTGATTCTGTCCGCCGATATCAGCGAGCAAGGCCGGCTCGATTCCGTAAAAGTTCTGCGCGGCTTGGATCCGCTTACTCCCGCCGCCATTGCCGCTCTGCGCCAGTGGCATTTCGCGCCGGGAAAGCGCGCGGGCGCAAATGCCAATGCTCCCGTCATAGTCGCGTTCACGTTCACTCGTCCAGTCGTCGTCGTTCGTGCGCAAGCATCCAGATCCTCGCAATAATTCGCCTGGTTCCGTTACAATTTCACTTGGCTTCGCTGTATTCTTCACCGCGAAAAGGCATAGAATCTGTGCCGCAATAAACGGAACGCCAAATTTTCAGGGGGAGCAATGTCCACCAAAATTATCACCGTCCGAGGGCGAGAAATTATCGATTCCCGCGGCAATCCCACTGTTGAAGCCGAAGTGGGCATCGAAGGCGGCGCCATAGGCCGCGCTGCCGTTCCCTCTGGCGCATCCACAGGCGAACACGAAGCCAATGAACTCCGCGACGGTGATAAATCGCGCTATTCCGGCAAAGGAGTCCTTAAAGCCGTCGGTCACGTGAACACCGAAATCGCCAAAGCCGTCGCCGGCATGGACGCTTCCGACCAGCGCGCCGTCGATCGCCGCATGATCGACGCCGATGGCACTCCCAACAAATCCAATTTTGGCGCGAACGCAATTCTCGCCGTCTCCATGGCCTCTGCCCGCGCTGCCGCCGCTCAACTTGAGCTGCCGCTCTACCAATATCTCGCCCGGTATTCATCGGAGGGCTATGCGGACACTCTCCCGGTTCCCATGATGAATATTTTGAACGGCGGCGCGCACGCCGATAATTCCGTGGACGTTCAGGAATTCATGGTCATGCCCCTTGGCGCGCCCAATTTTCACGAAGCCCTGCGCTGGGGCATCGAAGTTTTCCATAGCCTGAAAGCGGTCCTGAAGAAAAATGGCTACTCCACGTCTGTCGGCGACGAGGGTGGCTTCGCGCCCAACTTAAAATCAAACGTCGAAGCCGTCGAGCGCGTTCTCGAAGCCATCACCGCCGCAGGCTACAAGCCCGGTGAACAAATTTCCATCGCAGTCGATCCCGCCGCCAGCGAATTCTATGACCGCGAAAAGAAAAAATACGTCTTCAAGAAATCCGACAAGTCCGAGCACACATCCCAACAAATGGTCGAGTTCTGGGAATCTTGGGTCCGCCAATATCCCATTGTTTCCATCGAGGACGGTCTCGCAGAAGACGACTGGGACGGCTGGAAGCTCCTCACGCACGCGCTCGGAAGGCCCGACGCAAAGAGCAAGAAGCCGATTCAAATCGTGGGCGACGATATCTTCGTCACCAATCCAAAAATTTTCGCGCGAGGAATTTCCGAAAAGATCGGCAATGCGATTCTCATAAAATTGAATCAAATCGGAACGGTAACCGAAACCGTAGACGCCGTGGAAATGGCCCGCAAAGCCAATTACGCTTCCATCGTCTCCCACCGCTCAGGTGAAACCGAAGATACTTTCCTCGCCGACTTCGTCGTGGCCATGGGCTGTGGCCAGATTAAAACCGGCTCCGCCTCGCGCACCGACCGCGTCGCCAAATACAACCAACTCCTCCGCATCGAAGAGCGGCTTGGCGAAGACGCAGTCTTCCCCGGCTTTAAAGCCCTTTCAGCCCATCCGGTACTTCGCCCGCCGCGCGTCGTCGGCCCCGCAGAGGGCGCCCGCCGGGAAGGAGAGCAAGATGTGCTTCACCGCTATGAATGAAGATCTGCCCCATGAACCCATCGTCAGTTGCAGGGCTCACCCGATCGTCGGCGCCTGACCGTCTTTCATAGCGCTGGCGTCTCGCCGGCTCTTTTGTTCCTTGCGGGCTAAGCGAGGTCCGAATCCTTTGGTGTCCGAAACGTGGGGTTTCTCAAAATGAAGTCAGGCTTGGAACTCCGGCGTGGCGTGAAATCTTCGGCCTCTTTCAAGATTCTCAACTAGTTCTGGAACTGAACCGTCAGCACCATGCGCGTCGCGACCGGCTTCCCATCCGACAGCGCCGGTTCAAATACCCACAGCGCCACCGCTCTTTCCGCTTCATGCTGTAGTATGCGCGGACCGGATATTAGTTTAGTTTCCACCACATTCCCTTTTTCGTCGATCAAGGCGTCGAGCTTCACCACCTCGTCCGCTTCCAGCCCTGTCGCCCACGCCGGAATGGATGGCGGCTCTTGCGACACAATTTTTGCCGGAACGTTCCCCTCGGCATTTATCTCATTTGGCTTTCGACGTGTCGCGTGCACCGATGCCGCCTGGTCGGAACTAGCCGAACTTTTGTCTGCTCCAACCTTCGGAACGCCTGACCCATCGGAATCTTCGACGCCTTTGCTCATCGGCGCGGCTCCAACACCTGCAGTTGTCGCGGCCGCGCCTTGCGCCTCAGTCGTCTGCTGAATCTTCTGTGCCGCTTGCGCGGGCGCCGCTCCGCCATTGTTGGCGCTGGTGGCGACTACCGAAACTTGTGTGGGCGATAACGGCGCCGTGGCCTGTTTTGGTTGATGTGATGCTGCCAACGTCCGGTTGCTGCTGTTAGTCGAAAAACCGTTCTTAGCAAACCAAGCGACGCCCAACGCCGCTGCGATCACGACGGCTGCGGCGATTCCGATGGCAATCGTTTTCTTCCCCTGCGTGAATTGGCCCAGCCTGCCAATCCGGGGCGCTGGCGTCGAGAGTACTTTTGCCTCCCTCGCGGTGTTCGAGCTTTTCTCGCCTTTCTTCTTCGTGTCTGCGGCTGCCGCCTCTTGCCCAGGCTCTTTCGTTTCTCTTGTGTCGGGCTCTCGTGGGGCCTTCGCTTTGCCTTCCATTGCAGCGAGCGCGGCCACTAGGTCCGCGTCTTTCGCTTCGTTCCAATCCAACTCCTCGTCTGTCGGTTCGTGCTTACGCACGGCGGTTAAAGACTCGTGCGCCGCCTCCAAGGTTATGGGCAAGGGCGAGGCGAACGCCGTCGCAGGAGCTTCCGGAGTCGCCGGAGTTTCCGGAACGGTCGCGGAATTTGCTCCGCTGGTCGGCGCGATCGATTCCGTAGTGGGTGCTGCGGGTTGCTCGGTGTGGACTGGAACCTCAGCGCCGATGGGCGCAATCGACTCCATCAGAGATTCCATGATCGGCGCCGCCGACGGATTTTTGACCGTCGCTTCAAGTATGTCTTGGGCCGTAAGTGGATTTCCCGCAGGCGCGAGTTTTTCAGCGCTCCAAAATTGCGGATCGTAAGAGGTGAATTCCAGATCCGTGTAGCCCACCTCGCCGGCTTGCCGCGAGTCCCGCACTTTGCACAGAATCTCTTTTTCGGTCTGGTCGTTTCGCAGAAAAACGCATTGCCCCGGCGAAATCTTTGCATTCAATTTCAGCACGGCGCCGTTCTCGAAGACCAGCGTCGTCTTTGTCGTCTCAGTAAAGAGCTCCCGTTGGTCTGAGCCCTCCACGGTCTTCGAACCCTGAATCGTGACCGGGATCTCCAACACGGTTCCTTGATTTCGCGCAGTATCAGCCATTCTTTTTCGCCCCGCTCGACGGATTTTTGTGCTTCGCCCCGGGTACCGCTACTCGCGGAAGGCGGGCCAAGGTTTTCGGTTTACAGGCCGCCGGTCCCATGCCCGGCGCCTGTGCCTGAGCTCGCTTATCTCAATCCATCCTCTACTCCGGGGCCGTCGGCGGCAATAGCCGTGAAGTACCGATTTTCCACTACCGTTACATCCCTCTCCGCTCTCGATTCGAAGCCGCATTTGACCCCCGTGCTAGCCTGTTTGGCGCCGATATGTGCACCCAATCGTCATTATTCTTAAGAAGGATGACTCATCGGTCGCGGACTCCCGCTTTTTTGGCCCGCACGCGGATGCAAACTGCGATGGCCGTAACTCAAAACAAACAATCGGCCTTCTGTCTAACCGGTACTAGAATCGACCATGACCAAACGCCCAAAACCCATTGTCCTTACCGTTCTTGATGGCTGGGGCTATCGGCCGGATACCAAGGGCAACGCGATCGCTCTCGCGCGCAAGCCTAACTACGACCGCATCCTGAAGGAATTTCCCAACACCCTGATTCAAACTTCCGGCCCCGCCGTTGGCCTTCCCGTCGGGCAGATGGGCAACAGCGAAGTCGGCCATCTAAATATCGGCGCCGGCCGCATCGTCCACATGGACAGCACGCGCATCGATCAGCTCATCGCTGCTGGCGAATTTTCAAGCCAGTCTCTGCTTCTTGAAGCTATGGAACCCGGACGCGCGCGTCAGCTCCATCTGTTGGGATTGGTGAGCGATGGCGGCGTCCATTCGCACATCAACCATCTCTTCGCGCTCCTGGAAATGGCGCGGGAAAATAAAGTCAAAAATGTTTTTGTCCACTGTTTTATGGATGGGCGCGACACTCCTCCCAACAGCGGAATAGATTTTCTCCGCCGGCTCGAACAAAAGATGCGCGAACTCGGCGTGGGCCAGATCGCCACCGTCAGCGGCCGCTACTACGCCATGGACCGCGACAACCGCTGGGAGCGCATCGAAAAAGCTTATCGCGCGATCGTGCATGGAGACTCAGATGCAAAATTTACAGATCCCATCGCCGCGGTCCGTGCGAGTTACGAAAAGGGTGTCACCGATGAATTTATTATTCCCGCCGTTATAACTACCGAACCCGCGCCCGGAAAACCGGCTGCGCCTCGCGCTGTGATTCGCGACGATGACTCCGTAATCTTTTTTAATTTCCGCGCCGATCGCGCTCGCCAGATGACCCGCGCCATCATCGACCCTGGCTTCGATAAAATTACCGATCCGGAACGCCCGAAAAACCTCACCTTCGTCGCCATGACCCAGTACGACAAATCCTGGCCCTGGCTTCGCTACCTCCTCGCGCCCGAAAAGCTGGAGCAAATTGTCGCCAATGTTTTCGCTGAGCAACAATTTAAGAACTTGCGCGTCGCGGAAACCGAAAAATACGCCCACGTAACCTATTTTTTTAATGGCGGCGTCGAAAAGCCTTTCCCTGGTGAAGAGCGCGTCCTCGTTCCTTCTCCGAAAGTGCCGACCTATGACTTGAAGCCGGAAATGTCCGCCGCTGGCATCGCCGAAACCGTCGTTCACGCAATCGAGAAGGGAGAATTTGACGCTATCATTATGAACTTTGCAAACGCGGACATGGTCGGGCACTCGGGAAATCTGGAAGCCACCATTAAAGCCGTGGAAACCGTGGATGGCTGTCTGGGTCAGATATTTCAAGCGCTACGTCCTCGCGGCGGCGCATGGATCATCACCGCCGACCACGGCAACGCCGAGACCATGATCGATCCCGTGACCGGCGGGCCGCACACCTATCACACAACAAATCCCGTCCCATTTATTTTGCTGACCGATGACGGTCAAACTAGATTAGCCCCTGGTGGTTCGCTGCGCGATATTGCACCCACTATGCTCGGCGTTCTCGGCGTCGCCGAACCTGGTGAAATGACCGGGCGCGATTTGCGCGTGCCCGCCAAATAAGTCAAAACTTCGCGCCCCGCCGCGAAAAGGAGACTTGGAAGAAATGGAAGTTGACCCTAGCCGCGACGACAAAAAGTCCGAAATCATGGGCTTCGCACGCCCCATGAACGCGCTCTGGCTCGCGTTGCTTTTTGCCGCGACCTGGGCTTTCTGGTCGCTCCGCGCCGCCTTCGTCTTGCTCGGATTGCTGATCGTCGCAACGATTCTCAGTTTTGTCTTTCGCCGAAACCAGCCATGACGCAAACCAGCCCCGCCGAAACAAAATTGCTCATCTGTGTCTGGCACCGTTTCTCGCTCTGGAATCCTCCTCCGCGCATGGCCGAACGCATCCGAGAGCGCTGGCCCGAGATGCGCGTCGTGCATCTACCCACCTACGATGGCCTGCAGACCGAGCTTCCCGATACGAACGTCTTCGTCGGATTCTCTCTGCGCCCCGAACAATTCGCTTGGGCCCGCAAGTTGCTGTGGCTTCATTCCACCGCTGCGGGCATCGGGCAGTTGATGTACCCCGAACTGCGCCGCAGCGGCATCGAAGTCACCAATGCCAGCGGCGTTCACTGCGTTCCCATGGCCGAACATATTCTCGGAACGCTCATCGCGCTCGCCCACCGCTTCCCGGACTACCTTCGCTATCAGCAGCAAGCGAAGTGGGCGCAGCAGGAATTATGGGACGCGCCTGTGCGGCCGCGCGAGCTTCGCGGTCAAGTCGTGCTGTTCGTCGGTTTCGGCGCCATCGGCCGCGAAGTTGCAAAACTTGCCCAGCCCCTCGGAATTCGGGTGTGGGCTGTGACGCGTTCGGGCAAAGGCGACGCGGACCTTGCGGAAAAGTTCTTTCCATCTTCGAAATTGCTGGAAGCGCTTCCACAAGCTGACTTCGTGATACTCGCCGCGCCCGAGACCTCCGAGACGCGTGCGATGATGGGCGCGCGGGAGTTCGCGCTAATGAAACCTTCAGCATATTTCATCAACGTAGCTCGGGGCGCGCTTGTGGACGAACCCGCGCTGATCGCGGCGCTTCAGCAAAATAAAATTGCTGGCGCTGCGCTCGATGTTGCCTCGCAAGAACCGCTGCCGCCGGAGAATCCCTTGTGGAAGCTCGACAACGCATTCATCACGCCGCATGTGAGCGCTGTGAGCGAACATCTGTGGGAGCGCCAAACGGATTTGCTGATGGAAAACCTTGAACGCTGGTTCAGTGGTCGCGAATTACTGAATCGCGTGGACCTCGAGCGAGGTTACTAGGCAATGCAATCGTGGCGCGGTCCATTGGCACTCGCCGGCACGGTAGACGCCACGCAGAACAGCATTGCGAATCAATCCCCCGCCGTTGCTTTCGGCGAAGTGTAACCCTGGCGGGCTATGACGATCACTTTCTTCATCTTTCCTTTTTTGTCCGGCTGCATCATCGGATTGCCCTGTTCGTCCACAATCTCCAGCTTGAGCTTGTGATATTTTCCGTCGGGAGAAGTGGAGGGCGTGAACCCCAGGGTGTACTGGCTCCTCAGAAATGTCGCAACGGTGTTAAAAATCCCGTTCATCTCGCCCTGGAACCTCGGGAACCAAGCATATCCGCCGGTCATCTCGGCAAATGTATTGAGCTGATTTTTGGCCTGGAGATAACCGATGCTATCTCCACCTCTGGGGTTTCGCACATCCCTCTCTTCCGCCATGCCGACGGAGAAAATTGGCACGTCGGTTTCCTTAACCCGCCTGAGCGTTTGGTCCAGTGTATGCTTGCTAAAAGTATCGAACCCGCTTGCGAGCAAAAGAATAGATTTCTTTCCTTTCACGTCGCGAAGTTCATCTAGCGTCTCGAGCAATGCATCGAACAAATTCGCCTCGTGGAAATTCGGGAAGTACAGACTCGCCACGGCCTGCGCCACTTCCTGCTTGTTGCGTGTGAAGTCCACCAAAACGTGTGTTTGGAGGTCGAAGGTCTTCAGCGCGACGTAATCTTTATCAGTCAGGTGGCTGAGGAAATTGTAGCCCCAACTCTTCGCTTCGTACGCATACCACTCGCCTCCCAGTTGGCTGAATTCCAGCAAAATGACGATCGTGATCGGAGCCTCGCTGGGAGCGAAGTTCGAAATCTGCTGTGGCTGGTTATTATCGAGAACTCTAAAGTTTTCTTTCTTCAGATTTGTAAGCAAGCCGCCGTCCTGATCGGTCACCACCGCATCGATATTGACGACATTCGACTCCACGGCGATGGATGTTTGCGGAGCGGGAGCCTGCCCCGCATGCTGCGGCTGTTGCTGTCCCGTGGGCGGATTGGGCGGGGCTGGTTGCTGCGTCGGCGCGGGTTTTTGCGGTCCCTCCTGCTGTTTGGCCCGGGCAGTCAGAGCGCCCGGAGGTATGCCCAAAGCTGCCAGAAGAATTCCCACAAGAGCCGCGCGAACCCACATCTTCGAATTCATATATTTCCTCTCCCCGCTTTGATGCTGCCGGAGCCGTTTGTGGATGGTCTATTGCCATTCAGAAAACGCCGCGCTCCAAGCGCCCGGTTACATTGTGACGCCATGATAATATAAATCGCTTTTCCACTTATCGATGTAATTCAAAAGTAATTGGGAGACTAGAAAGAATGGCGCGTCCGAACCTTCAAATTTTTGCGTTGGCAGTCTGCGGCATCCTTTGCTCCGCCACATACACTGGCGGACAGGGTTTAAGGGAACAGTCGTCGCAACCAGCGACCCCCAGCGCCGACGTCTCGAGAATTCAAGGCGAAGCCATCATCTGGCTCCAGGATCTAATCCGCATAAACACCACAAATCCGCCGGGCAACGAAATTGTGGCCGCAAAATACATTGCTGACATCCTAAAGAGAGAAGGAATTCCTTCGGAGATTTTCGAGAGCACCCCCGGTCGGGGGTTCCTGGTCGCGCGCCTTTCCGCTACGGCGGTCCCGGATCCCTCCCGCGCGTTGCTGCTGCTGGGCCACCTTGATGTGGTTGGCGTGGATAAGAGCAAATGGTCTGTCGACCCCTTCGCCGCCGTCATGAAGGATGGCTACCTTTACGGCCGGGGCTCCATTGACGACAAAGGAATGACGGTTGCCAATCTTGCCGTGCTCGTCGCATTGAAGCGCTCTTCGGCGCACTTGAACCGCGATGTGATTCTGCTCGCCGAAGGCGACGAAGAAGCGGGGGGCGAGTTCGGAATGAAGTTCGCTGTCGAAAAACATTGGGACAAAATCGCGGCCGGTTTCGCGCTTAACGAAGGCGGCCACACCGTTCTAAAGGACGGAAAAGTTCAATACGTCGGCGTGCAAGCCACTGAGAAAGTCGCCGTGAACGTGGATGTAATCGCGACGGGAACTTCGGGCCATGCCTCGATCCCGCGCAAGGATAATCCCGTCGCTCACCTAGCCGTGGCGATCGGCAAGATTGGAACGTACGAAGCCCCGGTGCAGTTCAATTCCGTCACGCGCGGTTATTTTGAAGGAATCGCTCCCTTGGAGGATGAAGAGACCGGCAAGTGGCTGCAAGCGCTCGAAAGCCCGGACCGCGCCGATCACGCGGCTCGATGGGTATCCAACACTAATCCTATCTGGAACGCGATGCTGCGCGACACGGCCACTCCCACGATGCTTCAGGCCGGCATACGGCAAAATGTGGTGCCCTCTGAAGCGCGCGGCGTACTGAATGTTCGCCTGCTTCCCGGCAACCAACTCGACCCACTCATTGGCAAGCTAAAACAACTCGTGAACGATCCACAGATTCGCTTTGAAACACAACCGAATGGCGGAGAAGCCGCGCCATCTTCATCGTTGGAGACTGATCTGTACGCTACGATAAAGACCGTAAGCGCCCAGGAATTTGCCGGTGCGCCCGTAGTTCCGTATATGTCCACCGGCGCCACCGATTCAGCCCGCTTGCGCATGCGCAACGTGCAAGCCTATGGGCTCGATCCTTTTCCCCTTACCGAAGACGACTTGATGCGCATGCACGCGGACGATGAACGCATTCCCATCGATTCCTTCCGCAAGGGAATTCAATTCTACTTTGCGGTTGTCAGCGCCTTTACCGTGGCCAAATAATCGTGTCCAACCTTCGAAGGGCCAAAATCGTCTGCACTTTAGGACCCGCAAGCTCCTCTCAAAAAATGATTGACGAGCTGTTGCACGCTGGCATGGATGTTGCTCGACTGAATTTTTCACACGGCACCCCGGAAGACAAAGTTCGGTTGGCGATCTGCGTTCGCCGCGCCTCCGCGCGTTACAGCAAGCCCGTTGCGATTCTGGCCGACTTACAGGGGCCAAAAATCCGTACGGGCGCGCTGGAACAGGGCAAGTCGGTGCGCTTGCACTTCGGCCAGCGTTTCGTGATCACCACAAAGAACGTGATCGGCACCGAGCAGGGTGTCAGCACAACCTTTCGCGCTTTGCCGGAGTCGGTTCGCAAGGGCGACCGCGTTCTCTTGAACGACGGCGAAATCGCTCTCCGCGTTGTCTCTAGCCGCGGGCAAGAAGTTGTCTGCCAGGTCGAAAACGGTGGGGAACTGGGCGAACATAAGGGCATCAATCTTCCTGGCGTGAAACTGAAAATTCCTTCGCTAACTCCCAAGGACCGCCGCGACCTGAACTTTGCGCTGCAAATGGGCGCCGATTATGTCGCGCTGAGCTTCGTTCGAACGGCCGCGGACGTGCGAGCCGGGAAGGCCGCCATCGCCCGTGACGGAAAAGACACGCCCGTTATCGCCAAGCTCGAAAAACCCGAAGCCATCGACAACCTGGAAGAAATTCTTGCCGTTGCCGACGGCGTGATGGTCGCGCGCGGAGACCTGGGTGTGGAAATGAGCCCGGAAAAAGTGCCTGTCGTGCAAAAGCGCATCATTTCCAGTGCACGCGATGCGCTCGTTCCGGTGATCACGGCCACGCAAATGCTCGATTCCATGCAGAAAAATCCCCGGCCCACGCGAGCCGAAGCCTCTGATGTCGCCAACGCAATTTTTGATGGCAGCGATGCGCTGATGCTTTCCGGCGAGACGGCTGCAGGAAGCTATCCTCTTGAATCTGTGGCCATGATGGACCGCATCATTCGCGAAGCGGAAGCCAGCGTCACATCGCTGCCGCGTCCGGCGCGCTCGGGCGATTTGTTAATCAGCGAAGCCATAGCCGAAGCAATCTGTCACGCAGCCGAAGAATTGCACATGAAGATAATCGCGGTTTTCACGGAATCGGGATCTTCCGCGCGACTCGTTTCAAAGTATCGTCCGCGCGCGCCCATCGTTGCGTTTTCGCCGGTACAGGAAGCGCGCCGCCGCCTGAGCCTGCTCTGGGGCGTGCTGCCGCGCACCATCGCGCGCGTTCATGACATCGACCAACTTGCGAAAGCTGCGGAAGCCCGGCTAACGGAGGAGCGCTTGGTAAAACGCGGCGACATCGTAGGTGTGATCGCCGGCACACCGCTCGGCACTACCGGCTCGACCAATTTGATGCGGTTGATTCGTATCGGCGGGTAGCCTGGCCCAACGGGTGCGGATTTAGAAGAGCAGGTCCTTCGTCGCCTTGTTCCTTAGGATGATGACCGTCAAAGGACAGATCCTAAAATTTGCCTCCGTAATAGCCCTGGTCACCGTGACCCTCTCCGGATCGTCAATTCACCCAATTATCGGGATTTGACGGCGGCTTCTCGTTGTGGTCGCGGACGTACACTTCAAATTTCTTGCGCAGCCGCCGGCGTTTCCAATCCGTAAAAAAATTCCTGTAGTTATAAAGGTAAGAGCCGCGCCGCAAGTAAATGTAGCCCACCAGCATCCCGCCAAGATGGCAAACGTGGCTCACGCCGTCACCGGTTGAACCAATCGTGCTGAAAAATTCGATGGCGCCCATCACAATCACGAAAATTCTCATGGACACCGTAACCGGCAAGGGAAACACCCACACTTGACGGTGCGGCATCACGATCGCTACCGCGAGTAACACTCCGTAGATCGCTCCGGAAGCCCCAATTGTGGGTACTAATGCCGTGCCCCGGCCATGCGGGTCCAACAGCAGCTTTACGATGATGTCAACAATCCCCGCGCCAACTCCACACACGAAAAAATAAATATAGAACTTTCGCGCGCCCCAGGTGTGCTCCAGGTCTGCGCCGAACATTGCCAAATAGAGCAGGTTGAAAAGAATGTGAAGGACACCGCCGTGAAGGAAAATATAAGTGAACGGCTGCCAGATGCGAAAACCGTACACGGCAGCATAGGGACTCAGTCCGAACCAATCAACCCAAAATCTCTCCCCCGCTCCGTGAAAGAGCAGCCCGGAAATTGTTTGCAGAAAGAAAACTGAGATGCAGGCAATGCAAATCGTCTTGATGGCACGCGGAAAATAGCCGCTCAGGTCAAACCGATGCCCGTAACCGCGCGAAAAGAATGGCACGCAATAAGTGTAAAGGCTGTGCGTATCGGAGTCAAAGAACAGAAGGAGTGAGCTTTCGATAGCCCAGCTTACGGTGCGCTCGCGCGAGCCCGACCTGGAATAGCCTAGAGTCGCCCGTTGTTACAGTTGAACTCGTCAACCACTTCGTTTGTAAAGGCTAGTGTAAATTCGCCTGAACACCCTACTCCGGAGAGACGGCTTATGAGGATCTGGGATTCGTCCCGGTGCAGATATTCCCATTGAGACTCTCTTCCTGTGAACACGAGCCAAAGCCAGCACGGATATCCAGTGTGACCGTAAGTTAATCCGGCGGGTTGCCAGCCCAGCATACGAAGATAGAGCCTGGAGGTTTCCGAAGCAGAGGCATGCACGTAGACTAAGTCGCCCGGGGCCACATGCGACTTCAGATAGCGAATAGCTCCTTCGGCATCCTCCTGATGATATTCCAGCCATCGCAGAGGCATGATCGAGTGAAGAAACATAAACACCAGACCTAACACGGACAAAGTGCCCAATAAAGGCTTTCTAGATCGGAGCGGAATGAAGGGGCTCACAAATTCGTGGCAAATAGCCTCTATGGCAAGGGTGAGTCCGATAATCACGCACGGGAGGACGCACAATGTGAGCACGCGTGAATGGAGCGGGTATATGTGCATTAAGTTCAGGATCAATAAAATGAAAATTGGGACTACGCACAATGCGCCGACGTAGATGTATTTAGGACGTCGCAAAATAGCGGCAAATGCGAACCCAAATATCGCGATTGCCGCAATTGATAAAACCCCCGCAAGCCAACTGGACGGGGAATCGCTCTCCGGAAGCCAGTGCCTCGGCAAAACGCTGAATAAGAACAGCCCGCCAACTTCGCGCGCATAGAAGAACATTGTTTGAAAAATGGAATTCGGGGGGAAATGGAGTTGCCAATAAAGCTTCAGATTTGGGGAACTGTTGGGTCGAATAAAGAGTATGTAATTCATTCCGGAAATGGCCAAAACCATTACCACGAATGTCGTGATCCTGGACTGCCTCGTGTCCCGCGTCTGTCGATCATTGCTTGTGTGTGGCCTCGGTTTGTAGAGGGCCATTAGAGCAAGCGGAATGAAGATCACGGTTGTGTAGGACAAACCCAAAGCTGCAGCAAAACTGCCCAACAACCAATACCATTGCCGATTGTCACTACGGCGCCAATAATTGCATATCACTAAAAGGACGAGGACTGCCGCCGCCAAGTCACTGCTGAACTGTTTCAGTTCTGTCGATTCGACGATTGCTACGGGTGAGACGGCTAAGATTGCCGTAGACAGCAACGCATACGGCGGCTCGAAAATGCGGCAGCTCAGCTCCGCGAAGAGCAAAAGAGCCACAATGCCGAACACGAGGGCACGGCGCGTAAAGTGTAATTGCTCAAACCGAAGACTTTCACGGTGTATCGAACTAACATCAAAAAAAGAGGAGGGCTTGTTTGCAGCCACCCATCGTAATAAAACATCCGATGAAGCGTGTCGGACAACACTGAGTTTGCGACCCACGATTCGTCAATCCATAGACTACGGTTGAAGTCATGCAATCGGGGCAGCAGGCCGGCTAAGAATACGACCGCGAAACAAAACAGCGTTCGTGGGCTGCTTGCGAGGAGGAAGGATCTCTTGGTGATTCGCCGCGCCAGGATGCTAACTTCTTCTGCCATTTCGGTTCTCTTCTAAAATACCATGAACTACATCGCAAATTACCATTTATTAAATTTTACGATGCGGCATTTATGTCGAACATCATATGCTTCATCCACGTTCGGCACAACGAATTTGCCTCCCGAGAAGGGAATTCTTCGGTAACAATCCATTCGTCTTCGTGAACAACGCCGGGAAGAAACAGGCGGTGCGTTACCAGATTATTCCTGTCGCAGGAAAGCAGTATCTGAGCGATGCGGACGCGAAGGCCACTTCTCCCAATTTCCTTGTCGACGAACTCCGAACCCGTCTAGCGCAGGGGCCCGTGAAATTCCGCCTGGTCGTGCAACTCCCGAATGCCGGCGATCCGATTCCGGCTCTGCGCTCGAAAGTCTATATGCTTTCGGCGATGCATCGCAGCGGCAAGTAGATCGTTACTCCGCAGCGTCTCCACGGATCGATTGCCAGCAGCCGAGCCGTATCTCTATTGCGGGTACAATCGCAGCGCGGCCGACCGCCCCCGCTGAATGCCTGTCATTGCGTGCGGAGCACGCCGCATGTACATTACGACTCGGCGTCTAGTGAAGAGGAACCACCAGTAAAACGTCTTGGAGCCGCCTTCGCGCCGAGAATGCGCCACGTTCCATGTTCTTTGCCACGCCGCTTGCGAAATTCATTGAGTGAAAGGAAAACCGTGCAACGACTAAAGCTTCGCGCTGCCGTTCTCTGTCTTCTTGCCGCTGTACTTGTCGCTTCTTCTGCCACGGCTCAAACTAAGCTTCTTCGCTTCCCTGATATTCACGGCGACAAAGTTGCTTTCACTTACGCCGGCGACCTCTGGCTCGCTTCTACGTCCGGCGGATTGGCCACGCGTCTCACCGCCCATCCCGGTGTCGAGCTCTTTGCCAAATTTTCACCGGACGGCAAATGGATCGCGTTCACCGGCCAATACGACGGCGACGAGCAGGTGTACGTAATTCCCGTCACCGGTGGCGTCCCCAAGCAACTTACTTTTTATCCCGCGCGCGGCCCGCTGACTCCGCGCTGGGGCTACGACAATCAAGTTTACGGCTGGACTCCCGACGGCAAGTCGGTCGTCTTCCGTTCGCTGCGCGAATATTTTGAGCTTGGAGACTCCCGCCTATACACCGTTTCGATGGATGGCGGCCTGCCGCAAGCTCTACCCATGCCGAAATCCGGCGCCGGCGATTTTTCTCCGGACGGTTCCGAAGTTGTCTATTCGCCTCTCTTCCGCGACTTCCGCACGTGGAAACGCTATTCCGGAGGCTGGGCCCAGCAATTGTATATTTACGACCTCAAATCAAACGCGCAGGAAAAAATCACCGAAGATGTCCGCGCTCATCGCGATCCGATGTGGGTCGGGGATAAAATCTATTATTCCTCCGACAAAGACGACACGCTCAATCTTTACACCTACGATCCCAAGACAAAAGCCACCGACCAGCTCACGCACAGCACGAAATGGGATGTTCGCTGGCCCAGCACTGATCACAAGGGCCGGATCGTTTACGAAATGGATGGCGAGCTGAACATTTTCGATATCGCCTCCGGAAAATCCACATCTATTTCCATTCAGGTTCCCACCGATGCTCTGGCGATGCGGCCTTCACGCGTTTCCGCCGCCAATCAAATCGAGTGGACAGAGT
>Ga0224545_1000021_pt1 | contig 49515 bp, 33 predicted proteins | sample 714P12024metaG_FD_179906 | JGI IMG/M metagenome (GOLD analysis project Ga0224545, IMG submission 179906) | Peat soil microbial communities from Stordalen Mire, Sweden - 717 P1 20-24 | ecosystem: Environmental > Terrestrial > Soil > Wetlands > Peat | place: Sweden: Norrbotten County, Stordalen... | reverse complement strand
AAATCACACCCAGAAATGACAGCGCGTCCAATAGAAAAGCAGTCGCAACACCGGCAACTGCGATGACTAATCCTGCAAGTCCTGGACCGGTAGCCCTGGCCAAATTGAACTCAATTCCATTTAGCGCGAGAGCGGGAGTCAAATCGTTCTTGTGGACTAACTCAGGAAATATCGCGCGCCACGTCGGAGCCTCGATGGCATCTCCGAGCGAGAGAGCCAGCGTAAGCAGGAGCAAGAGCCAAGGGGTCATCGTTCCTGTAAACGTAACAACTGTTAGAACGGCGGCTATGGCGAACATCCAGATTTCTGTCGATAAGATCAGTTTGCGTCGGTCAACGATGTCTCCGATTGATCCAGCGGGTAGCGCGAGTAAGAAAAATGGCAGGGCAGAAGCTGTCTGAATCAACGCAACGTACATCGAACTGCTGGTAAGCGTCGTCGGCCGTGCGCATCTTGATCATTCGAGCCCAAGAAGATTGGGCGATTGCGAAAGAGTCTTGGAAGATAATGGTCGCCAAATCAGGCGATGCCTCAAGGCCCAACTAAGATCTGGGCTTCAACCTCTTACGGTCTGATAACAACCTTTATTACACCATCTCTTCGCTCTCCAAAGAGTTTGTAGGCCTCGGTGATCTGATCGAGAGAAAATGTGTGGGTTATCAGCGGCGTTAGATCTAGTTTTCCGTGCCGCACTAATTCCATCAGCCGTCGCATGCGCTCTTTGCCACCAGGACACAATGTGGTGACGATCTTATGGTCACCCAATCCCGCGGCGAAGGGCTCAACCGGAACGGAGAGTTTTCCTGAATACACTCCCAAGCTTGACAGAGTTCCGCCTGCGCGAAGGACACGTAGCGCATTTTCAAACGTAGGCTGTGTTCCTAAGGCCTCAATCGCGACATCCACTCCCTCGCCTTGTGTAAGACGCCGAATTTCGGCGACCACATCCATTTTGGTGTGGTCGAGAACAATATCGGCGCCCATGCGTTTGGACATTTGAATGCGCGCCGGATCGGACTCGACAGCGATAATTAAGCTTGCACCTTTCAGTTTTGCGCCCGCTGTGGCGCATAGCCCGATGGGGCCTTGAGCAAACACCGCAACTGTATCTCCAATTTGTACCTCAGCACTTTCCGCAGCGGAGATCCCCGTAGATGCAATGTCCGCTAAGAGAACTACCTGTTCATCTGTCAAGTCGTCAGGAATCTTGGCCAAGTTTGCCTGGGCATTAGGTACCAATAGGTATTCGGCTTGCGCGCCATTGATCGTATTTCCAAATTTCCAGCCACCGATCGGGCCACCGCATTGTGACCATTTTCCACTCAGGCAATAGGTGCACTGACCGCAAGGTGTGATAGCACCAACGAGCACGCGGTCACCTATTTTGTAGCCGCTAACGCCAATTCCGAGCTCGTGAATGACTCCTACCGGTTCGTGGCCGATCGTAAGGCCGGGTTTGACCGGGTATTCGCCTTTGAGAATGTGAAGATCAGTTCCGCAGATTGTGGTGAGCGTCACCCGGATGACAGCTTCGCCGGGACCAGCCTTTGGGATTGGAACTTGTTCCAACCCGATTTGATTAGGGGCCCGGAATACCAGAGCCTTCATATCGGAGATAGCTGGTTTGCGCTGCTCAGTTTCTGGCGTAAATGTCGCGGACATAGATTCCTCCCGCCTGCTGACACAATTATCACGCTCAGCAATTCGTAGGAATGTGCCCCGAATCACGGTCGGTTGTGACGAACATCACAAATTGTATGACCATCGTCGTAAGCGGGTTTAGGGAGTTAGAACCGCAACGACTATCCCCGGGTCATCACTTTCGCGGATTTTGAAATCGAAGCGGCCGGCGAGTGCGCGAATTATGATATTTTCCAGAAGGATATGAACAACAACTTCTTGAACCTTTTCCTCGCGAGCCACCTGTATGAGCCGGCGCAAAAGCTCTGTACCGAGCCCGCGTCTTTGGTAGTGGTCGCTCACGAGAACAGCTACTTCTGCCTCCTTCGCAGTTCGCGATTTGCTCAGTCGGCCGACTGCCAGGATTTCGCGCTGGCCAGTGTCCGGCGTAGTGTACTCCGCAACGAGTGCCATCTCTTGGCTGTAGTCGATAAAACATTTTCGGATTAACCGTTCGTGCGCAATGCGCGTATCCAGATTTTCCATGTGGAAGTATCGCAGGTGAACGCTTTCATCGGAAAGTGTCTCGTGAAATTTCACCATCATCGGCTCGTCCTCCGGCCGGATTGGCCGAAAGAGTATTTCCATTCCATCTTTTGTTTTCCAGCGCGATACATATTGCGAGGGATAGGGAGTGATAGTTGAGCGCGGAAGGTCGTCGTCTGAAATTTCTCGTCCGTAAAGGACGATTCGTGCATCGAGCGCCAGCACGCCCTCTGGCGACGCAAGGAGCGGATTTATATCTACTTCCTTGATCCGTCGCTGTTCGACGACCATGCGGCTGAAGCGTACCAACACTTGTTCGAGGAGAGCTATGTCCACAGCCGCGCGTCCTCGAACTCCTTTCAGCGCTCCAAAGATTCGCGTTTGCTCCATCATGCGTCGCGCCAATGTTGTATTTAGCGGCGGGAGCGCCAGCGTGCGGTCGCGATACACCTCGACCAGTTGTCCGCCGGACCCGAACAAAATCACGGGGCCGAATTGTGCGTCCACCGAGCTTCCGAGGATTAGCTCGTATCCGTCGAGCCGCACCATGGGCTGGACGGTAACTCCGAGAAAGGCCCCGGTGCCGGCTTTCGCTGTCACAGATGATCGAATGCTGTGAAACGCCTGCCTCACAGCCTCTTCGTTTTCGAGGCTCAGCATTACACCACCTACATCAGTTTTGTGCGTTACTGTCTCCGAATGAAGTTTCAAGACGACCGGAAATCCAATCGCTTGGGCAAAGCTGACTGCCTCTTCCGCGCTGTGAGCCAAGTATGTCTGTACTGTCGGTATCCCGTAGAGGCTAAGCACTTCTTTCGACTCGATTTCTGTCAACAGCGAACGGCCCGAAGCTACGGCTCGTCGCAAAATCTCATCCACCTTTCGACGATTCGTCTCGCCCGTCTCCAGCTGATCACCGGCCAAGGGAGTTTCGTATAAGGCGCCAAGGTTATGGCTGTATCGCCACATATAGTTGAACGCTCGCGCGGCGGTATCGGGATAGGCGAACGTCGGAATTCCGGCACTGTTTAGAATTGTTTCCCCTTCTAAAACTGCATTTCCGCCCATCCAGCTCGCTAACACAGGTTTTCCGCTACCTTTGGCGTATGGCTTCAAACGATCAGCCACCCGCGCAGGATCGGTCATTCCTTGCGGAGCTAGAATTACCAACAAACCATCGCTATTGGGATCTTCAATCGCAATCTTGACAGCACACGCGTATCGTTCCGGATCAGCGTCGCCGAGTATGTCTATGGGATTGTTATGACTCCAATGCGGTGGAAGGATTGCATTCAGAACGTCCATGGATTCTTTGGACAGACAACTAAGTTCCCCGCCCGTTGCAATCAATGCGTCCGTCGCCAGCACACCTGGACCTCCAGCATTTGTTAGGATGGTGAGCCGTCGCCCGCGCGGACGAGGCTGCTTACCTAGCAATTCCGCCATATAAAACAGGTCCGAAATGTTTTGAACGCGAAGAACGCCACAGCGCCGAAAGGCCGCGTCGAATACTTCATCGCTACCTGTGAGAGCGCCCGTATGCGAACTGGCTGCATGCGACGCCGCTTCCGATCGTCCCGCCTTAATAACGATGATTGGTTTGCTGAGGGCGACTTCGCGCGCCGCGGAAAGGAAAGCACGTGCGTCGCCAATAGATTCCATATACAGGAGAATGCTCTTTGTTTGTGGGTCCTCGCCGAAAAATGAAATCAAATCTCCCCAGCTTACATCCAGCATTGAACCCGTGGAAACGATTGCGCTAAATCCAACTTTTTCCCTTGAGCTCCAATCGAGGATCGCTGTTAGCAAGGCTCCGCTTTGACTGAGGAAAGCTACATTCCCCGGCTGGGCAATATCCTTTGCGAAGGTGGAGTTGAGTCCTAAACTCGGGTTCATCATGCCGAGGCAGTTAGGACCTATCAGGCGCATCGTTCCGCGACGAAGTTCTGTTTGAATTTCCTCTTCGAGTTTCGCGCCTTCTGGGCCACGTTCTTTAAAACCGGCTGAAATGACAATCGCAGATCGCACGCCGGCGCCGACACATTCTCGGATGAGGGAAGGCACGGTTGACGCTGGCGTTACCACTACAGCCAAATCTACTTTTTCGGGAATCGCTTCGATATTGGCATAACAAGGAAGGCCTAAGGCTTCGGCTCGATGAGGATTGACGGCGTAGACTTTGCCCGAAAAACTTCTGTTTCGGAGATTGGCTAGGATCGTTCGCCCAACACTGCCTTCGCGGTCCGTTGCGCCAATAACAGCAACCGATTTTGGTGAAAAAAAACAAGACAGAGGATCACGGTCAGTCATCTTTTTTGCGACCTCTTGTTGTCCGATCAAGTTGAAAGGATTCAGACGTTCGCCTATCCCGATTCCGCCGTGCGCGACCAGCCGGTGCGTCCGGTGACGTGGATTTTCCTAATTGGCCGGTGCCATTCTCTGGACCTTGTTTCAGTTAATCCGAAATAGACGAACCAAAGCGTGACAATTGTCACGGTTGATTGTGATGCGGATCACATCAAATTAACAAGACGGAGTGCAGCGTGAAGCTTGGAGGTGCAACATGCCAACAATCGAGTCTGTAGCGCCAGTAAAAGTGAAGAATATTCTCTACCTGACAGATTTCTCAAAACCTTCGGAGGCGGCACTTCAGTACGCTATCACCTGTGGTCGCGGATTTGGAGCCAAAGTGCACGCGTTGCACATTTTGATCCCTGAACCTCTTATCTACTCGACGCCCGGGTTGACAGCGTTGGCGATCCAAGCCGAAGACGAAAAAGCGCATGCTGAAATGCAGCGCATCGACTCTGAGCTCTCCGGTCTGCAACACGTAACGTCGGTAGAGCGGGGAATCGAAGTTTGGCCGGCAGTTCAAGAAGCCATTCAAGAAGAAGACATCGACTTGATAATTCTCGGAACGCACGGACGGACCGGCGCGGAGAAGTTACTCCTGGGTTCAGTCGCTGAAGAAATCTTTCGCCGTTCACCGGTGCCGGTACTTACGATCGGTCCCGGCGTTCGTCCCAGCATTCATAACGGCGCTCGGTTTCACCGAGTGCTTTTCGCGACGGATTTTAGCCCGGAGTCCCTCGCGGCCGCGCCCTATGCCTTGTCGCTCGCGCAACAAAATCAATCTCATCTTGTACTCCTCACCGTAATGCACAAGCCGGGTCCGCTCGATGATTCTGACCTTCGATTATTTGAGGTATCGGTAGCGGAGGCGATTAGCCGCCTTTACGAAATCGTTCCGAAGGGTGCAAACTTTGAGTTTCCGCCCGAAGTTGCTGTGGAATATGGCGAGCCGGCTGACGGGATCGTGGAGTTCGCGAAACTGCACGGTGCGGATTTAATCGTTATGGGAGTTCGCGACGCTGCCGGCCGCCTTGGTGCCGCGACACATCTCGAGCGTGCCACTGCACATAAAGTCGTAGCGCACGCCCGCTGCCCAGTCCTTACCGTGCGAGGTTAGCGAATGGCGCGAAGCGTTGATCCTTCGCTAAACCTCCCGTAATCCGGGTTAGTCACCGGTCACACGCGCTTGTGACGGGCGTCACCGATCGTCCTGTTCGGGACTGGCACATTGAGGATAGCAAGCTGACTCACTCCGTGGCGCACGAAAGGCCAGATGGTCTACAAGAGCCGGCCGAAGTGGTAACTGCCACGTTGAAGAACGGCATCCTCAATCTGGAGCTGCCCAAAGCCGGCAAAGTACGAACCGACCGCGTCGAACGATGATTCTACGGGTTCATAGAGTCGACTAGTCTCGGTTGGAACCAACCTCTGGTTTTCGGAAGCCTGATTGTAGGATTCGGCTGTTTGATGGGTTTCGCGTTCATTGAGGCCAGGGTAAGTTCACCCATGATCCGGCTGACACTGTTTGAGTCCCGCAGTTTTAGTGGTGCGAACCTGCTCACGCTGTTTCCCTACGCCGCTCTTGGAATCTTCTTTTTTTTGTTCCCAATGAACCTTATTCAGGTGCAGGGATACTCGACGACTGCGACCGGCGAGGCTGCGCTCCCACTAATTCTGCTGATGTTCTTCCTTTCGCAATGGTCCGGCGGGCTGGTCACGCGCTACGGACCGAAGGCTCCCCTGATCATCGGGCCGGTGATTGCAGCAATAGGCTTCGTTCTCTTCGCCATACCGGATGTTGAAGCTAGTTATTGGAAAACATTCTTTCCGGCGTTCGTTGTTCTCGGCCTTGGAATGGCGATTAGCGTGGCTCCGCTCACAACGGTGGTGATGAGTTCAGTGGGGCAGGACCGTGCTGGTACCGCCTCGGGCGTCAATAACGCGGTCGCTCGGGTTGCGGGCGTTCTTGCCATTGCAATCTTTGGGATCGTAATGGTGAGATTATTCAGTTCCACCTTGAATCGTAATCTCGCGAGCGCATCGCTTCCGCCCGGCATTCTCCAATACATTCGCTCGAACGAGATCAAACTCGCCGGTCTTGACCTGCCCTCTGGCCTGGATGCGAATACGACGGCGCTAATCCGGGTATCAATTTCCCATGCATTTGTTTTTGGATTCCGAACCGTAATGTTGATTTGCGCGGGGCTGTCCTTGGCAAGCGCTGCAGTGGCATCGTTGATGATTCCTGCCAGAGTCGAGTAGATTACTTCAACGCTTCAGGCCGCTCATTTGCCTAAGTTTGCTTCTAGTTCGGGCAGGCCGCGCCATCGTTTACCCATTCCTGCATAGCAGCAACAAAATCCGGGCGATTGAGTGGAGGCAACGTGCGTCCGTCACCGGGATTCCATCCCCAGCCAACGAGATCGTCGGCAGCAACGTGCGTGAGAATTTGCGCGAGACTGCGGCCACCATTCAGCTTGGGATCTTTCAATTGACGGCAAAGCTCTCCGGAAGTTCTGCCCACAAAAACCATTTTCATTTGAGGAGGCGGTAATCCCCACTTCGGATTCCCCGGAGGCATGTTCGCGCCTGGAAGATTCGCGTCCTGGTGGCAGGTTTGACACCTCATCCCGTAAACGCCGTGACCATCCGTACCACGCTTTACATTTTGCGCATGGACGTGACTGTCGTCGCCTTGCAGTGGAGCGTCGCCTGATGGATGGCAATTCTGGCAGCGTGGCGAAACGAAAACGGGGTAGGCCCGTTCAAAAGCGGCTTGTGCTGCCGCAGCATCGGTATCCGTGGCTGATACTGTTGTGACACCCATTTCCGCAAGTGCGTTCGCTGAACTAAGCCCGCGCGCGGGTGCAGCCTTTCCTGCATTCGCGGATGTGGATTGTTGGGACCACAGCGCCAGAAACGCGCCGGCGAATCCCAGCAGGAGAAGCGCTGTAAGAACCTGCCATTTTGTATTATTCGGCATCTTCGCATCCTCGCGATGAGTCTTCATGCGGAGCGCAAATCTTCAGGCTTGATCGGGAGACGCCGCACGCGTTTGCCGGTGGCGGCGAAAATCGCATTCGCAACTGCCGGCGCAACCGGCGGTACTCCCGGTTCGCCCACGCCCGTGGGTTTCTCCGTGCTCGGGACGATATGAACCTCGATTTCAGGCGACTCAAACATCCGCACCATGGGATAGTCGTTAAAATTCCGCTGCTGCACACGGCCTTTGTCGAGCGTGATTTCAGTCTTTAGCGCGGCAGTTAGTCCAAATATGATCCCGCCTTCGAGTTGTGCCTTCACCGTGTCCGGATTGACCGTGCGGCCGCAATCCACGGCAGCGACGATACGATGCACCCGGACGCGGCCGTCTTTTTCCACCGAGACTTCGGCAACCTGCGCGACGTAACTATCGAAAGAAAAATGTGTGGCGACTCCGCGCGCGTGCCCTCGCGGGAGCGGTCCGCCCCAATGCGCTTTTTCGACTGCGAGATCGAGCACGGCAAGCATCCGCGGTTGATTCGCCAGAAGAGCGCGGCGAAGCTGGTAAGGATCCTTCCCGCCCGCGTGAGCTACTTCGTCTAGAAACGCTTCCACCGAAAATCCGGTGTGCGAGTGGCCCACGGAGCGCCACCATTGCACCGGCACTTCATTCTTAGGACTGTGCAAATCCACTTGGATATTCGGAATGCTGTAAATGATGTCCGCTGCACCTTCCACCGATGCCGCGTCAACTCCGTCTTTAATTCCGAAACTAGCGAACATGGTGCCGTCGAAAATCGACTGGCCCACAATCGTGTGGGTCCATGCTACGGGATTGCCGCTGGCATCGAGCCCCGCCGCAAAATGGTCGTACCACATCGGTCGATACCAACCACCGCGAATGTCGTCCTCTCGCGTCCACACAACTTTCACCGGAGCTTTTGCAACTTTCGCGACGTGAACCGCTTCGGATACGAAATCGGAAGCAGGGTTCGCGCGACGTCCGAATCCACCCCCGAGGAGAGTTGTGTGAAGATCTACCTGCGCGGGCTTAAGGCCTGCCACAGCGGCAGCCGCAGCGCGATCGCCGGTTTGAAATTGAGTGCCGGTCCAGATTTCGCAATGATCGTCGTGCAAATCCACGACCGTGTTTAGAGGCTCCATCATCGAGTGCGAAAGATAAGGCACTTCGTACTCGGCGGTGATTGTTTTTGCCGCTCCAGCTAATGCGGTGGCTGGGTCGCCAACCTTGCGTGCGACTGTCCCGGGATTTTTCGATAGCGCCGCATACTGCTCGCGCATCCCAACAGTAGATATTTCTCCGCCGGGGCCTTCATCCCAAACGATGTCCAGCTTCTCGCGGCCCAGCTTCGCGGGCCAAAAACCATTGGCGATCACCGCGATGCCCGAAGGAACTTCCAACACATTCACGACGCCAGGGACCGCTTTTGCTTTGTCACCATTGAAGCTCGAAACTTTGCCACCAAAGACGGGCGAGCGCGCTACAACGGCCGTTAGCATCCCGGGAATGTAAACATCGAGCCCAAATTGCGCGGTGCCATTGGTTTTTGAAGGCGTGTCCAGCCGCTGCATTGACTTGCCGATGATGGTGAAATCTTTCGGATCCTTGAGCGCAACATCTTTGGGAGGCTCGAGCTTTGCAGCAGCCTCAGCAAGATTGCCGAATGATGCGCGCCGCCCGCTAGCGCCATGAACCACAAATCCCTTTTCTGCGTGGCAACTTTTCGTATCAACGCCCCAGGATTGTGCGGCGGCAGAAATGAGCATCACGCGAGCCATGGCGCCCATTTTGCGGAATCGATCGTACTCAGAATTCGTCGTCGTGCTTCCACCTGTCATCTGGATGCCGTAAACGGTGTGGTTATACACTGCCGCCACAGGAGCGGCCTGCACGCGAATCTTGCTCCAATCGGCTTCGAGCTCTTCGGCAATCAACATGGGCAGCGAAGTGTAGATTCCCTGCCCCATTTCGGAATGGTTCGAAACCACAGTGACAAGGTCATCGTTGCCGATGTGCACGAAAGCATTCAACACCACAGGCTGGGTCGTCGATTGGGCTGCGCGCGCGGGCGCCCAATCCGGGACATAGAGATTTAGCAATAAGCCCCCGCCGATTGCCGCTCCTGTTTTCAAGAAATCACGGCGCTTCATTTGCGTGGCTACGGTCATTTCGCACCCCGCTGCGCTTTGATTTCCGCGGCGCGGTGAATCGCGGCGCGAATGCGCGGGTAAGTGCCGCAGCGGCAAATGTTTCCGGACATAGCTTCGTCAATATCGGTGTCCGTGGGTGCCGGATTTTCCGCTAGAAGCACTGCCGCGCTCATGATCTGGCCGGACTGGCAATAGCCGCATTGCGGCACGTCAATCTCGATCCATGCTAGCTGTAGCGGATGCGTAAGGTCGGGCGAAATACCTTCGATAGTCGTAATCTTCTTTCCTTCGGCGCGCGAAACGGGAGCGACACATGAACGAACAGCCTCGCCGTCAATGTGAACCGTGCAAGCTCCGCATAACGCCATTCCACAGCCGAATTTCGTGCCGGTAAGTTTCAGTGAATCGCGAATCACCCAGAGCAGAGGCGTCGAAGGCGGGTCCGCTACGCTGACTGCCTTGCCGTTCACGGTGAATGAAATCAAGCGATGCCTCCTTCTTTTTCCGCTTGGCTGCGATGCAAGTGGTTGATGTCTGAAAAATGGAGCGCCATGTGCCGCAAGACAAATGGGTTGAAGTTAAACGCACCCAAAAAGCGCGTCGAATCAACCACAGGATTATGTGACGGGAATAACTTCCTTGCAACTTAGTACGTTTGGCGATCGGACAACGACCACCTAGGGAATGTCCCGGTCATGCCAAAGAAGACGACTCGGACACGTCGATGGCTTGCCCGGACACAAATCTAATTATCAGTGATTCCGCTCCGCGCCAAACGTTGCAATTTGTTCTGCGTGAAGTTGGGTGGCAAACTATATTGTGAATGTTATGTTCAATGAAACGGTGCTCGAACATTTTCGGAATCCTCACAATGTCGGCGACATTCCGGACGCAACTGCCGTCGTCGAGGTCGTAAACCCGGTTTGCGGCGATGTATTGCAATTGTCTGTGCGCTTGGAAGCAGGGCGTGTGGTGGAGGCGCGATTCAAGACCCAGGGATGCGTCGCCGCCATCGCTTCGAGCTCCGTGCTCACGGACCTACTGGCGGGGAAGCTTCCGAGTGAATTTCTTTCGATCACGCCGCAACAAATTTCCGAAGCGCTGGGAACGCTTCCCCCTTCTACTCTCCACGCCGCGCAACTTTGCGGAGACGCCCTCTCCGCTCTATTTTTTAAACTGGTTTGAAACTCGCTCGATGACATTCTTACTCACCGAGGGCCTTCTTCAATATTTCTGGATCGTTCAAATTGAGAATGACACCCTCTTCGTCAGTCTCAACTTCGGCAACGTCGCTTGGATGCGCCCAGACCACTTCGCGCGCGCCGACCTCGTGCGAAGCGGCCAGCAATTCATTGTAAAGCGTCGCGCGAAAGATCACGGGGTGTCCGCGCTTTCGCTTGTAGCTAGGCAGCACGATTTGTTTCTTCGTGGAATCAAATTCCTGAATGAGCTGCGCCACGAGAAAGCTTGATATCAACGGATGATCCACGGGACAGAGCATCAGTCCCTCCGTTGCGCCGGGAGGAAGGCTGCGAATCACAGCCTGGATGGAAGAAAGCTGCCCCTCTTGCCAATTCTGATTGTCGAGAATCCACGCGGGATCGAGCGGCAGCCGGCTGCGAATTTCCACGGCTTGGGCTCCCAAAACGATTCGCGTCAGACCAACGCGTTCGTGGCGTGTCGCGGCCACGAGATGTTCGGCGAAAGTCTTCCCGCCATAAGTAAGCAGCGCCTTCGGCAGGCCCATGCGCCGCGATTCACCGGCGGCCAGGATGGCGACGGCGAGCATGGCCGTTCAGTCTTGTTGCGAGCTTGCAATTTTGGAAAGTTGTACGGATTTGTGAGGGAGATTCACAGCGTGGCGCCGGACGGCGATGATCTCGGCGGTGATACTCACCGCAATTTCTTCGGGAGTGAGAGCGCCTATGTCGAGGCCGACGGGTGCGTGAACGCGCTCAAATTTGTCAGGCGAGATGCCGTCCATTTCCAATGCTTTATAAATGGACAGAACTTTGCGTTTGCTGCCGATCATTCCGACGTAGCATGGCGAGAAGCCTCGCGATTCGGTTTCCACCGCCCAGGACAAAACGCGCATGTCATCTCTATGTCCGCGCGTGACGATGACAATGTAGGTCGCAGAATTAGGTCGGATCTTTGCAAAGGCATCTTCGTAAGAAGTATAAATTTCCGACGACATGGGGAAGCGTTCTGCGTTTGCAAACGTGTCGCGGTCATCCACAATCCCAATCGAAAATCCGGCTTGGTGCGCCACGCGCGCCAGCGATGTGGAAATGTGCCCACCGCCGAAAATATAAAGCATGGGCTCGGGCAAAATGGGCTCCACAAAAATCTCCAGCGTACCTCCGCAAATGAGGCCGGAATCGAAGCCGGCTTCGTGGTTCAGATTAAACGTCATCTTGCGCGGTTGCTCGCTTTGAATTACTTCCTTAGCCGCAGCCCATACTTCTGCTTCGACGCAGCCGCCGCCCACGGTCCCCAGTATTGAGCCATCGTCGCGGATCAGCATGCGCGAAGCTTCATAGCTCGGAATCGAGCCGTTCGTATGCACAATGGTTGCAAGCGCGGCGCGGTGTCCGGCTCTTCTGATTCTTACAATTTCTTCGAAAACGTCCATCGAGTTTCTCGCGTTGTCGTACAAAGAAACGCTAGCATATTGTGAGACCGTTGTCGCGGGATCACTCTCCACTGAATTTACAAGCTATGGCGTGTTTATGCGCCGCTCCAACCAAGCCCTAGCCCGAGGTTTTGGACAGGTCAGCAGAGAAGCTTTTGAGCAAAACCTGGAATCGAGGATGGTCGCGCAGTGAGGTAAAGTCCGGGTCGTTTTCGATCCACTCCTTATGGCCAAATCCGTTGCGGACCGCCTTTTCGAGACACTCCAAAGATTTCTCTTTTTCCCCCAGAAGCGAATAGGTGCAAGCCACGTTGTAGAGAATCGTGCTTTCCTCGGGATCGATTGCCAGGGCACGCGTGGCCCATTCGAGGCTGCGCTGGCGGTCGCTGAGTTGAGAAAGTGCACCGGCTCCGAGGTACAGGGCGCGCACATCCTCGGGATATATCTCAAGGTGGCGCTCCGCGACATGCAAGGCATCGGCGAATGCTTCACGGGCCTCGTCCGGGCGGCCGGTAGCCTGAAGGCAATTTCCGAGCGATATACGCGATTGATAATCGGCAGGATTCAAGAGGCTGGCCTTCTCGAACAAGTCAGCGGCCTCCCGCATCTTCCCCTGGGAGAAACAGGACCGCGCATAAAAATAGCAGGCTTCGAACAACTTCGCATTCAGCCGGAGGGCGCGGTCGAATTCTTTTTCGGCCGCCTCATAATTCTTGCTCAATGATTCCGCCAGGCCGCGCGAGGCGTGCGCTTCGGCTGATTCGGGATCGAGCTCGACGGCGCGGCGGCTGGCGGCAACCGCTTCTTTTAAATTATCTTCACTCGCCTCAAAGTACATGTAGAGAAACGAGCAGCAGTCCGCGACGCCTGCAAAAGCGAGCGCGTAGCCGGGGTCGATGACGATGGCGCGGGCAAACATTTGCCGCGCGAATTCCAGGCCCTTGCGGCGAAATTGAAACAAATCCTTCCGGCCGCGAAGGTAATAATCGTACGCCTGCACGTCCCGAGTGGGCACCTTCTCAATTTCGCGCTTTTCCTTTTCCGTGAGTATCACGCGAAGCGCCATGGCGATATTTTGCGCGATTTCGTCCTGGATTTCGAAGACGTCTTCTAACTGGCGGTCGTAACGCTGGGCCCAGACGGAATGCCCAGTGCGCGTCTCGGCAAGTTGCGCGGTAATTCGCAAACGGCTGCCGGAGCGGCGGATGCTGCCTTCCAGTACGTAGGCGGCCGCCAGCTGTTGGCCAATCTGCGCAGCGGGAAGGGGCTTGTCGCGAAACGGGAGCACGGCGGATCGTGGAAAAAGCTGCAGCTCCTTAATCTTCGCGAGTTCCGTGATGATGTCTTCGGTCATGCCATCGCGAAAGTATTCGTCCTCTTTGTTGTCGCTAAGATTCGCGAAGTACAGCACGGCAACAGTTTTTTCCGGCCGTAGGGAAGGAGCCGCCACGCTACGAAGCGCGTCGAGAACTTCCTCCATCGAAGCGCAACGCTGGTCGACGGATTTCGCCAGGCAGCGGTCGATCAGTTTCTCCCACTCCGGGGAGATGTGCGGGAGAAGGGTCCGCAAGGGCGTGTGAGGTGTCCGCAGAATGGCGTGAAGGACGTCGATTGAGGTCTCACCGCGAAAAGGCAGACGCCCGGTCAAACATTCGTAGAGCAGAACACCAAAAGAGAAAATGTCGCTGCGAGCTTCGGCGGGCTCACCGCGAAGCTGTTCGGGAGACATGTAAGGAACGGTGCCGCCGGTGCTATTTTGCGTCGAAGTGCGAGTGGCGAAAGTTTCCTCGGTTTCGCCGGCCCCGCGGTCTCGTCGAGCCAAGCTGGCAATTCCGAAGTCGAGGATTTTCACACGCGATTTCGCGTCGAGCATGATGTTGGCGGGCTTGATGTCGCGATGAAAGACGCCGGCGTTATGAGCTTCCTGCAGCCCTTCAGCGATTTGGCGGGCGATATCGAGAAATTGCGCCGTGTCCAACGCACCACGTTGAAGGATTTGTTTCAGCGTCGAGCCGGTCACCAACTCCATGGCGATGAACGGTTGGTCTTCTGATTCGTTTACCTCGTAAATCGTTGCGATGCTGGGATGGTTCAAGCGCGAGGCCGCCCGCGCTTCTTTGAGAAGGCGTTTGCGGGCTTGAGGATCGGCTGCCATTTCAGCGGGAAGAAATTTGAGGGCGATCTCGCGGCCTAGCGCTAGGTCCTGGGCCCGATACACGGCGCCCATACCACCCTCGCCGAGTTTGGCGACGATGCAATAGTGGGAGATGGTTTGGCCGATCAGATGGGAAGGGTTCCACCCTTGAGCGCCTATGTTAGGGATGTTCAGAACTCGAAGTCAACTGCAGTCGGACAGAACCATTGGGACGCTTAACGTTCAGAGCGAAAAGGTAAAATTCTTGACACGCCCATAAAACCCGTCGGAAATTGGGCGCACAATTGCCTCTTACCGCCAATCACGGGCGAATCACGGTGTATTTGGAAGGCACTTCGGTGAGTGGCAAGCTTACTCAAGCTAGACTTGGTTCTAGAACCCGCTGTTGCTCACCTGGAACACGCATTTCCATTGGTATCTTTACTCTAAAGCATAGGAGACAGATGATGCGGTGGGCGTAACACCAGCTTCTTTCTTCTAAGGCACAAATGTACAACAGCTTCTTCAGCCTGCGCGAGAGTCCGTTCAACGTTAACGTCGATCCGCGTTTTTTCATTCCCACGCAGCAAACTGGACAGGCTCTGCAGCGGATTGCCTACGGGATTCAGAACCGCAGGGGTCTCATCCTCCTCACCGGCGAAGTAGGGACGGGCAAGACCATGTTGATTAATCAGTTGCTCGACTGGCTGCGCCAGATGGGGACGCCGACAGCGTTTGTTTTCAATTCGAATTTGGGCGAAGGTGACCTCTTCAACTTGATGGCCTGTGATTTCGGAATCGCAATCGAACCGAATGATCGAACGAATCTTCCGATCCGGTTCAACCGCTGGTTGTTCGAGTGCTACCGAGCCGGCGTGAGCCCGGTTTTGATCGTGGACGAGGCGCAGGGCTTGTCGTTCGAGAGGCTCGAGGAAATAAGACTACTGCTGAACATCGAGACTCCTTCCGACAAAATGCTCCAGATCGTGTTCGCGGGACAGCCGGAGTTGGAAGTCAACCTTAACCGGCCTCAGGGGCGCCAGCTCCGGCAACGGATCGCGGTTCGCTGCAAAATAGGCTCGCTGACCTTGGAACAGACGCACGATTACATCGAACGGCGGCTGCGAATCGCAGGCGCTGGCGGTGAATCGATCTTTCAGAGTCAAGCAATGGACGCAGTTTATTTGTATGCGCGCGGGATTCCGCGTGTGATCAACTTGATCTGCGAGCACTCGCTGATCAATGCCTACGTTGAACAACTTCGGCCGGTGCCGGCGCGCATAGTCGAGGAAGTGGCCGGCGAGTTCCAGTTAACTCCCAGTCCCTCAACCACCAGCCCGGAGTCAATTCAATCGACTTTCGGGTGGCTGCCGACACCGGGCGCAGCGCCCAAACAACGTGAGACGCAACGCGCTCACGCCGCAGTGGCCGGCGTTTCATCTTACTTTCCTAAGGTCAGCCCGAAGAACCAACCCGCTCCGGCGCTTTCAGATCTCCAGGCACACTCGGCGACTCCAAGCATCTCGGGGCCGTCTCCCTTAACTGATGTTTCTTTCGCGCCGGCTACCGCATCCGCGCCAACCGAGCCGCCGAAACACTGGCCGGTGGTTTTGCCCGCGCCCGCCCCACCTGCTCGAAATGTTTCCCCAGCCCCTAGGACCCCGGCCTCGAGCCCATCCGCTCATGCAAGTGCTTCGCCGGAAGCGCATCGGTCCAACGTGGAAATTCGCAGCGCCGAGAAGTTCCGGCGCCAGCGTCATTGGGTCTCGTCAAGCCCCCATACAGGACAAAAGTTTCGCCAGTGGTGGCTAATAACACTTTCAAGCTTGCGGCGGTCTGCAACACCGACACCTGAAGTGCACCAGCGCCCGGCATACCGACACTGGAAGAATGTGCATCAAAAGCCGGACCGGGTTCCGTTTCTTTTGCATCGCGATTGGCTCACGCAGCTGGATAGGTATGTGTCCATCATCCTCCAATCCATGCGGCAAATTAGGACAGCCATTTTTCGATGGCTGCAACAACCCCTCAGTTCGGCCCACCGGCGCTAGCGGACCCAAGCTTCGGAGACCTTTGTGATACTTATCACAATAAAGCGGGCTTTCACGTTTCCACCCATGGCGGTCCGCAACGCTTGTAAAGCGGTGCAAGATTTCCATTCAATCCTTCATTTAACATATTTACCGGAAAAGTAAATCCCCCTCGTCCGGAGCCAACTGATTCTGAACAGCCGGGCGAGCGCGGCGCCGCAACCTTGGTTAGAAGTGAGCCCGAATCCGATTGAGCCGCTGGAAGAGCCTCTACGTTATTTATTAGAATGCTTTGCCGAACTTCGCTGCCCGCCTAATTAAGTCTACTGTAGACTTGATTCTGGGCCTTGCTTACATGAAATCCTCTCGGTCGTCCGCCCTCATCTTAGGCGCTTGGTTGTTTTTTGCCGGTGGCTACATGGTCGTCGGTTTATTGCTGCCGCACGACTCAACGCAAACGGCCCTGAGCTATCTCTTGGCGTGTTTGATCCCGCTTTTTGCCAATACCACATTGCTTTGGAATGCCGCCTCGCCGTACAGACGGCGCAACGCTTTTTGGATGCTTCTCGCGCTCGGGTGTACGCTGTGGCTCGCTGGCATCCTGGTTCGCACTTACGCGCAATTGGTCGTTCATCAAGATGAGAATGTTCCGTTCTATTTAGACCTTCTGTTCTTCCTTCACACCGTGCCGTTCATGGCTACTTTGGCTTTGGCGCCCCATGCCAGAAAAATGCGCGAGACGCTTCGCTTCGGTTTGCTCGATTTGCTCCTGCTTTCGATTCTTTGGCTGTACGTTTATATTTTCGCGGCGATGCCTTGGAAAACGGTCTGGCCCGATTCCGCGTTGTTCAACTCGCGCGACGTGGGCAGCTACATGGTCGAAAATCTCGTCGTGGCCATCGGATTCGGATTTCTTTTTTTTCGCGCCAAAGGTGCATGGCGAACTATTTATGGTCATCTCTTCGGAGCAACTTCACTCTACATCGTCGGGTTTGTTTTGGCGGCCATGGCTGTGCGCAACCCAGGAATCTACAGCGGATCGTTGGTTAGGCTTCCCGCACTTGCGGCATTCGTATGGCTGGGGATCGCGGGAATCGTTGCGCACGATCTGGCATTCGAACCTGAGCCCGCGCCAACTCCCACGCGGCGAAATACGCAATGGCCTGTACGTCTCGCTATGTTCGGCGTGCTCGCGGCCCTGGTGCTGGCTGCATGGGATGTTTTCGTCAGCGGTGCTCCTGCACCGGTGGTGAGATTTCGCCTCGTCGTAACTTTAGTCACTCTGTTCGTCGGCACATCCCTGGTTTTCCTGCGGCAGCATATGGTCTATCAGGAACGCACCGGTCTCGTGCACGAGCTCTGGGAGTCGCTCGAGAACGTCAAACGTCTCCAGACCCATTTCGTACAGTCCGAAAAACTTGCCTCGCTCGGCCAACTCGCCGCTGGCGCGGCGCACGAAATAAATAATCCGCTCACGGCCATCCTTGGTTACGCTGATGTGCTGACCGTTGAGAATCCCCGAAACACACGCCCGCATGCGCTGGGAGAAAAAATTCGTGAGCAAGCCAGGCGCACAAAAGATCTGGTTACCAACCTTCTCAGCTTTGCGCGGCAAGTACCTGCCGAAAAGCAATTGCTCGATCTCAATACCGTACTCACCGGAGCCGTACAGCTTCGCAATCTAGATTTGCGCGAAAAAAATATCCGCATAGAACTCGAAAGCCGCAGCGTGCTTCCAGCTATTCGCGGAGATCCGAACCAGTTGCTTCAAGTTTTCTATCATCTGATCAGCAATGCGGTGGACGCCATGGAGACCGCCGGCGGTGGCATACTGATGATCCGCACGCTGCGTGAGAGAGGCAACGTGGTCATCGAATTTTCCGATACCGGCCCCGGCATGCTCGATCCCGAAAAGGTTTTCGACCCGTTCTATACTACAAAGCCGGTCGGTAAGGGTACCGGGCTGGGCCTCAGTATTTGTTACGGGGTCATGCAGGAACATGGCGGAACGATTTTGGGATTCAATCGTCCCGAGGGTGGCTGCACATTTCGATTGGAGTTGCCCGCGGTCCTCGCGCTTTTTCCGCAACCATCAGCATTGCCGATTGCGCCCGTCAATACTCGCTAAAACGAGCGATCGAAATGGACCGTCTCTGCGTTTGCCGGACTGCCCTATGGACCTCGCATTCTGCAATTCTAGCGAATATGCTAGAGTCCAAAATCTATGGATGTTCCTGCCATCGCAACACAGGCCTTGACCCGCCGTTTTGGCGACTTCGTCGCGGTGCAAGACGTGCATCTTTCTGTCTCGCCGGGGCAATTCTTCGGATTTCTCGGCCCCAACGGCGCCGGAAAATCAACGACCATTAAAATGCTCACGGGCCTGCTTGCGGCTAGCTCCGGCAGCATTCAACTCCTTGGTCTCGATCTGGCGAAAAATCCCGTCGAAGTAAAGCGCCAAATCGGAGTCGTACCCGAAGGTATGGCGCTGTTCGGGCGGCTTACAGGCGCTGAATATTTGAATTTTGTCGGCCGCATGTACGGTCTCGATCGTGAGACCGCCGGCAAACGCACGGCCGAGCTTCTCGAGTTCATGCAGCTTGCCGAGCAGCCAAAAACTCTCGTCACGGACTACTCGCACGGAATGCAGAAGAAGCTTGCGCTCGCCGCCGCCGTGATTCACGGCCCTAGAATTCTTTTTCTCGACGAGCCTTTCGAAGGCGTGGACGCGATTGCGTCAGGCACGCTCAAGGCCATGCTCCAGCGCATGATTGCGCGGGGCGCCACGATTTTCCTCACTTCACACGTTCTCGAAATCGTCGAGCGACTGTGCAGCCATCTGGCCATCATTCACCGGGGGCGCTTGGTTGCTCAGGGCTCTCTGGAAGAACTTCGCGCAGGAGTCGAGGCGCAAGCCGCTGCTGCTATGGCCGGCGCGTCACCCGCCGTCTCCGCACCGGGAGAAAAGCTTACGCTCGAGGAAATTTTCCTTCGCATCGTTGGCGGTACACGTCACGCCGATCAGGAACTTTCATGGCTGGGCTGAGTTTCTCGCCTTATATGCGCGGGCAGTTCGCTGCCATCGCACGGGTTCGCTGGCAGCTTTTCGTCAACGGACTGCGCACGATTCGCGGCCGCCTCGAAGTGGTCGCTCGCGGATTTATGTTCCTGGCGTTCGGAGTCGTCGGACTGGGAGGCTCCTTTGCGCTCGGCGCCCTTGGTTGGTATTTTGTTTCTCACGGAAAAGTAGAATGGATCGCGATTCTGCTCTGGCCGGTGTTTTTGTTCTGGCAGCTTTTCCCCGTGATGGCTTCTGCGCTCACGGAAAATGTGGATTCGTCAAATCTGCTCCGCTTTCCACTTTCCTTTCCATCATACTTCTTGATCCGCCTGGTGTATGGAGCGCTCGACCCGTCCACGGCGCTGGGGTGTTTGTGGCTGCTCGGATTGGCAATCGGGATTGGCGTCTCCCAGCCCGGTCTTTTCCTGTGGGCCACCCTCGTGCTGGTCGCTTTCGCAATATTCAATATCTTGCTCGCTCGCATGATTTTCGTTTGGGTCGAACGCTGGCTGGCTCAACGGCGCACCCGCGAAATTCTCGGAGCCGTTTTTTTTATCTTTATCATCTGCTTCCAATTTATCGGCCCGCTCGTGAGCCGAATCGGCCGGCACAGGCATCCCGAGGTATCCAGAATTACGACGCAGGTGTTGCCGTACGAGCGCGCTATTCCCCCAGGCCTAGCCGCAGAAGCAATTGCCCGCGCTATGCACGGCGCCTTCACGCCGGCGCTTGCCGCCTTCGCTCTAGAGTGCGCCTACGCGCTTGCTATCCTGTGGCTGCTGAACGTTCGCCTTCGGGCGCAATATCATGGAGAGAATTTAAGTGAAGCCGTGGCGCGCAGCAATTTGCCAAAGGAAAAACGCGCCATTCGTTTAGGATGGAACGTATCAGGCGTTCCCGGTCCCGTCGCAGCGATCCTGGAAAAGGAATTTCATTACCTCTCGCGCAGCGGACCCATGTTGTTCACTTTCGTCATGCCGGTGGTTATTCTTCTGGTTTTCCGCCTCGGCCCCCAAGCTTCAGCGAGGCAAAGCAATTTTCTTGCGCACGCGCCGGACTTGGCTTTTCCTGTTGGCTCAGCCTATGCCCTGCTCATCCTGACGAATCTGGTTTACAACTGTTTCGGAGCAGATGCCGTCGGTATGCAGCTTTTTTATGTTTCTCCGGCGAGCTTTCGGGAGATCCTGCTGGGCAAAAATCTCGCGCACGCGCTAGTGCTTGCTTGCGAGGTGGTCCTAGTCTGGATTGCCGTGGGTTTCATGTTTCATCCGCCGGCCGCGGATGTAACGTTTGCGACGGTTACAGGAGTTGCCTTCGCACTGCTTCTGAATCTAACTGCAGGCAACCTGCTTTCGATTTATACACCCAAGAAAATTGACTACGGAGCGTTCGGTAAGCAACGCGCCTCAACTACCACTGTCTTCGCCAGCCTAGGCATCCAGGCTGCGGTGTTCGGCCTTGCTGCCGTCACACTTCTAATCGCTAGAGCCTTCGGAAAAGTTTGGATAGCCGCCGTCATCTTTCTGATTCTTGCTGGCCTGGCATCCATTGGTTACATCCTGGTCCTAAATCGGGCCGACCGGATTGCGCTCGACCGCCGTGACGCAATCCTCGCCGAGCTTTGCCGCGCTTAAATCGCATGGTGTGTCCTGGTAACCAAGGTATTTCAATTCCAGATCCCGTTTCAATTTGCACCACAACGGTCTCTGAGATACATTCGCGTCGCCGCGCGATTGTGCTTCTCACTTGGCCGAGGAATATATGAATCGTTCGCTTCTTGCCGCTTTCCATCTTTCATTGTTCACCTTTAGCAGCTTGGCGAATTCCGCGCCCGTTGGCGCGCAGGCGTCCCAATCTTCAATGCCGGAGATGCTGCAAACGCCACGCGCGAATATGGCGCGAGACTTGAGCGCGCTCGTGCAAATCCCGGGCGTTTCCGGCTATGAAAATGAGCTTGCTGGAAAAATTCGTTCCGAAATATCGGCGCGCAACCCCAAGACTGACAACCTCGGTGACATAGTCGTAACAATCGGCGCTGGTGCGCCCAACCGTCTTATCGTTACGCCCATCGACGAGCCGGGCTTCGTGGTTAGCGAAGTCACCGACGACGGCTACTTGCGAGTGCAACGCCTTCCGCAGGGTGGCCTACCTCCAATCTTTAACGAACTTTACTCTGCCCAACCTGTGAAGGTCGGAACAACAACCGGGAAATGGATTGACGGCGTCGTTGCCGGCCTTTCCGTCCACCTCCAGGGCGGCCGCGCGAACACGCCGAAATCGAGCGATCTCGAAAATATGTACATTGATATTGGTGCCAGCTCTGCAGCGCAGGCCCGGAAGGCCGGCGTTAATATCCTGAGCCCCATTGCGATCAGTCGCGCGGCGAGCAGCCTTGGCTACGGCAAGATGGCTGGAGCTTCAATCGGTGATCGCTTTGGCGCGGCGGCGCTCGTAGACTTGCTTCGTGGTATCGATCCGTCAAAGATAAAAGGCACGCTGACGATCGCTTTTGTCGTTCAGCAATGGACCGGAGCCCGCGGGCTTCAGCGCATTTTGAGCACAACGAGACCCGACGAAATGATTTACATTGGCCGGCTCTTTCCCGGGGGACCCGTCGCCGGAATGGAAGGCGTACATCGTGCACCGCGGCGCGACCCGGGCAGTGGGGTTCTCATCGGTCTGGAGGAAACGAACGGCACTCCGGCGGGCCTCTCCGCAGACCTGAAGCAACTCGCAGATTCCAATAAGCTTGGGATCAATTCCGATTTCTCTGCTTCGTTGCTTCCACGAAGTTATCTTCCTTCGCCCACCTTGCCGGCGAAATGGGCGCACCTAGGAATTGCAACGGACTGGTCCAACACGCCTGCCGAGTTGATTGATATGTCAGATCTCGCGAGTTTGGAAAATCTCCTCCAGCTATACCTCCAAGAAGGCTTGGAAGTTCCAACGAGAGTCACAGGAGGATCTGCGACAAAGGATGGGATGGTAATAAATCATCCTTCCAACATTGAAATTCTCCGCGTCCTCGTTCCAAGTTATGGCGTGAGCAACCACGAAGGACCTGTTCGCGAGGACGTCAAAAAGCTTTTACCGACTTGGGCGAAGCCGGATACAGATGAAGCAGGAAATTTGATCCTGCAACTCGGCACGGCCCCAGCCGAGAGTAAATCGCCTCGGATTCTGGTGGTTGCGCACATGGATGAAATCGGTTTCGAGGTGAAATCGATATCAAAAGACGGGCGGCTTGAGGTCGTATGGCGCGGAGGCGGAGAGCTTAGTTTTTTTGCCGGTCATCCGGCGCTCGTACATAGCGACGACGGGGACAACGATGCGATCGTTGAGCTTCCCAACGGCTGGGACGAACCGAAATTCGAGTGGCCGCCCGGACCCGAGAATGCGATTCGCGTGGACGTCGGTGCCCGTAGCCCTGAAGACGTTGCAAAACTGAATATCAAAGTGGGCGATTCCATCACAATTCCAAAAGCGTATCGACCCCTCCTTGGCAATCGAGCAAACGGCCGCGCTTTCGACGACCGCGTAGGCGACGCGGCCTTGATCTCCGCTGTTTGGGCGTTAGGAGGCCCGCTGAAGGCCCGCGATGTCACATTTGTGTGGTCCACAGGAGAAGAAGAAGGTCTGGTTGGAGCAGCCGCGGTTGCGAAACGTCTTGCCGCGGAAGGCCACGTTCCAGATTATGTTTTTGCCGTGGACACATTCGTAAGTTCTGACTCGCCGATCGAAACAAAACGCTACGCTGACGCTGAAATCGGCAAAGGATTCGTCATTCGCGCGATCGATAGCTCGAACATCATCCCGCCGGATCTGGTCGAGAAAGTCATCAAACTTGCGCGCACGAATCAGATCCCGGTGCAGTACGGCGTTACAGGAGGAGGAAACGACGGCTCGGCTTTCGTCCGTTACGGTTCGGTGGACATCGCGCTTGGCTGGCCATTGCGGTACTCGCATTCTCCCGCCGAAGTGATTGACACTCGGGACGTGGATTCGCTGGCGCGCATCATCACGGTGATCGCAAAGGCCTGGTAATTCGCTTTCAGCATGTGCGCAGCCTCATGAGCAGCTCCGGGAACGGTGCGTAAGGATTTACGCCTCTGCTATAATCCCGCGGCGTGAATGGATCCAAACCAAACTTCAAGCCGCCCCGGCACATCGTGGTCGAAGGACCCATACGTGTCGGCAAATCGACTCTCGCAAAGGTTCTTGCAGAACAGCTTCACGCGCGCCGCATTTTCGACTGCGAGGACAATCCATTCCTGGGCGATTTCTACGATGAAAAAAGCGGCGCAGCGTTCCGCGCGCAAATGTATTTCCTTTATGAGCGCCATCGCCGTCTGATGCAAATCCAGCCGGAAGACTCCGCTGCTCCGATAATCAGCGATTTCTTATTCGAGCGCGATAAAATTTTCGCTTACATCAATCTTGATAATGAAGAGCTCAAACTGTACGAACGTTATTTCGGTATGCTTGCATCTTCGGTAGCTGTGCCCGATCTGGTGATTTATTTGCAAGCCAAGCCGGAGGTTCTTCTGAAGCGGGTTTCAAAAAAGGGTGATCCCACCGAGAAGCAAATCTCACCGGAGTATCTGGAAGCCGTAGCGAATGCATACGAACACTTCTTTTTTCGCTATTCGGCTTCGAACCTACTCGTCGTGGACACTTCGGAGATTGATTTCGTCGAACGCAACGAGGACCTGCAGGAGCTCTTGCGGAGGCTTCGCCAGCCTGTGAAGGGCACGCAATACTTCCTTCCTCTGGGTCAGGGCTAGAACGCAGTTTCCGTTTTTCTTGAATGTTTAAAAAAAGGGGGCCGGGACAGGTTCACCCGCCAGTGACCCCATCCCGGTTACGGCAAGGAGGAGAGCTTTAGCCGCTGCAGTGCCGGCTTCGTTCAGGCTGCTTTATGCGGCCCGGTAAAACGATGACGCCATCTGCCGAGAGTGGAATTCAGAGGGTGGCTGCGGTGCAAAAACGTAAGCACCGGCGCCCGGCGCATTCCGATTTTTTCCAGCGCGCGGCGAATCCGAAAATCACGTCCCGCAGAGACCATACCCTTCTCCAGGGTTTGGATCGCCTCCGGCGTTCTCCCAGCCTGGTAGTAAACCTCGGCCAAGTTCAAATAGAGCTGGGCGTGATTGTGTTTCATTCCCAGCGCTTCCCGACAGAGTGTTTCCGCATCTCCGAAGCGCTTTTCAGAAAGCGCGGCCAGTAGTCCTGTATAGGATAGGTAAAACGGATTTTTGGGCGCCACGCCCAGAGCGCGCCGCGCATGTTGAAGGGCCTCATCGGCATGGCCGTCGCGAAGGTGTTTCAGGCATTCTTTGAAATCGTTCATTCCTGCATCGGCTGGGGATGTAGTTCCAATCCAGTGGGACATAGGCTGGCTCCTTCTTTGCCCCGCCAGACACTAGCGGGGCTGATTAGAGACTATCGACGGGAATTGCGGATGGAAATAGAACGCAGGGCCAGTTTTCGGACTAGAACGGTTACTGGCCGGATAGACAGGCAAAAAAAGGGCAATGGCTGTGCGGCCGAGGTACGTCACAGATCAGGCTCGCCAGGCACTCACAGCAGACACTTTAGCGCGATGGTTGCAGGTATTGATTGAACCAGCCCACGGCCCGCTCAATCACGTCGCGGCTGTGCGCTGGATCGGCGAATTCATGGCCTTCGTGTGGATAAATGACGAACTGTGTAGGCACGCCCGTCGTTTTCAGCGCGTGCCAGAATTCGTAGGATTGTGGCGGCGGGCATTCCCCGTCGCTATCGCCTACGACCACCAGCGTCGGAGTCTTCACATTCTTGATAAACGTGATTGGTGAGCTTTTTGCATACACCGCTGGATCGTCGTAAACATTTGCGCCGAAAAACGGTGGCATCCACTGGTCGATTTTGTTCTCGCCGTAGTAGCTCAACCAGTCGGAAAGGCCTGCGCCTGCCACAGCGGCGCGGAAGCGGTTCGTCTGAGTTACTCCCCACATGGTCATGTAGCCGCCATAGCTCCAGCCGGTGAGACCGATACGTTCGGGATCGACCGGAGCGGATTTTATCGCTTCATCTACTCCGGCCATGATGTCGCGGAAATCGCCGTACCCGAAATCTTTAACGTTCGCAGCCGCAAACTTTTCGCCCTGCCCATAGCTTCCGCGCGGGTTTGGCTGGAATACGAAGTAACCCTGCGAAGGCAAGGCCATTGCGTAGCTCCAGCGAGTGGGCCAAGCCGGAGTAACCGCCCAAGACGGACCGCCGTGCACGCGCACAATCAGCGGATACTTTTTCGCGGGATCAAAGTCGTTTGGATACGTAAGCCAGCCCTGCACTTTGCCGATGTCCGTGGTCCAATGCAGGCTCACGGATTTACCCCACGCTAGACGCAGGCCGTCATTTCGATGGGTAATCTGCTTCCACTCTCCCGATTTTCCTACCCACACCTCTGGAGGCTTGTCGAACGACTGTCGAATCAAACCAATCGTTTCGGCATCACCCGAGATGGAAAACAGCATTCCAAAGTCCCCGGAGAGGATCGAGCCATCAAAAAATGTGTCAAGCGAGCTGCTTCGATCGAGGCTCATTTCATGGATTGCGCTCACGCCGTCGGCATACTGAGCGATCAGAACCTTCTTGGAATCCGGCGTCCACGTTAGCCAACTCGCAGTTGTATGTATATTCGGAGTTATGTTTTCCGCGTTGCCGCCCGCTTCCGGCACGAGATAGACATCGCCGCCGACGATCGGCTCATCGCTCATCAGGCCTCCGATGAACGCGATTGTTCTTCCGTTAGGCGACCACTTAGGAACGCCGATCTGCATGCCGGGTTTTGCGACGATGCCGGTCATCGCACCGGAAGCTGCATCAATTTTAAATAAGCCTGCGATGTACCAGTTGTTGTCGCCATTGCCGTGCGCGGCGGTAATGACCAGACGGTTGCTGTCGGGCGCCCAGTCAAACTCGTACACGTACATATCCGCGGGTGAAATTTGTCGCACGGTTGCAGCGGCGGGATCGACAAGGGTCAGTCGCTGCTCTAGGAATTCTTCGGAGACGACGCCCTCATCGGGGGTCTCCGCCACCAGTGGCCCGGCCGCGCGTGTCGCGTTTTCGGTGAAAAGCAGCGCGACCGTTTTCCCGTCGGGCGACCAGCCGGGACTGGCGAGGAAACCTTTCATATGAGTCACTTGTTTTGCGCTGCCGCCTGAGGAATTCATGACGAAGAGCTGAAGCTGCCCCTGCGTTGAAGCGTCGGACAGAAATGCGATCTGTTTCCCGTCCGGCGACCACGCCACGTCATGTTCCTCGTACGCTGTTTTGCCATCGCCGGCTGTAATGCGCGTTCTCGCGTCGGGCGCGCTGACTTCGGCCACGTAAATCGCCGAATTCGCCGAGGGTGCTCCGCCCGGCCCGGGAAGTGATTCCACCCAAGCCACCTTGTTTCCATCGGGCGAAATCTCGGCCTGCGCGAACGTGCGCACGTCAAACATCGCTTTCATTGCGTCATCGAGCGAGTTTGTTTTCGGCGTAGTCTGTGCATCTGAGGATTTCTGCGCACACTGGCTCGGCGCCCCAACGGCGATAGATACTAAGATGACGGCCAAGAGAAAACCAAGTCTCCGCGACAATAGATTTTCGCTCATGGTTCTCCTTTCGGACGCCGCCATGTTGCGCGGTCCCTGCCACAAAATCAAGGCCGGGAGTCGGAACGCCGGGAAGCCTTCCTCATTTTTCTTTAGCTGCGAACCAGACACTCTACGACGTCGGATCTAGACCACCAAAGCAGGCGTGCCCCGTTGGTTTCTTTGCGCGGAATTTTCATTTGTAGCGCCGACGACCGACCGGCTTTTTCTCCGATTCAAACAGAAGAGTTGAGCGTTTAGGACGAATAGATCTAGCCCGACCGATTCCACTTGTTCCCACGCTTCTTAGCAATTATGCTGCACTCGAACCGATCACACTGTGGAGCACCCAATGGAAAAATGGACGCGCCGGAGATTCTTTCTTTCCACTCTGGCAGGCGGCCTCGCCGCGGGTACGCGCGGGCTTTTCGGAGCCGCTGTTCCCGCAACCGGCAAACTATTGCCGCAAGCAAACGCGCAGGCTTCAGCGCAAGGCGTTCGCCCGCTAATTGTTTCCGCGGCCAATGGGCTGCAACATCTGGATGATGGAATGGCCATTCTGAAGTCCGGCGGCGATACGCTCGATGCCGTGCTGGCCGTTGTCACAAAGGTGGAAGACGACCCGAACGATGATTCTGTCGGCTACGGCGGATTGCCCAACGAAGAGGGTGTGGTCGAGCTTGACGCATCGGTGATGCATGGTCCATCGCGGCGCGCTGGGGCCGTTGGTTCGATTCAGAAGATCAAGAATCCATCGCTGGTGGCTAAAACTGTGATGGAGAAAACAAATCACGTTTTCATCGTGGGCGCTGGGGCAGAGAAGTTTGCGGTCGATGAAGGGTTCAAGACCATGGATCTCCTCACCGACAGATCCCGCATTGCTTGGCTCGCGTGGAAAGCGTCCTCGTCAGAGAATTGGCGTCCAGGCCTGGATAGCCCGGAATGGAAAGAAAAACTCGCGCAGTTACTTGATACTCCCGAAAAGATGGCATGGCGCGATCATATCGAAGATGTCGTCATGCATCCACCCACCGGAACGATCAATTGTATCGCGGTCGACTCGAAGGGAGATATTTCCGGCACGACCACGACTTCTGGTCTCGCATGGAAGATTGCGGGGCGTGTCGGCGACTCCCCTATACTCGGCGCGGGACTCTTTGTTGATAACGACATCGGAGCAGCGGGCTCGACCGGGCGCGGCGAAGAAAATATCAAGATTTCCGGCGGCCACACGATAGTCGAAATGATGCGCAAGGGCATGTCGCCAACCGACGCGTGCCTCGAGGCTCTGCACCGCGTTGCTCGCAACTACAAACCGTTCCCCGACCGTCTGAAACAATTTCATCTTCAGTTTTATGCGCTGAACAAGAATGGCGACTTTGGCGCCGGAAGTTTGTGGGGAATGCATACGAACGGCCGCCGAGTGCAATTCGCCGTCCATGACGGCACCAAAGGGCGACTCCTCTCGTGCACGCCGCTGTTCGACAAAGTGGGAGGCGACTATTAACAAAGTACGGAAGAATCCGCGCGAAGACGATGAGCCTCGGCGAGCGCTGAATCAGTTTCTTCGCCAAAGAAAAAAACTTCGCCGGGAGCCCCTCACTGAACCACGTCCGAAACAAACACCAAGTGGATGCCGCGGGATGCGAGTCGCGGGAGATCGAGAGCAAGAACGGCGATCGTGTCGGACCTTGGATGTCCAATTGCGATTGCGAATCCCTCGCGTTCCGCATCGTGAGCGGCAAGTTCAAGCTGCTTGAGGATTGCTTCGCGATTCTCCGAGTCATCGAGAAATACCCTTCGCGAGGCGGCGCGCACTCCCAAGCGCTCAGCCGTGCTGTAGGCCACCGTCGAAGCCATGGTGCGGCTATCGACGAAAAACAGACCGCGCCGGCGCAGTTCCGGCATCAACGCGGCCATTAACGCAGGATCTGCCGTCGCGCGGGATCCTTGATGATTGTTCACGCCAACGGCATGCGGCACCGTCTCCAGCATTCCGGCTAATGCCGAATCCACCTGCTGTTCGTTCATTCCCACTCGTAGCTCGACTTCCTCTGTTTTTGCTGTGGCGTTCTCGGACTGCATCGGAAGATGCAGCATCACTTGATCTCCCCGCCGGTAAGCCTCTTCGGCGACTTCGGTGGACAACGGCAAATGCGGCAGGACGGAAACGGTGAGCGGAAAGCCGAGTGCGAGCAGCGAATCGGCGGCCTCGCGGTCGTAGCCCAGATCATCAATAATGATCGCGAGCCGCGCATCCCGGCGGCCCTGTGTCATAGCAATATTTGAGCGAGCCGTGAGCGGTATGACCACGTGAATCGTATGTGTGCGAATGCCGCCGGTTACATAGTCAAACCGCATGATCCCGTTCGAAGTAGTTTCTCTGACCGAGAGTTCATGACGGCGCGCGATTTCATCCAGCGCCTTTGCGATCGCTCCGGCTTGCGAGGCGTCGGAGAGCGAGACGTAAACGTTATCCGCGGCTAATTTCCCCGGCGTTCCATTCTTCGAAAGCTGAAGCTCGGGCCGAATCGTAACCTCTGATTTGTGTCCGGAAATCTTTTGCGCGGCGGTGACGATTTCGCTGGTAACTTCGCGGAGCTCAGCCTTCGAGATTTTTTTCTTTCCGCAACCGCCGAGGAAGAGAACGATTATTGCGGTGAGAAGAATCAGAATCCGCGGCGCATCTGTGACCCCCGGGAAGGCAGGTCCCGGACGCACCTTCACGAGGAACTACGCAGCCTTTCGCGCTGGGGTCGCAGCACCCTGCAGAATTTCAATGGCTCTCTTGATCACGGGATCGTCGGCAGAAACGGGCTTCTCGGACGGAACCGGCTGGTTCTGATCGCTTGCGGCAATAACCTCATCGATCGAGGGATGAACCTCGGCGGTGGCCGCAACTCCGTTGGCGGGAATTTCCTTGTTGTCCGGAGTGTAGTAATTCGCGACGGTCAAAATCATTGCAGAACCATCATCCATTTCAATCAGCTTCTGTGTCGATGCTGTGCCATAAGTGCGGTCGCCCACAGTGTCTCCGCGATGATTACCGGAAATGGCGCCCGCCACGATTTCAGCCGGTCCGGCAGTTCCGATTCCAATCAACACCGATACTGGATCCGTCCAGACGACTTTCGACGGTTCCGCTGTGGAAACAACGGGATTGACGGTTTGACCTTTGAGTGTAGTGATGGTTCCGGAAGAAACAAAAAGCTGGGCGGTAGCAATTCCTTCTTGATCTTCACCGGAAGGGCAATCGCGCAGGTCGAGAATCAGTTTCTTGACGCCCTGATGCTGAAACTGTACGAGCTTTTCGCGAATTTGTTTTGTCATACCTGCGTCAAACTTTGGAACGCGGAGGTAGGCGATATCACCCTGGAGCTTGTCTTCGAGAAGCTTGGGTGCAGGGAGTTTTTCAAGCGTCAGGTCTAGGTCTTGCGGTTCCGTCTTTCCACGGCGAATTACGGAGATCTTCACCACGGTCCCGGGGGCGCCACGAAGCAGAAGTTCAGCCTGACCGATTGCCATTTGTCCCGTGCTAAAGCCCGCGATTTTTTCGATGATATCGCCGATGCGCAAACCGGCTTTCGCGGCCGGCGTATCCGGTAAGGATCCGAGCACCGCGATGTATCCGCGCCGGATAAGCACAAGGCCCGTCTCACCAGAAGCCTTCGTAGCGCTCTTTTCTTTGTAATCCTTGTATTCGAGCGGGCTAAGGTAAGCAGATTCCGAGTCCAGGGAATCTAGCAATCCGTGAAGCGCTCCGCTGGTTACTTGAGCCATGTTCGGGTCGTCCACGTAATCGTTCTGGACCTTGTCCAGCACTTCGCTGTACACGGTGAGGGCGCGGTAGGCTTTTTCGTCGTTCGAGCGGGCGCGAAGATAACCGGTAGCCACAAAGGCGAGCACGACGAGAGATAGTATGATGACAATTTTCTTCGATAGCGGGCTCATGCGCTTTTCCTTTTCTCCGCCCCGGTTTTGCAGTACCCCCGGTTAGACGCGGGCGTGCTGCACAGGTTTGCTTCGGGTGGCGACGATCGCAAACATTGATTATACCATTCGACCTTCAGTTTCGCTTCGCTTGAATCCACCCGAGTGTATTTTGATGACACCGCAGTCTTTCCCGTCGGAGAGGATGAAAACAGCGTTCAACCGATCAAGAGAATGAATCTCCGGTATAAATTCGGCGACGAAATAAGTTGAAATACTCGACAATCACCCTGACTACCGAAACTGGTATAGTGCTGTTACATTTTATAATATTCCACGCGTTTGATGGTTTTGTGTGCTAGAGGTAACGTCTTTTTTTTCAATAAAATTTCGTGCTTGTCGATTCGTTCCAATACTGGTATATAGCGTGCATAGATTTCGGTTAGCGACTGTCTGTTAGAAAACTAGAAATCCTAGTTTGCACTAAAGTTTCCTCGGGGTGGGGGACTATAACGTGCGACGTATTTCATTTGACCGTTCCTGTCTGAATTCAATCCAAGACCAACCTGCCGTAGTTTCTCGAAATTTCGATCTCTTGCCAGCGCTCAGCAGAACTCAAAGGAAAATTGAAAAGGGGGAGTCCGTGAACACATTCTCTTTAAGTCGCGCAGCACGCCTAGGTGTGTGGGGTACTCTGGCCGTTTTGGCGCTGATTCTTCTGACGGGAGCTCCAACCCGTGCGCAAGTGTCCAGCGGGTCCATATCGGGTACCACGATCGACGCATCAGGCGCGGTCGTCCCTGGCGTGCAAGTCCGGGTCATCAATACCGGAACGGGGTCCGTTGCAACCACTTCAACGGACGGTGCCGGATTATTCCGGGTCTCGGAGTTGCAGATCGGAACGTACAGCTTGGAGTTTACGAAGCCGAGTTTCAGCAAGTACGTGGTGAATAACGTCGAGGTAGCAGCTGGCACGGACCAGGGCGTAGGATTGATCAAATTGGCCATCGGCGCTTCCACTGTCACCGTGGAAGTCACTGAAGCTCCCCCCTTGCTGGAAACAACTGAGGCCCAGGTCTCTACCACGTTCACCACGCAACAGATCACGAGTTTTGCTGGTTTGCAGGAGAACGAGGGAATGGATTTCCTCGCCCTGCAAATTCCCGGCGTCAATATGACGCGCGACAACACTTTTTCGAATTCTAACGGAGTGGGGTTTTCGGTGGACGGTATTCGCGGCCGGAATAACGACCAACAAATCGACGGTCAGAATAACAACGACAACTCGGTTGCCGGACCCTCGCTGTTCCTTTCAAACCCTGACTTCGTTCAGGAATACCAGGTTACAACCAACAACTTCGGTGCTGAGTATGGACGCAACTCCGGTTCCGTGGTCAACCTGGTGACTCCATCGGGCACTAACAACTGGCACGGCAATATCAACGGAGCCGAAGGCAACTCAGTCCTGACCAGCCTGGAGAATACACAGAAGGAACCATTCAACGACCTAACGGAACCACCTTGGTTCAACAATGTGTTTGCCAGTACGACAATCGGCGGTCCCGTGGTGAAAGACCACGTCTTCGTTTTTGGCGGGTTTGACACGCAGATTATCGAGTCGAATTCGGTGTTCCAAAGCGGCTCCTTGACTCCCACGCCCGTTGGCTTGGGGGAGTTGGCGGCTTGCTATCCGAATAGCGCCAGCGTAGCGGCGTTGCGGACCTTTGGACCCTATGGAATAGGAGCAGGGAACCCGACGCCCCTTGGTACGGCGCAGGACCTCACACTTATCGGCTCCAGCACCAACCCGTCGTGTGTTGTGGAATTCAACGGCGTCCAGAGGACTCTAGGCACTCCCTTTCACGAATACGATTTCATCGGCCGCTCCGATTTCCAATATTCAAAGGACAGAGTGTACCTGCGCTATATCTACAACTATGCAAATTCCATTGACGGCGACCCATTCGGGACAGCAGCAGCGGGTTATCCGGCATCAGTTCCGAGCCGCAGCCAAACCGGGCTGATTGGCTGGACTCACACGATTTCGCCGTCTATGACGAACGAGCTTCGGCTGTCTTATGGCCGGCAGAACACCGAATTTGGCGGCAATTCGATCGGGAACACGGTCCCGGTTCAGGGCAATATTGAAAACGCACTGGCAAGTATCGGAATTACGAACTCGGGAGGACCATCCATTCTTGGCTTTGGACCGGCCGACAACGCGCCACAGGGCCGCATTGTGAATAACTATCAGGTTCAGGACCAGTGGAGTTACGTCCACGGGAAGAGCCAGTGGAAAGCAGGTGTGAATTTCACCTACCAGAAGTCTCCCAACGTATTCCTTCCGAACTATAACGGCACGTACAACTTTGCGGCGTTTACCAATACCGGCGCGACAAACGTAGTCACCCCGGATTGCACGGTCGCGCCGGGTGGATTCTTGGATGCGCTTTCGGCGTTCGCGTGTAACGTTCCAAACCACATTAATGTTTCGGACGGAAACCCCAGAATCGACTTCAGCGAAAAGGACACATTCCTGTACGTCCAGAACGATTACAAGTTGAGGCCGAACTTGACGTTGAATCTCGGTCTGACTTGGTCTTACTATGGCCAGCCGGCGAATCTCTTCCACAATGAAACTGTCGACAGCCTAAAGATACCACTATGGAATCCCGCCCTGCCAACATCGGTTACCACGTTTCCTGAAATTCCAGCTCCCAAGAATAGCTGGGGTCCCAGCGTTGGGTTCGCCTGGAGCCCGAGCATGGATAACTGGCTGACGGGTGGGAACGGGAAGACAGTGGTTCGGGGTGGGTACAGACTGTCGTACGATCCGCCGGTGTACAACATCTACCTCAACATCTCAACTTCAGCGCCTGTCGTGCTCGCGCAGACGGTAGGTCTGACGGTAGATCCTATTAGCGGTGACGTTACCAATTCGCTGCCTGCAGTTCCCAACGGACCAGCCGTGCGCTCGCTGCTTGCTCCGTCTCTTGTAACCGGGGTCGCCGACCCGCGGGACTTTGACCAAACAACTGTCACACCGCATTTTGGTCCGGATATGGTTCAAAGCTGGTCTCTCGGAGTCCAGAGGCAGATTTCGAACGCGACCGCCGTCGAGGCTCGCTACGTCGGAAACCACGGCGGAAATCTGTTCCAATCCATCAACGCAAATCCTTTCATTGCGGACACTGCGGCAGTGTTCCCGAGCGCTCTGCCCGCTAACGTAACGCCTTGCCCTGCGGCGGATGCGGTTGTGCCGAATGCAATAGGACGCGTGAATTGCAATGAGGGCGTTCTGCGGGAGCGGACCAACACCGCGTATTCCGATTACAATGGGTTGCAAGTTCAGTTTCGCGCAACGAATCTCTACAAACAACTGACCATGACGGCCAACTATACCTGGAGCAAGACGACCGACAACGCCAGTGAAATATTCAGCACCTTTGGCGGAGCGACTACCTTGGCGTTCTCGCAAAATCCTCTCAACTTCACGTCCGCCGAGAACGGATTATCCGGATTGAACATTCCGCAAGCCTTCACTTTGAACGTTTATGAGCAGCTTCCGTTCTACCGCTCGCAGTCCGGAGTGGTGGGACACCTGCTCGGCGGGTGGGCTTTTTCGGCCAACTACATCCTCTCCTCCGGCCAGCCCTACACTGCCGTCCAAGACTTCTCGAGCTATTTCAGCGGCGGAGTAGGCGGCGACGTGTCATTTGACAACGCTTTTATCGGCACGTACGAAACCGCACGGCCATTCCTGGGAAGCTCGAGCGCGCCAGTGGGGCAAGTGGGAATTTATGCCGCAGACGGGTGCGCGCTCTTCCAAGCCCCGCCTCCTGCTCCTGTTATCCCCGCTTGCTTACTGCCAGCCAATACGCTAATTAGCTATAACGTCATGAACCAGACCGGCGGCGGCACCGCGACGCAGGTAACGAACAAGCAGGTTCGCTTCATCACAAATGGCGGGGAATCGCAGCAAATATTTGGCACGCCCTTCGGCAACGTGGGACGGAACACTTTGAAGGACGCCAAAACGAATATTTCCAACATCGGGATAGTCAAATCGTTCAAAATCAACGAGCGTTCAAACGTTCAGTTCCGCACGACGATGCTCAACGCTTTCAACCATAACAATTACTCCAGCGTTGATCCCTTTATCGACGACGCGGGTTTTTCCAGCTTCGAGACCGGCTTTGGGAACCCGAGCCTATTCCCAAGCACGAGGCGGTCAGTTCTCTTTGGCGCAAAGGTCAACTGGTAAGGGTCGATTTCTAACTTCTGATCTGCTGCTAGGGCGTTAGGCAGGTCCCTTAACTTCTAAAGCCAGAAAGCCCGCACTAGGGGCTTTCTGGCTTTTTCTATCTAAAGACATCTCAGAAGACTTTTCAGGCCGTGATCTTCCTCGAACGGATCGCTGCTTGATATAACAAGTCCGCTCACTTCCCTCGGTGTGGTGCCTACTTACTTGCGTGCGAAGGAATGACGGCCGGCGGGGAGTTCGAGCGCATCCTGCTCGATCAACGGCATCGCGGCGGTAATGTAAGTCTGCGAGATCCGGTCCTGCCATGTGAAGCGATCTTCGTCCCACAAAGCCCACAAGAAGCCGAGCATCAGGGTCGCGCCCGCAAGGACGTACCCGAAGCTGCGCCACAGCAGTTGGCGCGTATCGGGCACGGTGCCATCGAGGCGTACGGTTGTAAGGCACCGGAGCTGCATGCCGGGCGTAGCCTCCGCGCAAGTGGTGAAGAGAAAGAAATAAACCGCATAGAAGAGAAAGAACGCCGCGAGATAGACGATGGCGTCCGCTTTTTCGGCCAGGAGCTGGCCCCCTAGCGAGTGGAACAGCCCGAGGAATCCCGCATAGGTTAGGCCTAGAAATAGAGCGTCGAGCGAGCCGGCTTTGCGGCGCTCGGTGAGATTCGCTACGGGCACCAGAGCCGTTTGAGGGTGCGCGCGGTCGTGCGGAGCATTTGAGAAGTCCAGCTCGGGCTGAATGCAGATTTCGACTCGCTCGGTTTGGCGTTGGATCGGGCGGGCGCGCGGGCGTTCTGCCTGGCGCTGCCTCTCGGCCTCTCGCTGGCGCTCCCGAGCAGCCTCTTCCTCGTCGATTTTGGACTGGCGAGAAAAGGGAAGGCCTGACTGCGAATCATCGGGACGGAGATGCCGGCGGCGCGCGCGATAGTCTTCAAGACGCCGGGAGACCTCGCGACGCCATTCCGGCTCGACCGATTGCGCACCACCAAAAGATGCCTGCGAGGAAGCGCCGATAGCGGGCGAAGCGGCGCCGACGGCTACCGGTTCCAGGTTTTCGCCGCTTTCGACTAGAGGTGCGTCACAAAAAGAACAATTATCGGCGTCCTCGAGCAAGAGGGCGCCACACTCCGTGCATATTCTTATCACTGGTCCGTTTTGCGCTGCGGAAGCTCCAGTGGCGGAACGGCTCGTATGTTAGCACGACCATGGGCCACGCAACCGAACCTGGAGAGAAGTGAGTGTAGCTTATTAGGCAACCCGCGCGGGTGCTAGTTCTTCTCAGTAGAGGTTGGCACACCCGGTCCGTTGGCGCGATTGCGGCTATGAGAAGCGCATGTTAGTCTCAACTTTCCTTTTTTTGTTTCGCAAAGGTTAATTTCGGCACTTCCGCTGATGCCTGACGCCAAAAGCAAGCTAACTCTCCGCAGGCTGCGTCCTCTTTTCGCTTTGTTCGTGATTTTTTTTGTGAGTCCACGCTTTACAGATGCGCAAGACGCCACAAAAACTCTGCCGCAGAATCCTTCGACAAAACAGTCACCCCGCCTTGCAAAGACTGCGCCGGGGGGCCCAACGAACAGCGATCAGACGGCGACGCTTGAAGCAGATCAACAGCGGCAAGTGGGGAATATCTATTACGCAGATGGAAATGTGGATGTGCGTTATGAGAACACGCGGTTGCGCGCGGACCATGTGGAGTACAACGAAGATACCTACGTGGTGATAGCGCGCGGCCATGTCCAGCTTGACTACATGACGCAACACGTGGAAGCAGACGAAGCGCACTATGAAGTGCGCACCGGCCACGGGACGTTTTTTCATGTGCGCGCCACGTTTTCGATTGAGCGGCACCCAACACCAACTCTGCTTGTTAGCCCCAACCCGCTCTACTTTGAGGCGGATGAGGCGGAGCGGCTAGACGAGCATACATATCATATTAAGAAAGCGTGGATGACTGTGTGCGATCCGGATCGGCCTACCTGGAAATTTTATGCTCCGGAGGCTACCGTTTATTTGCAGAAGTCAGTGCATCTGGAGAACGGCGACTTTCGAATCTTTTCTGTTCCCGTTCTGTATCTTCCGTACGCGACCTTTCCCGCGGGGAAAGAGCGAGAATCCGGATTCATGATTCCGAACATCGGCGACAGTTCGAATAAGGGATACATTTTGGGTGAATCGTATTACTGGGCGCCCACAGATTGGATGGACGCAACCATTGGCGGCAATTATTACAGCAGAAGAGGCTGGAGCCAGAGAGCGGAACTGCGCATGCGTCCGTGGGAAAATGCGAAACTCGACGCAACCTACACCGGGGTTATAGATCGCGGCTTAGAACAGCCGCAGGTGCCGGGACAGCCTCCCGTTCCAGCGATCAACCAAGGCGGGCACGAAGCGCGGTTGCTCTTTACCGCCCTGCTTCCGGATGGCTGGCGTGCGGTGGCCGATTTAGACAACTTGACTTCGCTAACCTACCGGCTGGCCTGGAGTGAGACATTTACGCAAGCGGTGAATTCGGAGGTGCGCAACTCCGCCTTTCTTACGAATAACTTCCGCGGGTTCAGTCTGAATTTCGCAGCGCTTAGCTACCAGAACTATTTGAGCGCTTCGCCGGACACCTATGTGTCATTGCGGACGGCCCCGGAGGTGCGCTTCAGTTCAGTTGACCAGGCGCCTTTTCACCAGCTTCCTATTTATTTTTCATTCGAAGGCTTCTCGGATGCGGCGCATCGTAGCGATACTGTGGAAGCAACGCCGCTGGATACGCCGAATTTTGTTGGTCGAAGCGAATTGGCGCCGAGTGTGACGATGCCCCTTCACTTCGGTCCTTGGCTGGATTTGACGCCGACCTTCACGCTGAGGTCAACTTATTATGGCGGCCGAGTGGACAACGGTTCATTCGTTGACAGAGGATTTTTTCGAACGACGGAAGAATTCTCAATGGATATTCGTCCGCCGTCATTTGACCGAGTCTGGGGCGAGTCCGGCACGAAATGGAAACACGTGATCGAACCTGATATCGTCTACAACTACGTAAACGGCGTAAACAATTTCACTCGCATCATCCGTTTTGATGAAGACGAAACGCTGACCGACACCAACGAAATCGAATATGGAATCACACAGCGGCTGTATCGTCACAAAGAGGGCGGCGATACCGAAGAACTGGTGAGCTGGCGTCTTGTGCAAAAGTATTTTTTCGATCCGACATTCGGCGGAGCGCTGATTAACGGCCAGCGAAATGTATTTCAGACTCTAGACGAAGTTACGCCGTTTGCGTTTGCTGATTCGCCGCGACGCTTCTCCCCGATCGTAAGCGACCTGCGAATCGAGCCGGGCAAACACTTCGACACAGAATTCATTTTGAATTTTGATCCCAAACGGAACCAACTGACTGCTATTGGCACGCTGCTGAAGCTCAAACCTTACAAGCAGTCATTTCTGACGCTCGCGCATTTTTCAACGACGAATCTTGCGACGCCCACTGACGAGAATCCGCCGAATTTCGTCTTTGAATCTCGCTCGAATCAAGTACGCGCGCTTGTAGGGTATGGCGATTTGACGCGAGTTGGGTTCAATGCCACGGCGGGCCTGAGCTACGACTTTACGCAGCAAGCCTTCCAAAACCAGATTCTGGAAGCCAGTTATAACGGCTCTTGTTGTGGATTCGGTTTCGAATACCGCCGGTTTTCGTTCGGTACGATTCGCAATGAGAATCAGTATCTCGTGGTGTTTCGCATCGCTAATATTGGCTCTGCCGGAACGCTGCGACGCGCGGAGAAGATTTTCTAAGCGGGCGGTATGATTTCAAGACTGGAATCTGAGCTGGCTTTTCTTTCTATCCAACAGGCTGCGCGTTTGCTGAGGCGCAAGGAAATCTCTCCGCTAGAACTGGTGAATGTGGCGCTCGCCCGCATCGAACAGCTGAACCCATCGATCAACGCTTTTTTGACTGTGCTCGCGGATCGTGCGCGGAAAAAAGCTCGAGCGGCCGAACTCGAATTTATCCGGACTCGCCGAGGAAGCGCGAAACTAGCCAGCCCTCTTTTTGGCATTCCGGTCTCGCTCAAAGATAATTTCTGGACACGCGGTATCCGCACGACCGCTGGGTCGAAAATTCTGGGCAATTTCATCCCGAACGAAGACAGCGACGTCGCCGCGCGGCTCGCTAGTGCAGGCGCGATTCTGCTGGGTAAGACGAACATGCACGAATTTGCTTACGGGATCTCAAACCAGAATCCTCATTACGGCGCAGTGCACAATCCCTGGGCGCTCGACCGTATTTCGGGCGGCTCAAGCGGCGGCTCGGCTGCGGCCACTGCCACGGGAATGTGTTTTGCGTCTGTGGGAACCGATACCGGTGGATCCATTCGTATCCCTGCGGCGCTGTGCGGCATCGTGGGGCTGAAGCCGACGTATGGTCTTGTAAGTGTTGCAGGCGTGATTCCGCTGGCCGGGAGCTTGGATCATGCAGGGCCCCTTGCACGAAATGTCGTTGATGCGTGCATTATGCTGCAGGCAATTGCCGGCAAGTATCCCAAGGCCACAACGCCTCCGGATTTTCGAAAACTAAAGCGAGATCGTTCGCAACGATTCCGGTTGGGATGGCCAAGAGAATACTTCTTCGAGCGCGTTGATGCGGAAGTCCAGAGCGCGATTAAGGCTGCGGCAAAAGTATTTGTCTCGACAGGCGCACGGTTCGAGGACGTCTCGCTTCCTCATCTTGGCGATTCCCTGGAGCCCAGCACGAATATCGCGTTGTCCGAAGCCACGCGTTACCATCAGTCGCAGGGATTCTTTCCCGCGCGCGCCGCGGAATACGGAGCGGATGTGAGCAGCCGACTCGAGATGGGAACGCAAGTGCGCGCAGTGGATTACCTTAGAGCATTTGAAGTAAAGCGACAAATGGAAAGCGATTTTGAAGCAGCGTTCGAGCGGGTGGATGCAATTCTGGCGCCGACAGTTCCGATAGCCGCGCCGCGGATTGATGAGGACGAAACAGAAATCGCAGGTGAAAACGAATCAGTGCGCTCAGCCCTTGTGCGTTTGAACCGGCCCGCAAACCTCACAGGTCATCCGGCCATTTCCATTCCTTGCGGATTCACGCGCGGCGGCTTACCCATAGGATTGCAGCTTATCGGGCCGCGTTGGGCGGAAGCCAGTGTGCTTGCGATCGCTCATACTTACGAAGATGCCACCGAATGGCACACTCGGCATCCGGAATTCGCAGTGCAACAATAGGGAAGCCTTCATTGCGCCCAGCCGAAAAGCGTAGCCGCGCGTCTAATGAATGTGTGAAAATGCAAGTCTGAGCCGAGCACGGCTTCCTAACTATCTCTAAGAGGCTCAATAATATCCGATGGGTGTCTCCGTACTCGCCGCGTTTGTTGCAGGACTTGTTTCATTCCTCTCTCCGTGCGTGCTGCCATTGGTGCCCGGATATATTTCAATGCTTTCGGGAATCGGTGTGGAGCAACTCAAGGAAGGGCAAACTCCGCGCACGGGATTGCTGACTTCCGCCCTCGCATTCGTGTTTGGATTTTCGATTGTGTTCATCACATTTGGTGCGTCTGCCAGCGCCGTGGGTTCATTTCTGGTGCGCAATCGCAGCTTGCTGGCGCCGTTGGCTGGAGCGCTAATCATATTGTTCGGGTTGCACTTGATCGGTTGGCTGGCAAACATTTCTTTGCGCGCAGGTTTTGTGATTGGAATTATTCTTATTGCAGTGGGCGTGGCGATGACTGTGCGGCCCGGAATTGCCGGACCTACCCTGAAGGCCGTCCACTTTTATTCCGTCGCTATCATTTTTCTGCTGGGACCGGCCATGACTCGCTGGTTAAATCGCGACGTCCATTTCCGAAATTTGGGCGGCCAGCCCGGAATCGTCAGCGGATTTTTGATGGGTTTCGCATTTGCTTTCGGATGGACGCCCTGTATCGGCCCGATTTTAGGGGGTGTGCTAGCAATTGCAGCGACGCGGGAAACAATTGGGCAGGGTGTTTTCCTTTTGGCGTGCTATTCGGCCGGGCTCGCGATTCCATTTCTTGTTACCGCTCTGGCCATCGGCCGTTTTTTGAAATTCTATCAGCGCTTTCGCCGCTATTTGCATGTCGTGGAGGTTTTCAGCGGTGTGCTATTACTTGCTATTGGCGGGCTCGTGTTCATGAACCGACTGACCTGGTTATCAGGTAAACTTGCATTCTTGAATGCTTTTACAAAGTGGAGCTGAACAAATGCGACGGGCACCGAATCTTTTTCTACTGCTTTTGTTACTCGCACTGATTGTCACTACGAATTTTTCAGCCTGTAATTCTGGAGCCGCTAACAGCAAGCCCGCGGGTTCGAGCGAGCCTCGGCCGGACGAGCCTGCTGTGACCTTCAAGAATGTGGACGGGCAGGACGTAACGCTTGCTAGTCTGAAAGGCAAAGTGGTGATCGTGAATTTCTGGGCTACGTGGTGCGAACCTTGCCGCGTGGAAATTCCCTGGATGATTAGTTTTCAGCAGAAATATGCGGACAAGGGCTTCACCATACTCGGTGTGGCAATGGACGACGAAGGGAAAAGCGTCGTTGCTCCCTACGTTCAATCGACGCACTTCGACGTTGATGGCCATTCGATGACCATGAATTATCCGATCGTGCTCGGCGATGATGATATTGCTGCTAAATTTGGCGGACTGATCGGATTCCCCACCACCGTCGTGATTTCTCGCGATGGCAAGATTCAAAAGCGGTATATCGGTCTCGCGGATGAGGGAGATCTCGACAAGGAAATCAAGGGACTGCTCTGAGTGATTCACCAAGGATTGCCGCGCGTTCTGTAGTTGCCGATTCTTGATCCCGTGCGCGCAACAGGAGTAACCTGACCCTGCCATGATGGACGAACAGGAATTCCAAAAGAAATGCGACGCGGCATTTGAAACCTTACGCAAGCGTCTGCTGGAGCTGAGCGATGAAAATGAATTTGAAGTTGAAGGCGGGAGCGGAAAACTGGAAATCGAGTTCGAGGATGAGGACGAGACCCGCTTTGTAATCAGCCCGAACGCGCCTGTGCGGCAAATCTGGATTTCCGCACTGACCACGAGTTTTAAACTCGGATGGTCGGATTCCGCGCAAGCATTTGTGCTGGATAAGACCGGCGAGACGTTGAGCCAGTTGATGAGCCGGATTCTCAGCGAAAAAACAGGATCGACAGTTCAGGTTTAGGCGATGATACGCACCCGGCGGACCGTCAGTTTTTGCGTCTTATGCATTTTTTGCGCCGGCGCTGTATTGGTAGCGCGCGGGAATGCCGCGCTGCGGTTCCCTTCGCCTCAGGAACCTCCAAATCTAACGAATGCGTCCGAGGTCGTTAAGCCCCGTATATTCGTTTCGCTTGACCCCGTGCCGCGCGGGAGAGAGTTCAAAATTGCAGTAGTTGTGGACATCGCCTCCGGCTTTCACATGAACTCGCACAAACCGTCGGAAGAATATCTCATTGCTACGACGTTGACGCCGAAACTTCCCTCCGGATTTGAATTGGCCGATACGATTTACCCAAAGGGACAGCTTGAGAAGTTCACCTTTTCGCCGAATCAACCTCTGGATGTATATACCGAGAGTGTTACCTTTCTGCTTAGATTGTCGGCGAAAGTTGGAGCCACACTGGGACCGACAGAAATTCCGATGATATTGCGTTACCAAGCGTGTAACGACTCCACGTGCCTGCCCCCTGTGAAATTCCCACTAAGCGCGAAACTTGAACTCGCTAGGGAAGGCGTATCGTCTCGTGAGGTCCATCCCGAAATTTTCTCGAGGCTCGTGCCTGCGCGCTGATCCGCTCCTTGTTTTCGTACTCCGACTTCAACCGATCAATGTCAGAAGGCCGGGCACGCCTAGCGAACGGGAATAGCGCGCAGGGCACGGCGGAGACGCGCAATCACTCGATCCTTGCCGATCGCGACCATGGTCTCGAAAAGAGGAGGGGCGACGGCCCGGCCCACGATCGCAACCCGCGTCGCATTTATAAGCAAGCCCGCCTTGACACCCTCGGAAGCTGCGACCCCGCGCAACGCCGCATCGCAAGCATCATGACTCCACTCCGGTAGCGCTTCCAGCGCGTCTGTTAGCTTAAGCATCAGCACCGGAAGTTTCTCATCCTTCCAAAATTTTGCGCGTGCTTCCGGGTCGTAGTCGAAATCGTCGGCGAAAAACGCCCGGGCCCACCCGCTGAAATCCCCCAGCAGGCGGGTTCGCGAGCGAATCAAGTCTACGGTGTGCGCAAACCATGCGCGATCGGTAGTGGCCCAGGTTTCCTTCCACAAGCCTGCGCGCTTGAGCTCCGCTTCCACATATGGCAATAGTTCCTCGACGGGCGGCTTCTGCAAATATTGTGTGTTGAACCACTCTAGTTTGGCGCGGTCGAAAATAGCGTTGGTGCGGCTCACACCGGAAAGCGTGAATCGTTCAATCAGCTCATTTGTGCGCATGAATTCAGTATCGTTGCCGGAAGACCATCCGAGAAGCGCCAAAAAATTGCGAAATGCCTCTGGGAGAAGACCTTCTTCCGCGTAGGAGCCGACACTGGTAGCGCCATGCCGTTTTGACAGCCGTGTACGGTCAGGACCAAGAATCAGCGGAACGTGAGCAAATATGGGCGGCGCAGCTCCCAGCGCGTTATAAATCAGCACCTGCTTTGGCGTGTTGGATAAGTGATCTGCTCCGCGAATAACGTGAGTGATGCGCATATCGATGTCGTCCACGACCACGCTGAGCTGATAGGTAGGCAGGCCGGAAGAACGCAGGAGTACGAAGTCTTCGATTTCGGCGTTCTGCACGTCTCGTGGGCCGAAGACGGCATCTTCAAAATGGGTCGTGCCCGTGAGCGGAGTGCGAAAACGAATTGCGGCTGGAACGCCTTCTTTTTCCTTGGCAGCGCGCTGTTCCGGCATCAAATCTCGGCAAGGGCAAGCGACCGCCTTCACTGCCTTGCCCTCGTCGTCACCCTCGCCATCGTGCTCTTCGGCCGCATCGCCGCCGGCATAAGCCACTGGTTTGCAATAGCATGCGAAACCGGCGCCGCTCGCCAGAATGCGTTCGGCGGCAGCACGATACATCTCAATGCGCTGTGACTGAAAGAACGGGCCTTCGTCCCATTCGATTCCGAGCCAGCGAAGTGCCACTAGAATTCCGTCAACCAGTTCCGGCTTGTTCCGCTCGACATCCGTATCTTCGATACGCAGCAACAAAGTGCCGTCCTCGTGTTTCGCGAACAGCCAATTGAACAGAGCGGTGCGTGCCCCGCCGACGTGGAGAAAGCCCGTAGGTGACGGGGCAAAACGCACGCGCGGTTTTAGCGTAAGTGTCATGCTCGAAAGGTTCCTTCCTGTTTCAGGCAAACGGTTAATCTTAGCGGAACGGATGAGCAAAATCGAGCAGCGCGCCAAATCAGCCTACGCAAGCTATGCAACGCACCGGGGGATCTGTACGCGAAGGCAGCAAATCCCGCAGTTTGAATGGACTCTGAGTCCTATTGGGTCCGGATGGTCCGTCGCGTTGACCACTTTTGGATGAAACGGGGGACGTTGACCGCAACGAAACCTGACCAGACACGCGGACGGGCGCCCGGCAATTTTCTGCTATTCTGAAGATAAGTATCGGCAATCTCGGTCGGAGCTATGACTTGCTGAACCATATCAATATGACTGCGACCGTTCTCCTGGCAGGCGCCTTCCTGCTGGCGTTGTTCTTTTCCTACATATATCAGCAAAAACGCCAGGAATATATGCTCGTTTGGGCCGCAGGATGGCTACTGTTGTCTCTTCACTTTTTAGTTCCGGCACTCGGCACTTGGTTGGCGCCTCTTACGTGGGTCGAGACAGTGGATGAGTGGTTGCTCGCGGCTGCGGCACTGTCATTCTACTGTGCGGCGAGAATGTACGCGCGCCTCACGGTCTCCTGGGGCGGTGTAGGGGGCCTCGGTGTGGCGGCGGCAATCTGGGCCTTGGGCTATTCGCGTGAATGGGTAAACGTACCCTTGGAATTGGGTGTTGGACTGCTGTTCTTCTTTATTGCGCGCACCTTTTGGCAAGAGGGCCGCAAACAGGAATCCCGCGCTGACCAGTTTCTGGCGATCACTTTCATGGGATGGGGATTGCTGAGTCTTACGACGATTTTTCAAGGCCGATCGGAATTCTTGGCCGGGCATGATCTCCTAGCGGTGGTTCTGCTGTTTGAACTTTTCGTCGGCGTGCTCATGGTGATGGCGGTTTACGAAGAAGAGCGCCGTCGAGTTGAGCGGAACATGCTGGCGCTTTCGAATCTGAACCTGGCTACGTCAAGCTTTTCCGGTGGCGAGATTCAGAAGATGCTGGCGCAAGCGCTGGACCGCGTTTTAAATGTCGTGCGCATACCAGCGGGTGCGCTTTGCTTGCATTATGGCGAAGAGAATGGACCGACTTCAGTGGTCGTCACCGGTTTGGGGGATACATTCTGTGCGACGATACAAGAAAACAATCTAGACGATTATATCGTTAACCTGGTGGCACGCCTTGGCGGACTTGTTGTTCTCCGCGATTTGGAGACGGACTCGAAGTGGGCAGCTTTGGAGAAAGAAGAAGCGTTCCGGCACGTACGAAAACTGCTGCTGGGACAAAACCTGCGTACCGTAGTGGGAATCAGTCTGCAAGCAAAAGAGCGCGTCTTCGGAGTGTTGCTCCTCGGAACACCGGATAATCGAAATTTCACTCCTGCGGAATTGCGGCTGCTTTTGGCGTTGGGCCATCAGATTGGGATGGCAGTCGAGAATAGTTATCTGGTTCAGCAGACATCGCGGCGCAGCGAAGAGCTCCACATTCTAAATGAAATAGGACGAGCACTGAGCTCGACACTCGAGCCTGATGCGTTGTTCGATCGTATTTATTCCGAGATGAAGCGCCTGCTCGATGTGAGCAGCCTTTTCATCGCATTCTACGATCACAAGACTCAGCAAGTGCGATTTGAAATCGATGTACTCGAAGGCGACCGATTGCCTAAACGAATTCGAACCGCCGGAAACCATTTGACCGAATACGTCGTGAATACCTGTCAACCCCTTCTCATTCGAGACCACTATGAAGAGGAAGCTAAACGGTTGGGCTTCGAACCGACTCGTCTTGCCGGTTGCATTTGCGCGGTACCTCTGATTCTTTACAACCGCGCAGTCGGCGTGATGGCGGTGCACAGCAAACAAGAACGGGTATTTGACGAAGGTCACGTTGAGTTGATGCGCGTGTTAGCAAGCGAAGCGGCGGTGGCGCTGGAAAACGCCCGGCTCTTTTCCGAGGAACAGAAAAAATCGCGCCATCTGATGCTGATCAACAATGTCTCCAGTCGCGCGATTACCACTTTGGATCCGGAAGAGATGCTCGCGAAGATTGCTGCGGAGATTGAAAATGGTCTGAAGTATGACCACATCGGCATCGCTACGCTCGACTATTCAGCGAAGGAGTTGGTGATTCAGGCAGAAGCCGGGGCTCGTAGAGACGCTGTGGGGCGGAGAATTCCGTTGGGCGAAGGCTTGGTAGGAGAGGTCGCGCGCACAGGACGAATGGCTATCGTGCGGGAAGTGAATACGTCCTCGCCGCGCTTGGTCCTGGCAAGCTCCGTTTCGGCCATCGCGCTCCCGGTAACATATGCCGAACAGTTGCTAGGCGTTCTGTACATCGAATCCTCCGAGGCTTGTGAATTCGACGAGGAGGAAGGCCTGCTGCTTCGGACTCTTGCCGATCTTTTTGCAGGCGCGCTGCACAATGCTCTGACATTCCAGAAAGCGCAAGAGCAGGCGATCACCGACGGCCTTACGGGCGTCAAGACGCACCGATACCTGATGGAGACGTTATCTTCCGAGTGGAAACGATCGACACGCGCCAACCGGCCGTTTGCACTGGTCTTGATGGATCTCGATCGGTTTAAATTCGTAAATGATTTTTATGGACACTTGGAAGGCGACGTTGTACTGCAACGCGTGGGACATATCCTCGAACAGAACTGCCGGCGGTCTGATGTCGTGGCACGCTACGGCGGAGATGAGTTCGTCATATTAATGCCTGAAACCACGGTGGAGCAGGCCCGGCAGCTCGCAAGCAAGCTCCGCGGCTGGGTGGCGTCTGATCCGCTTCTGCGCGATAAGAATATTACGGCAAGTTTTGGCATCGCGGGATTCCCGGTCCATGGGTCAACACCGCAAGAGTTGATCCAGGTGGCAGACTCCTCGATGTACCTTTCCAAGCACCAGGGCGGCAACTCGGTATCGAGCGCGGAGGAAGGCGGCCCAAACGACACGAAAAAATGGAAAAAAGATGTGTTGGAGGCTTATCTAGGGGTCACGCTGAAGCGTCTGTTCTCCACCGGGCCTGAGGCCTTCGAAGAGATCTACCGGCGTCTCGAACAATTCACCCGTTCACTGGCCGAACAAAGCGGAGGCGTGCCGCCCGATACGTTGCCGGTCGCTGTAGTCGAAACGGTCACTTCACTCGCGCTCGCGATAGACGCAAAAAACCACTACACCCAAGGGCATTCCCAGAAAGTCTCGGCCTACACCGTTGTGATTGCCAAGGCGCTGGGGATGAGCGAGGCGGAAGTGGAAGAAATTCGACTGGCGGCTCTGCTTCATGACATCGGCAAAGTGGGGATTCAGGAAACCATTTTGAACAAGTCAGGTCCCCTGGACGCATCTGAATGGGAAACGATGAAGACCCATGCAGAACTCGGCGCCAAGATACTGGAGCCTTTGCAGGCGATGAATCGAATTCGGCTGATGGTTCGGCATCATCATGAATTTTTCGACGGCACAGGCTACCCCGACCGGCTACAAGGCGACAAAATTCCTTACGGGGCGCGCGTAATCGCGATTGCTGACGCCTACGATACGATCACTTCTGAGCGCACCTACAAGAAGGCGCGCAGTTCCGAAGACGCATTTTCCGAACTCGAGCGCTGTGCCGCGAATCAGTTTGATCCCGAACTCGTTCGACTCTTCATCGAGACGATGCGGCGTTCACCGCGGGTTCGGATCGAAGCGATTGTCGGCGCCCCAGACCTGTCAGATAGCAATCTCCTATAGGGCGGTTGCGCCCCTGTAATATTCAAGAAAACTCACAATCGTCCGCCACGAATCAAGCCGCGGTAATATCGGCAGATTCCGAAAATCGTACGACAGTGCTGGACGCCTCACTGGAGCCTCGATACAGTTCCATCTGCATTTCAATGTGGATCAGGAGGTAATCATGCAAACAGCGGCGGTCAAGTGGGTCGCAGGCGAAGAGTTCACTGCAAAGTTGCCATCAGGCCACTCGGTATCATTTGACGCGGATCGAAAGCATAATGCCGCCCCGGGCCCGATGGAAATGCTTCTTGGCGCGCTGGGGGCCTGCACTTCCGTGGACGTGGTTATGATTCTGGCAAAGAAGCGTCAGAACCTGACATCGCTCGAGATCGTCATTTCCGGAGAGCGTGCGAGCGAGCCGCCATCGGTATGGACAAAAATCGAGATGATTTATCGGCTAGCAGGAGACCTAGAACCTAAAGCAGTACGGGACGCAATCGAGTTGAGCCAGTTCAAATACTGCTCTGTGGCAGCGATGTTGCGAAAGACCGCAGAGATCACCTACCGCTTCGAAATTGCACCTTAGCGCGCCCTCGCGGAAGATCGAGGGGAGCGTGTTTTGCTTGTCACGCATACAATTGATTGCATACAATCGCGGGCTATTGATTCCATCCTGGAGAAACTGAATGGGTAGACGCATCGCCGCGAAGATCACCGGAGTTGCAGGATACGTGCCCCCGCGCGTAGTCACCAACTTCGATCTCGAAAAAAAAGTGGACACGAATGACGAATGGATCCGCACGCGCACCGGTATTCGTGAACGGCATTATGCGGAGCCAGGCGTTGGCGCTTCGCATCTTGGCGCCGAAGCTGCGAAGAAATTACTTGCGGCAAGAGGCGTGCAGCCTGAACAAATCGACCTCATCATCGTGGCGACCGTCACTCCGGACATGTTGTTCCCGGCCACCGCCTGCTTGATTCAAGATCGCCTGGGCGCAAAAAACGCTTGGGGCTTCGATCTCTCTGCTGCTTGTTCGGGATTTGCCTACGCGCTCACGGTGGGCGCTCAATTTGTTGCCAATGGAACCCACAAAAGGGCGCTCGTTATCGGGAG
>Ga0224545_1000020_pt1 | contig 49918 bp, 37 predicted proteins | sample 714P12024metaG_FD_179906 | JGI IMG/M metagenome (GOLD analysis project Ga0224545, IMG submission 179906) | Peat soil microbial communities from Stordalen Mire, Sweden - 717 P1 20-24 | ecosystem: Environmental > Terrestrial > Soil > Wetlands > Peat | place: Sweden: Norrbotten County, Stordalen... | reverse complement strand
CGCGCTTCCGCGTGAGGTGGACCCGTGCGGAGAAAATGGGGAGTTTCATACTTTTGCAAACGCCGGGCCGACGTTCAAGCAAAGCATACCTGTCACGGCCGGCGAGATCGTGGATAGAGACGGATTCGTATTTGCCGACTTTCTTCCACGCGCGTCGGCGGCCGGCACGGCATAGAGTCAAAGATCCGTTTCGGTCAAAATCTTAGGCGCGACAGTTTGCGCAGGAAGTGGCACTGATGCGGATTTGTTCCTTATTGCCTTCGGCAACTGAGATTCTCTACGCGCTGGGCCTTGGCGATTCCGTTGTCGGAGTGACGCACGAATGCGATTTCCCGCCAGATGCTACGACGAAGCCGGCATTGATACGCCCACGAGTAGATCCGCAAGCTGCGGCGTCTGAAATCGACCGCCAAGTGAGCGAACTTGTTGCGCGCGGTGAAAGCATTTATGCGGTGGACGCGGACTTGTTGGGCTCGCTGGCTCCGGATCTAATTATCACTCAGGATTTGTGCCACGTTTGTGCCGCTTCGCCTGACGATCTGGCGACGGCGCTGACACGGTTGCCGAAGAAGCCGCGCGTGCTCGCGCTGACGCCGCATTCGCTGCGCGATGTTTGGGACGACGTGCGAAAGATCGGCGATGCCACGCAACGCCGCCGTGAAGCCCAGGCGCTCTCAATTACGCTGGAGCAGAAAGTCGCTGCGGTCGAGGCCAGGACTGCACAGGCCAAGAGGCGACCACGGGTGCTGTGCGTCGAATGGCTTGACCCGTATTACGTCGGCGGGCACTGGGTGCCGGAAATGGTGGCCAAGGCGGGAGGGCGAGATGTCTTAGGCCGGGCGGGGGAGCCTTCGTACCGAGTCAGCGCAGAGGAGATCGTAGCGGCGGACGCGGAAATTATTATCGTGATGCCGTGCGGGTTCGGCGTCGAACGCGCTGCCTCAGAGTATCGAGCAGCGAAATTGCCTGATGGATGGGCGGACCTGCCGGCAGTGCGCGAGGGGCGTGTTTTCGCGGTGGACGCGAACAGTTATTCCGCTCGGCCCGGGCCACGGCTCGCGGAGGGAGTGGCGATACTCGCACATTTATTTCATCCGGACTTATTCCCGGCTCCTCCGTCAGCAGGATCGTTCCAAAGATTGTAAGCGCCGCAGAAAATCAATCGATGTTGTTTCCCGTTTGCCCGCGCCACAAACGATAGAAAAACAGGCCGGACAGAATCATCGCCAACCCGATGGAAGACCGAACCGGGCGCTGAATCCAGATATTGATCGTTAGCGCCAACGCGCCTGCGACGAACAAGCCCGGCACAACGGGGTAACCCCAGGTGCGGTAGGGGCGCTTCATGTCCGGCGCGATTTTCCGGAGGCGGAACATGGCCACCACCGAAAGCGCATAAAAAATCCAGGCCGCGAAAACAAACAGCGACGTTAGCTCTTCGAAAGTTCCTGACAGCGCCATCAACGCCGCGAGTATTCCCTGAAAAATTAGCGCTCCGCCGGGCGTTCGAAAGCGCCGGTTCACGCTGCCGGTGACGCGGAAAAACAGCCCGTCGCGCGCCATCGCATACGGCACGCGCGCCCCGCTCATGATCGATGAATTAAGGGTACCGAGCGCGGCGACAATCATCGCCAGCGTGATCCAGAATGCAGCACCCCGGCCCGCGAAGCTTTCCACCACATCGGAAGCAACGTGGGACGAACTTGCAACGCTGGCGAAAGGGAGAGCGTAGAAACATACCGCGCTAAACAAAAGATAAATTATGCCTACAAGAATCGTCCCGCCAGCGAGCGCACGAGGAAAATTTCGCTCCGGATTTTGTACCTCGGAGCCGACCCGGTTGAGGTCTTCCCATCCGTCATAAGCCCAGAGCGCTGCAGCGAGCGCGGCAAGAAACGCCGTAAGCGTGCCAGCGCTATTTTTTACCGGCCAGAATGGATGAAAGTGCGACACGCTTCCGTGGCCGAACCAGAAACCTGCGGCGACAATGGCGAGTACGGCGGCGATTTTTAAAATCGTAAGCGCAACTTGTACGCGTCCGCCGAGCCGTACGCCGAGATAATTGATGATGGTGAAAAGGATAATCTCACCGGCCGCCGTAGGCTGTGCCCACGTGAACACAAAATCGTAAGGCGCGCCGCTAAACGGAAGCGTGAAATGCCATGAAAAGATGGGAATCGCGAGCGCGGGAATCAGAAAACTCGTAAATCGCGCCAAGCCTGCGGCAATGGACGCTGCTGAGCTCGACTCGCCAACGGTGGAATGCATCCAGCCAAAAAGAAAACCCCAGACGGGACCCAGGCCTCTGCGCAAGTATGCGTACTGTCCGCCGGCTTCGGGCATGGCCGCGCCGAGCTCGGCAAACGACAATGCCCCGAATAAAGAAAGCAGTCCGCCGGCAATCCATGCGGCATAAACCAGGCTGACCGAGCCGCCGACCGCAGCCATTTCGCCGGGCTTCAGGAAGATTCCGGTGCCGACCATGGTGCCGACAACGATAGCCGCAGCCGCCCACGGGCCCAGGCCGCGTATCAGCTCGAGGCGTTCCTTCGGATGCGCGCTGGTTACGATTATTTTCTCCGCGACAATAAAATTAAAATCTATAAAGGCTGCTGCGCACGAGCTTCTTTATTGGCGCCCGCCACAAACACGCTTGCCAACGAACCGACGGCGAACGTGATTACAGTTCCGACGAGCACGTACCAAGTCCACGCGAGCGGCGTCAGAAATCGAACCGCGATCATGGCCACGAGGCCGGTTATAAACCCGACCAGCGCACCCGTTTCATTTGCCCGGCGATTCCAAGTGCCGAGCAAGAACACTCCGAGCGTTGCGCCGTACGTAATCGATGCAATCGTTAGCCCGGCGACCAGAACCGGCCCCCAGCGAATCAGACCGAGAAGTCCGAGCACGATGCCCCAGACCAGCGTCAACTTGCGCGAGCGAACAAGAGACTGCGCTCCTCCCTCACCGCGACGCGAGCTCAAGTCTATGATGCTGGAGGACGCGAGCGAGTTCAACGAGCCACTCGCGTTTGACATCGCAATTGCAAAGATGGAAGCCAGCACGATGCCCGTGAGGCCGACCGGCATGTGGTGAACGATGAATTCAGGATAAACCTTGTCGAGGTCGCCGCCCGGTATTGCCAGGGCGAAATGCTGCGCGTAAACAAAAAGCATCACGCCCAGCACGAGAAACAGAGAGAACTGCACAAAAATAATCACGCCGCTTGCTAGCAGCGCCGTTTTGCTGTCGCGTTCGTTGCGCGACGCGAGAAGCCGCTGCACCATGGTCTGGTCGGTGCCGTGGCTGGCCATGGTTAGAAACGTCCCGCCGAGAAGACCGGACCAAAACGTGTAGCTTTTCGTCAAGCTGAACGCGAAATCGAAAACGGTTAGTTTTCCGCCTGCTGCGGCGGCCGTCTGCGTCACCGTGGGCCAGCCGCCGGGAATTTTGTGCAGCAGCAAAAAAAAGGCGGCAATGGAACCTGCCAGGTAGAGCGCGAACTGAATTACATCTGTCCAAATCACAGCGCGCATGCCGCCTTCAAACGTGTAAAACAACGTGAGCGTGGCGATGATCAGTACGGAGGTTCGCTCGCCGGTGCCGAACGCCACGCTCACAACTTTGCCGATTGCGGAAATTCGGACGCCCTCTGCCAGCGCGCGCGTGCACACAAAGACCACCGCTGCCGCAGACTTTATGCGCGCCCCGAAACGCTTCTCCAGAAGCTGGTAAGCCGTGTAGAATTCCCCCTGGAAGTATTGGGGGACCAGGACGACGCATAGAATCACCCTGGCCACCAAGTAGCCCAGCACGAGCTGAAGAAATCCCAGGTTTCCGCCGTAGGCGATTCCAGGCGTCCCAATGATCGTGAGCGTCGAAGTTTCTGTCGCGACGATCGAACAGGCGATGGCCCACCACGGCGCGCTGCGGCCGCCCAGGAAATAATCGCGCAGATTTTGCTGGCCACGGCGAAAATGGGCGCCGAAGAGCGTGATGCCCACGAGATAGAGCGCGAGAATCGCGAAATCGATTGGGTGGATTTGCATTGTGCCGCGCAAGCCGAGTCGCGCGATGCTAACCGCCCGCTTCGAAAACTGTCAAGCACGGTGGAGAACATGCCGGAAAAGAATGCGCCTCCGAGCGGAGCTTATTATCTCGGCTTCGATGGCGGAGGCACGAAGACAGACTGCTTCCTCGTTGATGCCGAAAATAAGGTGTTGGCACACGCCACGGCCGGCCCATCGAATCCCATTCGCGCTGGATATGCAAAGGCGTGGTTCACGCTAAGCGACGCCGCTGACCTGGTGCTCGAAAGGTGCCATTTAAAATCGAGCGACATTCTCGGAATTTGCGCGGGCATTGGAGGCGCGGGGCGCGACGTCGTGGCCAGGCGCATCGCCGTATTCCTCGAGCGCGGATTTCCTGAAGCCGCGGTCTTGGTGACTACCGATCTCGATATTACTCTGCAGGCGGCGGTCGGCGATGGCGAAGGCGTCATCCTTGTTGTAGGCACCGGCTCGGCTGCCTATGGACGAGATGCGGAAGGCCACATTGCGCGCGCCGGCGGACGCGGCCCCTGGTTCAGCGATGAAGGAAGCGGTTTTGACATTGGCCGCCGTGCTTTGGCCGCCGTAGTTCGCGCCGAAGAGAAACGCGGTCCCTCAACCGCGCTCTCCCAGAAAATGTTGCACTGGCTTGGGTGCAAAGACTGGAGCCGCGTCCTCGACTGGGTGGTGAAAAACCCCGACGACGTTTTTCCGCGCATCTTTCCGTTAGTCGCTGACTTGGGGGACCGCGGCGATACGGTTGCCTGCGAAATACTCTCGAGCGCCGCGGAATCATTGGCCGAATTAGTTTCCAGCGTCCTTCAGAAGCTAGGCATGCAAGATCGCGAAGTGCCCGTTGCGAGATCGGGCGGCACGATCGGCCGCAGCAAATTCTTCGACGCCGCAATCGAGTCCGGGCTGGCCAGAGTTGCGCCGCGCGCTACTTTGGTCCCGCTGCACGTGAAGCCCGCCGAGGCTGCGGCAAGAATGGCGATTCGTCTGGAGAAACGAAAGGCACATGCCGGGTGATGACGTCGCCGCAAGCCTGCAGCGCGCGCGGTCTGCCTCGGGCGACGATCTAGACCTTCTGATCCACGAAGCGGACGTGGAAACCCTGCTTGCCTTGCTCGAAAATCCAAACATGCAAGAGCCTCACGTCAGCCGATTGCTGGAACGGCTCGATCTTTCCACTGAGTTTCTCACCGCGGTCGCCAAGGAAGGGAAGTGGACTTCCAGCGAAAGCATCCGGCTCAGGCTTGCTCGCCATCCGCGAACTCCGCACCGTATTGCAATCTCCGTGTTGCGCCAGCTTTATTTGTTCGATCTCGTCCGACTCAGCTTGCTGCCTTCGGCCCCGGCGGACATTCGTCGAGCGGCCGAAGAATTTATTCTCACGCGCGTGCCGCACCTTCCCATTGGGGAGAAGCTGACTCTCGCAAGGCGCGGCCCACCGCGGGTGGCCGCGGCTGTTTTGGCAGAGGGCCAACCGCAAGCAGTGAAACTTGCGCTGGGGAATCCTCAGTTAACCGAAAGCCAGATCCTCAAGATCCTCGCGAAGCCGGGAGTCCCGGCGCGCGTAGTGACGGCCATCTCACAACATGCGAAATGGTCCGTGCAGTACAATGTGCGCGTGGCTCTGGTTCGGCACGCGCATACGCCCGTTCCTTCGCTGCTCAAATTTCTTCCAGATATTACGTTGCGCGATTTGAAGGACGCTTTGACGCTCGAAACGCTAACGCCGCATTTTCGGAAATATATTCAGCAGGAATTGGCGCGCCGTGCCGACAATGCGAACGAAAGTATTCCGTAGAACTTGCCGGGAATTTTACGCGAGGAAAGAATGGCGAATAAGAAAACTCAAGTGCGCATGATCATGATTCTTGCAGGCGTCGTTTTCATTGCCTTGCTTGTCTATCTTTCAAGGCAACAAAATCAGAATCAGTATGAGGTTTGCGTAACGTTCAAAGGCGCCATGCACTGCTCCACCGCTGCAGGCGCCACCCAAACGGAAGCCATCCGCAGCGCACAGGGAATTGACTGCGCCTTGCTGACGAACGGGCGCGACGAAAATATGGTTTGTCTGGATGTCCCGCCGACCAGCACTCGCCCGATTGCAAAATAAAAACTCCCTGTACAGCAGTGCCGGCTGGCGCAACCGACTCAATGAGCGATCAGGGTTTGACTTGTTCGAGTTCTTGCGCCGCAGAGTTGATCAGCGCGGCCTCGTTTTCCAGCACGGTCGAAACCCGCGTGATCTCGGAATTTGCTTCATCCCAGTGCTTTTGCTCAATGGCCTCGCGTACTCCGGGAATAGTCTTCGCGCCGTAACCGGAATAGACGCCGGGTGCGTCGATCATGTGCTTGTACCAGGGCCGGCGGAGCAGGCCTTGCTCAGTTGTGAGCCGTCGCTCACTGTCGATTAGCTTCCGGTTCAAATCTTGGAGCGTCGCGGGGGGAACTGCGGCACTCCAGGCCTTGGCGAGGGCGTCGTGATAACGCTGGGCGCTCTGAGTAAGAGCGTCGGCGGCGTTGTCGAGAGGCGCAAAGTTGAGATGTGGGGGAACGTCCAACCGCGGTGGGGCTACGGTCGGATGGCGCGGATCGCTCGTTGCGGCGTAAAGTCCGTCGTCGAGGTTCTTGTTGCGTTCGATGGCTTCGTCCCTCGAAGTATCAGCAAGCTTTTTAAGTTGCTTCAAGTAGAGATGGATGGTGTCGGCGAAGTCGGTAAATTCAAACGGCAGTAGATCGGAATCGGCGAGACGCATGATCGCAGTGCCTGCAGTCTGAGACAGAGCGCGGCCGTAGACGAAGTCGGTATCGCTAAAGTGCGTATACCAGTAAAAATCGTCGTAAATGGAATGGTAGATCCCACTGTTTCCTTCGCCGCCGTAACCCAAATTCATGGAAGCGATACCCAAGTGGTCAATGAACGCCGTGTAGTCGCTCCCGGAACCTAAGGCCGGCATACGCAAGTCTGCACGCTGGCGGATCTCCTTGCGGTCTTCATCGTTGCGTGCGCGTTCGACGGCGTGGAGGAAAGCACGCTGTCTGACGGGAAGCTTCGTCTCAGGGTCTTGAATGTCTCGGGAGACGCCGTTCATGAAATGTTCGAGCGATTGCGAACCGCCCACAAAAAAGTAGCCGCGGCCATTGCCGTCGCTATTGATGTAGGCGACTCCGTTCTGCTTCAGCTCCTTGTCGTGAGCTTCGGCCCACTCGGTCGAGCCGAGCAGGCCTTCTTCTTCGCCGTCCCATGCGCAATAAATGATGGTGCGCTTGGGGTGCCAGCCTTGTTTCACCAATTCTCCCAACGCGCGAGCTTCTTCCATCATGGCTACTTGACCGGAGATGGGATCTTCGGCGCCGTTGACCCAGCCGTCTTCGTGATTGCCGCGCAGAACCCATTGATCGGGCTGCTCGGCTCCGGGGATCTTAGCGACGACGTCATACAGCGGCACCATGTCCCAGTTGAATGCTAACTTCAGATGGACTTTCGCGGCACCCGGACCAACGTGGTAGGGAATGGCGAGAGTGCCGCGCCACTCTTCTGGAGCCATGGGGCCTTCGAGCGCTGCGAGGAGCGGCTGCGCGTCACCGTAGGAAATCGGCATCACCGGGATCTTCGTGAATGAAGGATTGTCCTTGATGGGGATTCGCTTGGCATCGTGTGTGGCGCCGACTCCCGGTGTGAGCGGGTCTCCGGGATTCGTAGCGGGGAAATCCATTACGCTGCCTCGTTGAACGCCGTCCGCGGGACGCATGGGTCCCTTAGGGAAGACATCGTCGACGGAGTAACCGTCGTCATGCGGGTCGGAATAAATCAGGCAGCCGATCGCGCCGTGTTCGGCGGCGACCTTGGGTTTGACGCCGCGCCACGCTCCGCCGTATCGCACAATCACGATCGCACCTTTTACGGAAACTCCGAGGCGATCCAATTTGTCGTAGTCTTCGGGCACGCCGTAATTGGCGAAAACAAGCGGTGCGGTTACGTCGCCGTCAATCGAATAGGCGTTGTACGTAGGCAATTGTTCGCTTTGCTGATTCGACGTGGGGTCATCCGAGACTGGCGGCTCCTGAAGCTTGGCCGTGAATTTTGTGGGCGCTATCATTTCCAGCAAGCGCTCCTTGGGAGTGGGGAACAGCACTTCGAACGTCTCAATGTGGGCGTCCCATCCCCATTCCTTGAACTGCGAGAGGATCCAGTCGGCATTTTGCTTGTCGTAAGCTGATCCCAAATGATGAGGATGCGCGGTGAGGCGCTGCATGTAAGCGCGCTGATTATCGGGACTGGGTATCGCGCGGAATTTCACCTCCCAATCGCGTTCGGCCGTGGAACTCGCGCGTGTAAAGCCTTGCAGAGGCTCTTCATCGGCGCCTGCCGGGATTAAGAAACAGCAGACAGCCAAAATCGTCAGGATGGCAACGTGTCGCATGCGGACTCCTTCTTGTCGCTTGTCGGGTGGTCTCGAAGAATCAAGCGCGAGCAGGTTACAGCAAAGAAATGTGAAAACCAAATAATCTCGCGGCGATTTTACGATGAGAAGCAGAACACAATTTGAAATTCTGGCAAGGGTTCGGCGAGCAGGCTCGAGTGTTTTGGTGGATTCGGTTAAGAGCTTATTCTACGCCGAATTGACACGTGGCTTTCCTCTGCATAGCATCGAGGTGGAATGAAAAAGGCTGCTAGATGACTCACTGCCTGAACTGCGGATCGGAGCGGGACGCGGACATATGTGAGGCCTGCGGTTTGAGTTCCACCGCCGCCGAATTGTCACTGCGGCAAAAATTGCTGAACCGCACCGCGATCTTTCTGGTCGGCGGGCTGGCGCTGGTTGCGGCAAGCGAACGTTACCCGGCTCTGGAACTGGATGGCATTCTGATTTTTACCGGCGTTCTGTTTTTTCTCACTCTCGGTTTGGGGATTTTGGTTGAACGCCGCGCCTTGCGGCATCAGGAAGCGGAGGCGTTGAAGCGCGTCTACTACGGACTGATTCCGCTTCCCTGGCTTCTCGCGATTTTGTTGCTCGGGAACGGCGCGCTCGATCGTTCTCCACCCCACATCGAGCCAGCGCGCGTGATTTCGAAATTCGCGATGTCCGGCCCGGTGCCAAACCGCCGCCTGATCGTTACTTCCTGGCGTGAAGGGAGCCGCCTAGAACGAATTCCCGTGGATCGCGGGGATTTCGACCGGGTGAGTCGAGGGGATATGGTTGACGTGCAGGTGAGGGAAGGATTGGCGGGAATTCCGTGGGTTGCAGGAGTTTCGCTGCAGTGAATAGTTCATCGCGCTGGGAGAATTAACAGAACGTGCGCCTGCCGGATACCTGGACCGATCGCTTCACTTTTCTCGAAGCCCTCGAAGAGGATTGGGAACTGATTCCGCGAGCGGCGCTTGTTGCCTGGGTTATTTTCTATTTGTTATTTCTGTATCAAGCTGCTCGGGGCCAGGGAATTTTACTGCTGATCGATGGTGTGTTCATCCCGATTCACGAGGGCGGCCATTTAATCTTCCGGATCTTCGGCGAATTTCTCATGGTTGCCGGCGGGACCGCGATGCAATTGCTCGTTCCATTCTGGTTGGGGCTTTATTTCTTTTTTCGGCGGCAGCCGCAAGGCGTGGCGTTTTGCTTATTTTTTATGTTCGAGCAATTTCTCCCGATCGCCACGTACATGGCCGACGCGCGAGCGCAAGAATTGCCGTTGCTCACGGTGGGGGACGCGGAATACGTAATTCACGACTGGGCGTATCTTTTCGGCAAGCTGGGTTTGCTGCAGCACGATACGCAAATTGCGAGCGCGGTGAGAGCTATGGGCTGGCTCGGAATGATTGGCGTCGTGGTCTGGCTGGTGTGGCGTGGAGTGAATGATGTTCCGAAGCGGCCAGCGCCGAGTGGCGATTCTTTCGGGAGCTAATAAAATGCGCGCATATCAGGCGGATGCGGCAGATCGACTTGCAGAAGGCGGCCGTAATCTCCCAAGGTCAGCTTGATTTGCTCGGCCGGGCCAACGTCGCGCACGCTCCAATCCGAGGACGCAAGCAAGCGCGTGGGGACTGCAAAATTATCGCTCTCCAGATCGTTGCCGTTTTTATGCAAATCGGCGAGAGGCACGGTATAGGCAACTCTGGCTTTGATGTCGAGCTCGATGTAACGACGTCCGAGGAGCACGAGCACAAAGTGGGAGTCTTTCTTTTTCTCCGGCCGGTAAACGTTGAATGCCAGCGGAGTTTTATCGTCCAGTTTGACCTGCGCGACGGCGACAGGCTTCCAGCGGGTGCGTTCGCTTTCACTGTAGGCGTGCCCTGCGGCAGGAATTAGGAGGATGGCGAGCATCATCCAGAAACACACCGGACCCGCAACACGCAGAGAGCTGCGGCGTAGGAAATTGCGGCCGGTAAAGTTCTCTGGAGCAGCTGCACCCGCGCGCAAATCGTGGCCGGAATTTATTCTTGGCGGCGGAGAAAAGTGTGAGGACGTCATATTGGTGTTTTTGCGGAAGCTAATAGATGCTCGATTCGCGCTTGCGGCCAGTGTAGTCGATGTAGACGATTTTGGTGTCGGTGTAAAAGTCGATGGCGGCGTGGCCCACTTCTCGGGGGCCGACGCTGGAATCTTTTGCGCCGCCGAACGGGACATGCGCTTCGCCGCCAACCGTTGGTGAATTCACGTGCGTCATGCCGGTTTCGATCTTGTCCACAAATTCAAAAATCTTATTCGAGTCGGTGGAATAGATTGAGCTAGAGAGACCGTAGCGCACCGAATTTGCGGCTTGCAGGGCTTCGTCGAAATTCTTCACGCGAATCACGCTCAACACCGGGCCGAAGATTTCTTCCTGCGCGATCGAGCTGTCTGAGCGGACGTGGTCGAAAACGGTGGGCGAAACGAACCAGCCCTTGTCATATTTCGGGCCGGTGAGGCGCGCGCCACCGCAGAGCAGCTTGCCTTCCTTTTTGCCGATTTCGATGTACTTCAGGACCGTGTTCATTTGATTTTCGTCCACCGACGGCCCCATATCGACGCCGGCTTCAAGCCCATTGCCAACAACGTATTTCTTCGCGCGCTCGACGAGCGTTGAGACGAACTCGTCCGCGACTTTTTCTTCGATCACGACGCGGCTGGTTGCCGTGCAGCGCTGGCCGGTGGAAGCAAACGCGCCCGCAAGCGTGGATTCCATGGCAAGTTGCAAATCGGCGTCGGCGAGAACCACGACGGGATTCTTGCCGCCCATCTCGCACTGAATTTTTTTCAGCCGCTGCGCACCGGAAGCGTAAAGCGCGCAGCCGACCTCGTTCGAGCCAGTGAAAGAAAGTCCGTGGACCAGCGGGTTCTGCACGAGTTCGTCGCCTGTCTCGCGGCCCGAACCCATCACCAGATTCAGGACGCCTGGAGGAAGGCCCGCTTGCTCGAAAATTTCGACAATTTTCATGGCCGAGAGCGGAGTAAGCGTTGCGGGCTTGAAAACGACCGTGTTACCGCAAACGAGAGCTGGAGCAATTTTCCACACGGGAATCGCCACGGGGAAATTCCACGGCGTGATTGCACCTACGACTCCGAGAGGCTGGCGAATCGTGTAAGAGAAATTCCTGGGCAGCTCGCTGGTGAGCGTTTCGCCGTTCAGCCGCCGCGCTTCGCCGGCCATGAATTCCGTAATGTTGATGGCGCGCTGCACTTCGCCGAGAGAATCTTTGAGTGATTTGCCTTCTTCGCGCGTCAAGAGCCGCGCCAGATTTTCTTTTTGTTCCTGCATCAGGCGCGTGGCGTCGAAAAGGATTTTTCCGCGGTTTGGGGCGGGCATCTCGCGCCAGGCAGGGAAGGCAGCTTTGGCCGCGGCGATTGCTTCTTTCATCTCCTCGCAAGTCGAAAGCGGGATGCGCGCGACGACTTCGTCCGTGTTCGCGGGATTCCTGCGCTCGACAATCTTCGTCGAACGTGATTCCACCCACTTGCCGTTAATGTAGTTCCTGCAAAGCGTCGCCGCGCTAGTTGCCGTCGCCATTACATTCTCCGCTCTGTGCTGGCTATCGCCATAGTCGCCACGCAATCAGCGCGAAAATAGCCAGCGTAATTGCGAGAAGAATCTTCGCAAGCTTCTGCCAGTCTACTGTGGATTCCTCATTGTGCTGCATCCGCTCTTCTTCCTTCATCACCTGTTCGACGACGTCGAGAGATTTGAGCTCAGCAATTTGAAGCTTATCTAATATTGTTTTCCACAGAGACATGATGCATCACTCCCTAGGCGCGGACCTCGCTGAAAGATTTGTCGAGGAGGTGAATGCCTTCATCTACATCGGCTTTTGAAATATTCATGGGCGGGGCCATGCGGATGGTGTTGCTGTAGAGGCCGCCTTTGCCGACGAGGAGGCCGTTGGCGCGTGTGCGCTCCATGATTTGATTTGTTTCCTGCGGGGCGGGCTCTTTGGTCTGTCGATCTTTTACGAGTTCGAGCGCCTGCAACATGCCCATGCCGCGAACGTCGCCGATAAGTGGATATTTCTGCTGCAACTCTTCTAGCTTTTTCCGGAAGTAGCCGCCGACCACGTGCGTATTCTCAAGAAGGTTTTCTTCCTCGATCACTTCAATCACTGCGCGCGCGGCGACAGACGTGACCGGGTTGCCGCCGAATGTGGCGATATTCAGACCCTGGAATTTACCGGCGAGTTCAGAGGTGGTGATCGTGAGACCAACTGGGACGCCGTTGGCCATGCTTTTGGCGGAGGTGATGATGTCCGGCGTAACTTCCCACTGCTCGATGCCCCACCATTTTTTGCCCGTGCGGCCCCAGCCGGTCTGTACTTCGTCGGAGATAAAAAGGCCACCGTAATTTTTCACGATGCGATGCACGATCTTGAAATATTCCGGCGGAGGAGTGATGAACCCGCCGACGCCTTGAATCGGTTCGGCGATGAACGCAGCGATCGAGCCGCTGGTGGTAGTTTGAATTACGCCCTCGACGTCATTCGCGCAGGCCACGCCGCATTCGGGATATTTCAGATGCAGCGGGCAGCGGTAGCAATACGGATTCACGGCGTGCGAGACGCCGACGCTGATGACTCCTGCTTTGCGCCAGGCGGATTGCGCGGTGACGGATTTAGTCAGCGCGGAGCCGCCGGAATAGGCGTGGCGAAGAGCGACAATGTCGTAGCTCGTGCTGGCGCTGCGCGCGAGAAGAATCGCTGCTTCGTTTGCTTCCGTGCCGGAACTGGTGAAAAAACTCTTCTGTAATTTGCCGGGGGTGATTTTGGCAAGTTTTTCCGCGAGCGCGACGATAGCCTCGTTGGGATACAGCGTGGAGGTGTGCTGGAGCTTGTCCACCTGCGCTTTGATTTTGGAAGTGACCTTGGGATTGCAGTGGCCCACGCCGATGGTGACGATGCCGCCGAAAAAGTCGAGGTACTTGTTGCCTTCCACGTCCCACAGATATTGCATAGAACCGTGGTCGGCGACGAGCGGGTGCTCGTAATAATTGGCCACCGAAGGCCAGATGAATTCCTTGTGCTTGCGGACGACTTCTTCACTTCGGGTGGAAACGACTGCTTTCGGCGTGGTGGTCATGCTCGGTCCTTTTATTATTGCTGCGCCGACTGCTTTGGAAACCGAACGCGTGCGCGAAATCTCGCCGCAGGATCAAAATCAACTCTGCGCCGGGCGATACATTACGCAGTTCCAGGGCAAACGTTCGCGAGAAGTTTACTCCCCCGACGCGCGGTGCAGCAAGCCGGGCGATAGCCGCGACTTGCAAGCCCCCAGAAATATAGGCGCAGTTTGGGGTTAGTGCTCGTATAATCCCCGGCGAAGCGATGGACCGCATACTAAACAACCTATTTCGCGGGCTCGGACGCGTCTTTCCCGGCTGCATCACGCTGAGCCAGGCGATCGCGTTCAATATGTTCCTCGCATTTTTCCCCATGCTGCTTCTAGTGCTGGGAGTGCTGAGCAGCAACGAATCCTTTCACAGCGCATTAAGGGATTTGCCGGAGCATCTGCGCGTAATACTTCCTCCGGGAAGCGAAGACGTAGTGGTGCAATATTTCATGCGCAAAGGCGTGCATCCCTGGAAATGGTTTTTACTTGGGTTGGGAGGAACGCTGCTGGCGGGATCGCAGGTGATGGTGGGCTTCATCGAAGGATTCCGGATTATTGAGGGCGATGTAATTCAGCCCGGCTACCTGCGGACTCACGGGCGCGCATTGCTTCTGCTGGTTCTGACCATCGTGCCTTCGCTTTCGGTTATCATCCTCACGGTTTTCGGCAAGCAAGCGAGGAGGTGGCTGATCCTTCAATTTGGATTGCGATTGCTAATCACCGCGCTGGCATTTATTTTTCAAGTCAGCGTGGTGTTTGCGCTCTCGATGTTTGTGCTGGTGCTGTTGTACCGAATCGGGCGGCCGGAGCACAAAGGTTATCTGGATCTGCTGCCGGGCGCGGCGGTGGCTACGGTGCTATGGTGGGTGGTTGATATTTTTTTCGGCGTGTACGTTCGGAAGATGCCGTACGACGTAGTGTACGGCGGGCTAGCGGCTGCGATTGGTTTGCTATTGTGGCTATACTTGACCGCGATCGTCGTGCTGCTGGGCGCGGCATATAACGCTGAGTGGCGGGAGTCAGCCGACCGCGATCAATTTCCAGTCGAAAAAGGCATGGCGCTGCGATAGGTCGAGGTGCATTGACCGGGCAAGTCGTCCACGGTGCAGCCGAACCCTACAACTAAGGAGGCGGACTCGGATGGCGAAAAAACGGGCCGGTGGGATTTCTCGGCGGGAATTCGTCAGATTGACGGGTACGGGCGCACTCGTTGCGGGGATCGGGCCGGCATTTATTTTCCCCGGGCGCGCTCAGGCGCAACAGAAGACGCTGAAAATTCTGCAGTGGAGCCACTTCGTACCTGATTACGACAAGTGGTTCGATGGTATCTACACCAAAGCATGGGGACAGAAGCACGATACCAACGTAATGGTGGACCACATCTCGCTGAATGAAATTCCCGCGCGGGCAGCTGCGGAGGTGGCCGCTCAAAAAGGCCACGATCTCGTGATGTTCCTCTCGCCGCCCGCGGCTTACGAGAAGCAAGCCATTGACCACAGCGAAATCTACCAGGAAGTTGAGAAGAGACACGGGAAGAAGATAACTCTGGCTCATCGATCCACGTTTAACCCCGTCACGAAACGATACTACGCGTTCAGCGATTCCTACGTGCCGGACCCCGGGAACTGGAGAAAGGATCTCTGGGAGGCCGTCGGATATCCGAATGGCCCGGACTCATGGGACGACTTGCTGGATGGCGCGCGGAAAATTCGCAAGGATCCAAAGCTTGGCAACCCCTGCGGACTAGGCCTCGCGCAGGAACTCGACACCAGCATGGCTACGCGTGCGCTGCTGTGGTCGTATGGAGGCGCGGAGCAGGATGAAGAGGGAAACGTCACCATCAATTCCAAAGCCACAATCGAAGCTCTAAAGCACATGCGCGCGATCTATCAGGATTCGGAGACGCCGGAGGTCTTTACTTGGGATCCATCGTCGAATAACCGGGCGATGCTGGCGGGAAAAGTGTCGTACGTCGCGAACGCGATTTCCATCACGCGCCAAGCGGAACGCGAAAAAGCCACGAACCCGATGATGGCGGAGATGTCCAAGAAGATCATGATCAACAAAGCGCTGAAGGGGCCGGTGCGCCGCATCGCATCCGAGCACGTGATGGATTGCTATGTGGTCTGGAACTTTGCGGAAAACAAAGAAGGGGCTAAACAATTCCTGGTAGATTACATTGACAACTTCGGCGAGGGCTTCAAGGCCAGCAAGTATTACAACTTCCCCTGCTTCCCGAAGACAGTGCCCGACCTCTCGCAGCAAATCTCGAATGATCCGACGGCGGACCCGCCCGACAAGTACAAAGTGCTCACCGACGTGCTCGATTGGGCCACCAACATCGGCTATCCCGGGTACTGTTCAGCGGGAGTGGACGAAGTATTCAACACCTGGGTGATCCCGACGATGTTTGCGAAGGTGGCCAAGGGTGACATGAGTCCCGAAGATTCCGCGAAAGCGGCGGAAGCCGAGATCAAGCGGATCTTCGAGCGGCGCAAAGCGGGTTAGGGGCGGGCCGGGATAAAATGGCGGTTGTCGAAACCAAGGGACTGACCAAAGTCTTCAAAAAAGGCGAACTGGGCGCGGTCAATGACGTCAATCTGACGACCCAGGAGGGAGAATTCCTCGTCTTCCTGGGGCCTTCAGGTTCCGGGAAGACAACTCTTCTTCGAATGATAGCGGGCCTGGAGACGCCCACCTCGGGCCAAATCCTGATCGGCGGGCAGGACGTAACGCATCTGTCGCCCCGCGAGCGCCGCATCGCCATGGTATTCCAAAGCTACGCGCTTTATCCGCATCTCACCGTTTATAAAAACATTGCGTTCCCGCTCAAGGCGCAGAAGGTTCCGAAGGAACAGCACAAGCAGAAGGTGGAGTGGGCGGCGGGCCTGCTGGGCATCGAGAAGTTGCTTCATCGCAAGCCGCGCGAACTCTCCGGCGGCGAGCGACAGCGTGTGGCGCTGGCGCGGGCAATCGTTCGCGAGCCGACCGTTTTTCTTCTCGACGAACCGCTCTCAAATCTCGATGCCAAGCTGCGAACGTCGGCCCGAGAAGAGCTGGAGCAGTTTCATTCTCGTGTCAAGACCACTACGATCTACGTCACCCACGACCAGGTAGAAGCTATGGCCCTGGGCGATCGCATCGTGGTTCTGCACCAGGGGGTGGTACGGCAGATCGGAACTCCGAAGGAAGTTTACGACGATCCCGCCGATACGTTTGTGGCCACGTTTCTCGGTTCACCACCCATGAATCTGATCCCAGAGGAACGCGACATCGTCGGCTTCCGTCCGGAGCACCTGCTTCCGGCCTCTCTGATTTCTCCCGACCAGCGCGTGTCGATGCACTTCCATTTTTCGCACGAGGAATACTTGGGAGCCGAGCGCATCCTCTACGGCTCACTTGCCGACAAACGCTTTGAAGCCAAAGATGTGATTTCGCGATTGCCTTCTCGCGTGGAGGCTTCTTTCGAACCTGGTTCGATTGTGGAATTCGCCGTCCCGCGAAATGAGTTGAAATTTTTCGATCGTGCCACGGAGAAGCGCTCCGAGCCGCGGGTCATCTCGTGGCAATAGCGCCGGGCTCACGCTCAACTCCAGAATCCCGAGCCTGGTGGCTGGGCCAGGGAATGTTTTACCCCGCGATGATCTACGTGCTCGCGGTCATCGGCCTTCCGTTTGCGCTTGCGGTGGTGTACGCGTTCAGCGATATCAAAGTGGGGAGCGTCGGCTACCATTTTGTCGGCTTGCAGAATTTCAAGAGCATTCTGCACAGCGCCACATTTCTTCGCGCACTCTACGATTCCTTTATTTTCACGGTAGGCTCGCAGATTCTGGTGCTGGTGGGATCCACTTTACTGGCGCTGGCGCTGGAGAAGAAGTTCCGTGGCCGCGGACTCGTGCGTTTCCTAATGCTACTGCCGTGGGTCGCACCGGTTTCCATCGGTGCGATCGGCTGGAAATGGATTCTCGATTCGCTTTACAGCGTGATCAACTGGGTCCTGGTTCGTGTCCCGATCTTTCATCTGGACAAGTTCAATCCACCGCAGTGGCTAGGCGAGCCCGCGCTGGCCATGGCGTCAGTAATCGTGGTGCATACCTGGCGCCTGCTGCCCTTCTCGACGGTCATTTTGCTCGCAGGGCTTAGCGCGATCCCGAAAGAGATTCCGGAAGCGGCAGAAATTGACGGTGCCGGATTCTGGCGGAAAATGTTCCAGATCAACATTCCCATGCTGCTGCCCATTCTGAATGTGGCGCTGCTCTTCGGCATCGTATTCACGTTTACCGATATGACCGTCGTCTACATTCTCACTCGCGGCGGACCTTATGACACCACGCAGGTCGTGCCGTCGCTGGCATTCTTTACCGGCGTCCTGGGAGGAGACTTGTCGGAAGGCGCTGCAATTTCGCTGTTCATGGTGCCGATCCTCGTGATCGTCGCTTACTTGATGCTGCGCGCAGCGAACCGCTCGGAGGTAACCTGATGGCCCGCGGGCGCGTTCGCGAATTGCTGGTAGAGGGCGGCCGCTGGGCAGTTGTGGTGTCCTTTTCCGTCGCGCTGGCATTTCCGTTCTACTGGATGTTGATCACCACCTTCAAGCAAGACGCCGATCTGTACAACACTGCGAACAATCCTTTCATATTCAATTTGAAACCTACTCTGGTGCACCTGCAGGTGCTCTTTCGCGACACGATGTACCTGCGTTGGGCCGGCAACACAGCGCTTGTCGGCGCGCTGGTGGTTCTGATCACACTTGTGCTCTCCTTGCCGGCGGCCTATGCGCTCGCGCGGCTAACCGGAAAATGGGGCGAGCGTATGGGCATCGCGATGTTTCTCACGTATCTCGTGCCGCCCACTTTGCTTTTTATTCCGCTATCCCGCGTCGTAGCATTGCTCGGCTTGCAGGACACCATTTGGTCGCTCGTGTTCGTCTATCCGAGCTTCACGATCCCATTCTCCACCTGGTTGCTGATGGGATTCTTCAAATCGATCCCGCGCGAACTAGAAGACGCCGCGATGGTCGATGGTCTTACGCGCTTTGGCGCATTCGTGCGGCTCGTCGTGCCGATTTCGATTTCGGGCATCCTGACGGTTGTAATCTTTACGTTCACACTCGTAACGCAGGAGTTCGTCTACGCTCTGACCTTCATCGCGCCGGAGAGGAACCAGATGGTAGGTGTAGGCGTGCCGACATTCCTGATTCGCGGCGACGTCTATTTCTGGGGTGAGCTTATGGCCGCTTGCCTGATCACTAGCCTCCCAATCGCGCTGCTGTACAATCTATTCCTCGACCGCTTCATAGCTGGGTTCACGGTCGGTGCGATTAAGTAGTGTGGCTAAGGTTGCGCGTAATATCCCTGCCGAGTGCGCGCGGTTAGTCCAGGCTTTGCGAGTTTGATCTCCAGGTGGTGGTAATCGTCTCGACGATCGACCGGAGCAGAATCAAAGGAAATCTCGTAGTAAGGCGCTGAATCGGAGAGACATTCTTGCAGTAGGCTGGCGATATCGTTGTTGAAGTTGAGAGCTAGGCCACCGCTTTGGACGGCAAGTACCGGGAGCCCCAGATCCGCCAACTGCACCTGGCTCGGTTTGCTGATCCCTTTCAAGTAGTCCTTATAGTATGAAGCGCGGGAGAGAGACTCGCCGTTGCCCAGAGGATCGACGCTGTAGAGCGTGACACGAGCCTGAAGAAGCTGAGTCGATAGGCTCACAATATTTGCGAAGATCTGTTGCTCCTGCTTGGAGTCGAGATCGACGCGCGGACCAGTGAGCATAGGCCAACCCGGAGAAACCCACACCATGATCTTACGTCCCGGGCGCGGAGCCATTTTCGCAACAAGCTGCCCCAGCGTCTGAATGGAAAACTGAAAGCGCTCGGTCGCGCCATAGAAGCCGGCGGAGCGGGAGACGGAACGCAGGCCGACGTCGGCCTTATCCAGCGCGGTACTGAGCGCATTGCCGTCGCTCGAGAACTCCCCCAAGCTCTGAGTGCCCTTATCTGTAAAGAGCACGAGGGCGACCGGGTAGGCCAGGTGACCGCCCTCGGCACGGAGGAATTTGTCGATCTCCGGGCGCGCCACGCTTACGGTCTGGTAACTGGTATTAACCGCATCGATCACGAGGATGACTTCAATGGGAGCCTCGCGCCCGGTAACGGCCTTGAAAGCGGTGATGGCTTGCGGCGCGTTGTTATCCAGGACGGTGAAATCTTGCTGCTGAAGATCGGCAACAGGTGGCCCAGACTTCGCGGCAACCACGACGTCAAGCTGGATCTTAGCGTTGGCAGGATGAGTTGGCGGACTGTTCTGCTGCCCTGAAGCCGCCGGGGTGCACAACAAAGTCACGAAAAGAAAACATCTGAGGCGTGTATCGATGAACACGAGTCCCTCCATCCGAGCGAAGGCTTAGGAATCTCCGCTGGACCACTTTCCCATCTGGAGTGTGCGAGCCGCCACCGATGACGGCGTATGACGCAGCAGCAAATACTCGCGGTGGGAATGGCGGGGACGACGAGACTCGAACTCGCGACCTCTGCCGTGACAGGGCAGCGTTCTAACCAACTGAACTACGTCCCCGCGAATGTGCATCTGCTGGTGGGCGGTCACGGATTTGAACCGCGGACCTTCCCGGTGTAAGCGGGACGCTCTAACCGCTGAGCTAACCGCCCGATGACCGTTTGTCACGAACTCACTGCAACTCAAACATCTTACTGTGCTTTAGCTTCCACTGCAACTGAGTCCAAACTTAGCGAGTGAGTCCAACTAGGGGCTAAACCCTCGATTATTTCGCGCTGTTGGGCTTCGCTGAAGTGCGTGTAATCACTGGTCGTGCGCAGACTCGAATGGCCCACCTGCCGCTTGATGAATTCAGCAGGGACGCCTGTTTGTCTGCTGTGACTCACACGCCCATGCCTGAACGCGTGCATTCCGCCTTCGGGAATACCGAGTTTCCTGCATAGTGGTTTTAGATTCTGCCGCACAACGTTGTGGTCTGCGAGCGGCTTTCCGCCTTTCGTGTGAAAGACAAGACCCGAAGTTTTCTCACCGAGATACCTCGACAGTGCCTGAATCGATTCGCACTTCTCTGGGCTTGCCGTTCTTCGGCGTTACTTCGATGCCGTGCCATATCGAACGACGAACACGAAGCAGATTCTGCTTCAAGTTCAAATCTTCAACGCGTAAGCCGAAAAGTTCGCCAGCGCGCAGACCAGAAAACGCGGCAAGCAAGAAGAGAACCTTGTATTGTCCCTTCGCTGCCTGCACGATTTGACGCACTTCATCTTGTGAGAACCAGCGTTGCTCTGTCATGTTTTCTTTTGGCAGCGTTGGATACCACTTTCGAGGCTGTGCGTCGTTCTGCTGCGCGTGCCAGTTCATCATGCCGCGAAACATCTTCCACATGTTGTGAACTGTCTTCGGTTGAAGGCCACTGCGATAAAGACCTGCAATCCAATCGTTCACGGTGCCAGTCTTTATTTCTTCGATTGGCATCGCTCCAAAAAACGGACGCAGGTGTTTCTTAATCAGCTTCGGTGCGGAATGCTGCGTGCTGAGTTTCAACGTGGCTAGATGTTTGTCTATCCATGAGTCAGCAACTTTGTTGAATGTCAGAGCAGGCGTCAGGGATCGTTCAAGGTGGGCTTCCGTATTGACACCCGCACCGTGAATGATTTCCAGCAGCTTGCGCCGTGCATCCTGCTTCGTCATTTTGTCTTTCAGTCCCAGCACAACAGCCTTGCGCTTGCGATTCCCAACAACGTCCGTGCGGTATCTGCCGACGTACCGCCCGTTTCTCAAGAACACTTGCCCGACCTGAAACCGTTTCGACATGTCTTTTCTCCGATGTCGAATCGGCGTAGCGAGCGAGACTGTAACACTGGGCGGCGGGGAAGTTATGCCGCATTCAGGACTCTCAAGTTCGGTTGCGAGGTGCATACACCTATGGCGGCTTTAGTCTTAAAGTTCAGAGAATCAGCGCGGCTTTGCAGTAGAGCGACCCTGCATCGCCAATTGCACCAAGATGGAGCACATCACAGATCATCAATGTTTACGCGGGTCTCAGAAGGAATAGACTTTTTGATTCATAGAAAAACGGATGTTCGCGTGGTTCGCAGAACTGAAAAGAATGCGTTTGAAGCCTGTTATCAAAGTTCTCGAAGTCGTCATACATAAGAATGCGCTTCGTGCAGAACGCCACTGGACTCGCACGTTGCTAGGGTGTGGATGTCGTCTCCTGAACACCCTGAAATTGTCATCTTAATTGGCCCGCAACAACTGAACTTCGTTCGAGGCCAGCGCCGGTCCACTTGTTCGGCAATCCGACTTAGCAGGACTTGAGTGGGTTCCATGGCATAATCCATTTTCAACTGTGAGGCCATTCCTCGAATTCTGTCAATTTGGAACGATAAACAGCCTCATCGGTGGTGGCGTTACTGTCACACCGCATAACGCATCGATTCATTTTTTCTGTGCGTACAGCTTTTCCATCCAAATAGAAAATCCGACTAACCAGGAGTTGGTCCGTTGCTTGCCAAAGCCGATTCCGCACCCCTCTCATATGGTCAGATCCGCACAGGGTTTGCGACTCCTAAAATACCACTTTTAAACCGAACTCAATCGTCCGCGGCGCGCCGAGCGAGAAAACGCCGGTGCCTACGCCGACCCGTACGGAGTCTGCGCCTGCGTACGTCGTGCCGTTCAGAGAACCCGCGCTGCCTGTAAGAATTCCGCTCAAGACGTTGCCGGGTATGTTGAAGTTCGCAAAGTTGAACAAGTTGTAGAGGCTCACGCTGGGCTGAAGCGTTAGTTCTCGCTCTTTGATGTTCACCTTTCCGACCCACGTCAAACTCATATCAAACGTCTTGAGCCAAGTCAGCCCAACTTCGCCCGGTACGACCGGCGAAAGCGCCGGAGCTACTCCTCCGAGCGCCTGCAATTGCGCCAGCGTAAACAGACCGTTGCTGATAAGGACATCGCCGGCTGGAGTGGGATTGTTCGCGACAGTGTTGTTGTAATTGTTGATCACGTTGGGCAAATCGCTCAGAGATACGCTACGCATGAACGCGCCCTGTTTGGTGCCGGGGATTGGGTCACCGACCGTGCCGTCGCCGGTGAAGTCTGTACTAAAAATCTCCCCGGGTCCATTGCCGGTGACGGGAACAGCGAGCGCGCTAGCGAGAGGGCTGTCGAAGTGGAAAATTGTTCCGAGACGGAAATGCCCCGGCAGGTCAGCGTAGCCACCGAAAGAAAACTGATGGGTGCGGTCGAGAGCGGAGGGGCCGCTGAAGCCGCACGGCTTATTATTGTCGACTGTAGGATTAACGAAATCTTGATCGGCTGCGGCCGGAGACGTCCCTTCGCTAGTGTTCAAGCTGGCGCCACAATTGGTGAATCGAGATAGAGCATACGCAAACTGGAAGTTAAGATACTTAACCCCGCGGAACGGAGTTTTCACGTTGTCGACGAGTTTCACGTCCAGTGCGTTGTAAACAGAACGGCCGACCGGATACAGAAAGACAGCCGGGCCAAGATTTGGATTGACTCCCGTGAAGGCACATGGATACCCGAGCGCGAGCCCGTTAGGGTTGTTGCAACCTCCGACGCCGAGGTCGGCCGCGGAATCGAGCCCAAAGCTTGCAAAATCCGACATAGTAGCTGGGCCGGGAATCGGATTCTGCGGCGTTGCCGGATGCAATCCAGGGCAAGCCGCGATGGCCGCGTTAATACTGGGTGAGCCACACGCACCGAGGGTGGCCGCGATCGCGTCCTGCGCTGCGGTCTTGTTAAAGAATCTGACGTCACCGCTGTGGTTGGCGTCGATTCCGATCAAATAGTGCAAATTCACATTGCGAAGATAATCGACGCTCAGCACCATGCCCGGCATTATCTCTCGCTGAATTCCGGCGTTCATTTGAACTGAATAAGGCGTCCGGTAATCGGGCGCTAAGGCGCCAAGGGGTATCGCTGAACCGGTTGAGATCAAATTAGGCAGATACGACGGATTCGACGCGCTGGTGCCAACTGCCTTGGAGGCCGCTTGATAACTTGTCTGGAAACCGGCGATGCACTGCGCGGAAGTCATGCCGCTGCAGCTTCCAGCATCGGATCCAAGCGTGGCACCAATCAGCGAACTGCATACGACACCCGCTGCCGTTGGGTTACCGCCCAGGAACTCTAGAGTTCCAGTCGAACCGGCTGCAGGAAACGGAACACCTGAAGCGGCCCCGTTGAAGCACGCAGTCCCTAAAGCGAGGAAAGCGCCCGTCGGTAGGCGCTCTGGGCGATCAAACTCGGAGTTATTCCATATCGCATTTTCGTAAAACACACCAATACCTGCCCGAATCACGGTCTTAGAGTCCTTGTGCGGGTCCCAGGCGACTCCCAATTGAGGGCCAAAATTGTGGTTGGGTTGATTTACTCTGTTGCCCAGGCCCGGCAGCGCGGCATTGACGGCAGGCAGGGAGGGCAGATCGCTATCAGCTCGCCCGGAATCACGTGAGTACCTCACTCCATAAGTCACAGTAAAATTGGGCCTGATCTTCCAGCTATCTCCCACGTATAGGCCGATCCGATTGTCGGGGGGGGCACCACCGCATGCTTCTCCAAAAGCAGGTATTTCGCTCTCGCATACCAGCCCGTTTCCGAGGGTGACATTGTCCACTGGATAGTTGAGCGCGCAGTGAGCGAGTGTTATTCCTCCGGGGCACATAAAGATCCCTATCGCCGGGTTACCGGCATTACTAACCTCCATTGCGCTCCCGATCGGGGTAACGCCAGCGGTGATGGCACTGAAGTCGGCAAAGCCGCCCCCTCGCAACCGGTTGTACGCTACGCCGTACCTAAGAATGTGCGCGCCCAGTAATTTACTGCCATCGTACTTAAGCTGACGGTCGGTCTGAATGGTCTGCTGCGGAGCTAGAAAATTCGGACCGGTAAGAAAGCCAAAGCTGGTGAAATTTAAACTGACAGGGAAATTCGCGAACGGCAGGCTCGATCCGAGAACCGAGTCACCGAGATTGTTTATAAATTTTAGGTATTCAAAACGGATGCTGTGCGTATATCCGCCCTTTGTGGTGAAATCAGCGCCAATTACGTTCGTCCGGGTATAGTTCTTGTCCTCGAAGGGCTGATAACCGACAGTGCCGCCGGTGGCCACCGCCAAGCTGTCGAAATAACTGAAGCGGTAAAACATGTGCACGTTGTTCCAGAATTGCCAGTCGAGCCGTCCTTCCAGATCAGTTTCCCGAAAAGGGCTACTGGCGTTTCCGGCATAAACGTCGAATGGCGCAGCTGGGACTACAGGCGCCGAGAGGTTTTGGTTGGTGTGCTCTGCGTCGAGGAAGAAAAAAAGCTTGTCCTTCAGGATCGGACCTCCAAAATTCCCCCCGTCCTGATTCCTTGCATATGGCGACTGCAATGGTGGTGCGGGAGGCTGAGGTCCCGGAAGCGGTGCGGAGAAAACGCTGTCGCGAAAAAGCGCGAAGCCCTCGCCATGATAATCGTTCGTTCCAGAGCGAGTCGTAACGTTCACCGCACCCGAGGACGTTAGTTCATTCGAAAGATCCAAGGTGGACTGGCTGATTTGAAATTCGTCGATCGCACTTGCAGGAATATTTTCAGTCGTGGTGCCCACCGTCTCGTCGCTTACGTCCACGCCGTCCACTTCAATGCGCGCTGTGCGGCCAAAGCGGCCGCCCACGGAGATGGAGGAGAAGCCTACTTTCGTAGGATCGAAGTCGGCGCCATCCTGAATTTGCACGCCGGGCTCGAGTTGCGCCAAATCGAGAAAGTTTCTCCCGTTGACAGGCAAGTTCTCGATTTGCTCCCGGTTCAAAACTCCCTGGACACTGGCCTGCTCGGTGTTGACAGTTACAGCTTGCTCGGCCACCTCAACCACCGTGTTCGCCGCGCCGACTTGAAGACTGAAGTTGATGCCCGAAACCACACCCACTTTTACGATCACGCCCTCTTCAACCGTCTTGAAACCCGTGGCTTCGGCGCGAACCGAATAATTTCCCGGAACGAGCGCGCCGGAATTATATGCGCCTGCCGACGAGGTCGTGACTTTGAGAGCCTGACCGGTGTTTTTATTGGTGATGCCAATCTTGGCGCCTTCTACGACCGCGCCGCTTGGGTCCGTGATCGTTCCCTGAATGCTTCCGGTCGCGGTGGTGCTCTGCGCCAGCAGCGGCCTCGCTCCCCAAAAACCATATGCTACGAGTATGACGAACAGGATTAGTTTCCCAATTTGAGCAGGCCTATATGAAGCCATGTCCCCCCCGAATTCTTATCTGAATGCTTTGCTGCGGTTTACATTTCGCGCTGCGACAAGTCAAGAACAATCGATAGGCCGATTGCAAGTGAAAGGCCACGATCAATGGCAAACTCGATGAAACACTGCCAGTCCCTGGGGTATTAATTGAAGTTCGCCTTGGGTCAAACTGAATTGAGGCGACAAAGCCATCGGTGTTCGGTGGCCGGCGATACGGGCAAGCAATTAATCTACGCCAAGCAGCCTGTCGGAGTTGTCGGCCCGCACCGAAGAGGTTGAAGAAGTGAATGGGCTTCGGCTCACTACATGATGGTCGGCATGAAAGCAATAAGTACTTGATTGAACGCGCTTACCGGACAAATGGAGTACTAGGAAAGGACTTGTCCAACTACGGGCATCGTATCGAGGGTTAAGCTGCGCCGATTCAACGAATGTGAAGGGCTAACGCCCGATTACTTCCTGCTGTTGTTTCTCCGCAACTCATGTCCCTAATTTTGTCACTACCACAACCATTCTGTTGCTAATAGATGTTGCTACGATATCGGTCGCAAGACGCTGCTTCGTGGTCACTTCAGGTAACAAATAGCAAAATCAGTGAGCGCCTGTTAACCCTTTTTTTCCATGGAGTTACTGAATTACAGGCAGCCCTGTTCGGCCACTCCAGCACCTCTCCGTGGCGATTCGAGTGGTTATTCGGCAGACAGCCTGCGGCGCTAGTATAGCATCAAGATTTCTACCGGTCTCTGGCTTGCGGATCGCTTTTCTCCGGTCGGCTATGGAGCGGCGGGCGACTTGAAACAATTATTTCTGAGAAGGTATCGCGCGAAAACGTAGGAAGGTTAGGACTCCCATCGGGTGCGAGCCGTAAATCGGATCAAGCGAGGCGGGTGCCGTGTAGAGAGTGTACTGGCCGCCAAAGGCAGTCGAGACGCGGTACAGTGTGTTTCGATGCGAGTGTCGGTGCGGTGAGTTTATCACTGCCCGAGGTTCAGATTTAACGGCGGGAACGAAACGAAGTTGCGGAAAGTGTAGACTGGATGCCTTCCTGCACGATCTGCCACTTCTCTTCCGGGGATCGATCTACGCGTGGTTTCCTGCCCATGTTGCCTCCTGTTTGGAGGCCCTGATCTTACCTAACTGAGGTGTCCAGTTTTAGAGGGGAGCACTACAATCGTTATATGACCCTAACTTCCAATAAGGCGAGAAATTCCGATGGACGATTTCTAGCCTGCCTGGTTAATTAGTAAGCGCCTCCCGCGTCTAGGTACTATTGCTACTCTGTTAGTTACTTTATAATATTAAATAATAATTAGGTAAACTTCCATCGAATTCGCGGAGAACCTTGTGCGATTGAGCCCTAGGCCCGATTTTCGATGCCCGTTTTGCCGGGAGGAGCTGCGGAAACAGGCTCCGAGGAAACGTAATGAATGAAGGACCCGTTTCGTGAATCGTAAAATCCTCTTCGTCGACGATGACCCGGTTGCGTTGGAGCTCTATAAGTACATGCTGCAAGGCGACTCCGACATTATGACCGCCGCGGGCGGGGAAGATGGTCTGGTATTGCTCCGCAATCACGGCCCGTTTGCGATCGTTGTTTCCGACATGCAGATGGCCGGGATGGATGGAGTGGAATTCCTTAGGCGGGTGCGCCAAGCCGCCCCAATTACCGTCAGACTCTTATTAACGGGTCACATCGATCTTAAGGGAGCAGTAGATGCGGTCAACGAAGGGCACGTATTCCGCTTGCTTATGAAGCCTTGCACGCAAGCAGTCCTAATAGAGGCGATCAACACGGCACTCGATTGTTACAACATGGGGAGAGAGGAGCGAGTGCGGATAAAGTTGCCAGTACGTTTATACCGCTCCGCCGGAGATCTGAAACTTCAGTCGGCCCACACTGTGGATATCTCCCCCTCGGGAGCGCGACTTGATGGCCTTAAAACGCCACTCGATCCTGGTGAAGTGCTCGAGATCGAATGCTCCAACAGGAGCGCACCGTACCGGGTAGTCTGGTCCGGCGAGCGAGGTACTGTCACTGAGGGTCAGGCTGGCCTTGAGTGTCTGGCAGTAGATGCAGACATCTGGCAATTGGACCTAAGTCAACTGTCGGATGGTGAGGCATTGGAGCGTGCACGCGTAGTACAGCGGAGACTCCTACCTCAAGAAAACCCTTCTTTAACGACACTCGATTACGCTGGAGACTGCATCCAGGCACGCATGATTGGAGGTGATTACTACGATTTTCTCGATATGGGTCCGGGAGTGGTCGGGTTTGTGCTGGCGGATGTTGCAGGAAAAGGCATCCCGGCTGCCCTGCTTATGGCAAACTTGCAGGGAAACCTCCACAGTCTCTACGGCGCTGCCTTGAACAATCTTCCTCAATTACTCGCCTCGGTAAATTCCCACTTCTACAAGCATACCGCGCAAGATCGTTATGCTACGTTTTTTTTCGGGCATTATAGCAATGCCACACGAACGCTTCATTACGTCAATTGCGGGCACAATGCTCCTATACTGCTTCGCAGGGGAGGCGCGGTTGAAAGGTTGGATGCGACCGCTACGGTCATAGGAATGTTCCCCGATTGGACGTGTGGCACCGCCGAAGTTGAGTTGGAAACCGGAGATGTTGTGGGTATCTATACGGATGGAATCACGGAGACAGTGGGCCGTGACGGAGAACAATTTGGCGAAGCGCGTCTCTTGGAAACGCTGCAAAAAAACCGACATCTTGAGGCTGCGGACATAGTGCGGAACGTGGAGAACGCGGTGGAACAATTCAAGTTTGGCGAGCCAAGAGACGATCTGACATTGGTAATCGCACGCGCCCGATAGCATCGGCCAGTCCAAACAACAAAAAGCATTTCACGCTCGCACTGGTGGGCTCAAGAGTTTCCGTTTTCGGTCCAGATGCGCTCAATTCCTTGTAACTGCCGATAAGTCGTGTCAGCTCAACCGGTCGATGCAACACCACCTAAGCTGTTGGTTCGACGATGCTTCCCACTAGAGAATCGATCTGTCCGGCAGTGCTCGACCAGACCCCAGCCAGGTGGGTTTTTCGGCTGAGTCAACCCTCGCGAACGATTCTTAGCCGCTGAAGCCCTTCGGGTGGGGTTCGAGCTAGCGTTGCGTCCACCCATTGAGACCACCCGGATAATCGGACAAGTCAAATCTACTTTACCTGTAAGCGCGTTTGCTAGGCGTGTGCATTACTTCCTCGGAATTCCACATGAAGAGGAGCACGGCCTCCGCGCGAAGCGATTTTGCATTTCAGTCGATACCCCTCCGGGCTCTATTCGCTGCTGCGCTTCGAATTGAAATCGCGACGGCTCCGAGCACTTTCTACTTATGACCGCCGAAGACTACTTCGTAGAGAGACTCATAGATCGTACACAGATGCTTACAGACAGACTGATTGAGGCAGATGGATCGTAGAGCAGGCTTCGCAGTAGCGTGTGCTATAGCGCCGTGTGATGTGCGTCGCCGCGTTCACTTCGGAGTGATCGTGCTGGCTTGCTGGCCGTCCACGCTAATGAAAGTCGGAGCGGATTCAAAGATAGCCTCGTTCGTTATAACCGAAGCACCCGCCGAACCGGCGACTGTGCGGGCATCAAAGCCTCGTGCGTTCGTTGATTCGAACGCTCACGACATACGAGTGTCTAATGCATCGTTTGACCTGTCGCCCGAGCACGCAGTGTTACGAGAAGCGGTTAGTTTGTCGGTGTGGCAGAAGAAAAGAGCGTAGAAAAGATCGCGCGACTTGAGCGAGAGATTGAGGCACTGAAAAGAGGATCTGTTCCCCTCAGCCCGAGATTCTGGATTTAACCACTCCTGCCCGCTAAAGAAGTACCTTTTATCTCAGAGCAGATGTTAACTCATCGTGTTACTACCCGGGTATAAACGACAATAATTTCGACCTAGCCACTAGAATAAGAGAAGGTAATTCTTTACATGGCCGCAGGGGGTGTTCGGCGTCTGCGTGTCTCTTTTTCGCGCACCTCGGTGTCCCGCAGGAGGCAAGCATGTCCGAGTCAGGCCCCTGGAAAGCCACCGTTTTGATCGCCGATGATGAGGAGGTGAATCGTGAACTCCTCTCCGAAATACTGACGGAGGAAGGCTACAACATCATCTGCGCTGAGGATGGCGAACGAGCGCTGCGAGCCTTCCACGATGGGTCGGTGGACTTGGCTTTGCTCGACGTGATGATGCCGGGTAAGACAGGGCTTGCTGTCTGCTTGGAAATCAAGTCCAAGCCTGAGACGCGATTGATCCCCATCGTGTTGGTAACTGGGCTGACAAACACGGATGATCGCATTCAAGGGATTATGTGCGGCGCCGACGATTTCCTCAGCAAGCCCGTGAACAAACAAGAGCTCCTCGCCCGAGTACACTCACTCCTGCGCTTAAAGGAATTCACCGATGAATTGGAAAGGGCCGAAACTGTCTTGTTCAGCTTGGCATTGAGTATCGAAGCCAAAGATCCTTACACCGAGGGGCACTGCGATCGTTTATCGAAATATTCCGTCGCCATGGCGGAGCGTCTCGGGCTGCGAGACGAATTGCGGGTGGCGCTGCATCGAGCCGGAATCGTCCACGACATCGGCAAAATAGCCGTACCGGAACCTGTTCTGGCCAAGCCGGGCCCCCTGACAGACCAAGAGTGGGTCATCATGAAGCAGCACCCGGTTGTTGGTGAGCGAATCTGTTCCCCCTTGAAGTCCTTTCGCCATGTGTTGCCAGTTATCCGCCACCACCATGAGAAACTGGATGGATCAGGATACCCCGACGGACTCAAGGGTGAACAAATCCCGCTTACCGCCCGAATCCTGCAAACCGTCGACATCTATGATGCCCTCATCACAGAGCGGCCCTATCGCAAGGCTCTTTCTTCCGAAGAGGCTTTCGCCATAATGTACGAGGAGGCAAAGCGCGGCTGGTGGGATCGTTCACTCATAGAGGAGTGGGAGGCGTCGTTTTTGCATGCCACCACAGACGCCAGACGACAGCCATGAGCGCATCCAACAGCCACAAGAGGCAAGCAAGAGAATGGGTTTTCAGGCCGGACTTTGCGCACCAAGGTAGGCCGAGCGGGACACGACGTGGCAGGATGGCAGATGGTGCCGTTGTTTCGACTGTTCATCACCGGTTTCCTAGCAGCGGGATCTCCGACAAATCAGCGAGCAAGGGTTGCGCCCCAATCCGTTGAGCTCATGCACAACGTGCTTCAAGGTCGGCCCTGTGCAACGCCTGTGTCGCGGGTTGTCCTTATCAATGCCAGTGCTCTCGCGACCGGAGAGGAAGCTGCTATGGACGTTGGCCGGTAGGGCCAGCGCAATGTATCCACCGCAGCGCATTGCACGCGGATAAGATTTCTCTGCAAAGCATGATACTCGGATGTGTTGCTAGATGGTGCGCCTAAAGCGCCGGACGGTTGAAAGCTCTTGATTTAAAAGCCCACGGTTGACGGTAAACGTTGGGGGGCGGTCGATGAACTACCAGAAGTTGGGCGAGCCCGCGGAAAACGGTAGAAATCAACTCGTTGTTTTCATCCTCGACGAGCAACGATACGCGCTACATCTCCTTGCTGTTGAAAGGGTCGCGTGTGTGGTCGAGATTGCGCCGTTACCGAAAGCGCCAGAAATTGTCGTCGGGGTGATCGATTTGCAAGGGCGTATCGTTCCGGTCGTGAATATCCGCAAGCGGTTCCGCTTACCGGACCGAGAGATGGGCCTAAGCAACCAATTGATCATTGCCAATACGTCAAGGCGGACAATTGCATTTGTGGTGGATTCAGTCACCGATGTTGCCGAACGGGCGGAACGCGAAGTCATTACCGCAGAAAAGATTCTTCCCGGCCTAGAGTATCTTGAAGGGGTTATAAAACTTGATGATGGCATCGTATTCATCCACGACCTCGACAGATTTTTTTCCCTAGAGGAAGAGAAACAACTGAACGATGCAACGGACAGACTTTAGGCACCGAAAATAATGACCACGACCACACCCGAGGCGCAGCTTTCCCAGCTCAGCGAATTGATTGCCGCGCAGATGGGCCTGCATTTCCCGAGAGAGCGGTGGCCTGATCTCGAACGAGGCATTCGCTCTGCGGCCCGAGAGTTTGATCTTAAGGATGCGGAATCGTGCCTGGAATGGCTGATATCCTCGCCATTGACAAGGAAGCAGGTTGAAATTTTAGCGAGCCATCTGACGGTCGGGGAAACGTATTTCTTCCGTGAAAGGAAGAGCCTCGAGATCCTGGAAGGGCATGTTCTCCCGGAATTAATTCGCGCCCGCCGGGGAAATGAAAAGCGCCTGAGAATCTGGAGCGCGGGCTGCTGTACCGGCGAAGAGCCTTATTCCATCGCCATCTTGCTGACCAAACTGATTCCGGATTGGAAAGACTGGAAGATCACAATTTTGGGAACTGACCTGAATCCTCGTTTTCTTCAGACTGCCTCCGAAGGCATCTACCCGAAGTGGTCCTTTCGCGAGACTCCGGAGTGGGTTAGGGAAAAATATTTCACCGTGACGAAGGACGGCCGCTGGGCGGTAATTCCATCGATCAAGAAGATGGTGACGATCCACTATTTGAATTTAGCTGACCGCGCTTTTCCCTCGCTCCTGACCAACACCAACGCGATGGATGTGGTTTTTTGCCGGAACGTGCTCATGTATTTCACTCCGGAAGCCGCAAAGAAAGTCATTCAAAATCTTTTCTGCTCTCTTATGGATGGCGGGTGGCTTGTGGTGAGCCCGACCGAAACTTCGCAGGCTCTTTTTGCGCAGTTCGTGACGGTCAATTTTCCCGGTGTAACCCTTTACAAAAAAGATGCACAGCGGCTCCCGGCGGAGGAAGTTTCCCCGCATGAGCTGGGAGACGAGCCGAGGGCTGCGTGGCCCCCGAGTGCTGATGTTTGCGTGGAGTTGGACTGGGGGATTCGTTCGCCGGCACAGCCATTCCCTGAGACTCTTCCTTCCGATGCTGAGGAAGGAAACCAAGGGGGACCACGGCCGACTTCGTATGGCGAGGCTTTGACACTGTATGAGCGGAGCCGCTATGAGGAAACGGTGGAAAAACTTGTAGTGTGGCTATCTCAGAACTGCGACGACGCTAAAGCGATGTTGCTTTTAGCGCGCGTTTACGCCAACCAGGGCAAGCTGGCTGAGGCGCTCGAGTGGTGTGAAAAAACAATTGCGGCAGACAAAATGAATGCCGGGTATCACTATCTGCGCGCTACCATTCTTCAAGAACAAGGCTCACTGGCAGAAGCCCGAGCGTCGCTCAAGCGGACTCTCTATCTCGATCCAAAATTTGTGCTGGCCCATTTTGCTCTCGCAAACCTCGCTCAGCGAGAGGAGCGGTTCAAAGAGTCAGACAAGTATTTTGAAAATGCTCTGTCACTCCTGAGTGCGTATCGGCAAGAAGACATCTTGCCGGAATCGGAGGGAATGACGGCCGGAAGATTCATGGAAATCGTAACCGTTCAAAGAAATCAGGGAGTGCGAGCCGAAAAATAATCTTGGAAAGAACCTTGTATAGAGCCCGGGGGCGCCCGAGCCGTGAGTGTGTGGGGGAGGCAATTGCATGGTAAGGGAAAATGTACCACAAAGGCCGCCCATGGGCAGGCCAGCGGACACAAAGCGAACGACCGCAATTGATTGGGCCGAAATCCGCCACAGCTTGCAGGCCGACCAGGCTGCCGTGGAGCGAAAACTAGCGCCGACTCCTGAGCAAAAGCAGAAAATCCTTAAGGCAAGAGCAAAAATACTTGCTCAGATACCTGAAAAGGGGCAGACGTCCGAGGAGTTTCTCGAGGTTGTACAATTTCTTCTGGCGTACGAAAAGTATGGTTTTGAGTCGAGGTATGTACGAGAAGTCTATCCATTAACACAGTTTACTCCAGTGCCTTGCGCGCCGCCTTTTGTTCTCGGCCTCATCAACGTGCGAGGGCAGATTCTCTCTGTGATCGACCTAAAGAAGTTCTTTGACCTCCCCGAAAGGGGCCTGACCGATCTTAACAAGGTTATCATTCTGCACAGGGATGAAATGGAATTCGGCATCCTCGCGGACGCCGTCCTCGGCGTGCGGTTTATCCCACGCGGGGAGATGCAATCCTCCCTTCCCACTCTGACAGGCATCCGGGCGGATTATCTACGCGGGCTGACGAAAGAGCCGCTGATAGTTCTTGACGGGGAAAAGATTCTTTCGGACAAAAACATTATCGTCCATGAAGAGATGGAGAGGTAAAGCAAGAAGGAATTAAGAAAGATGAAGGAGATAGCGATATGACGTGGTCGATCCGAGCAAAGATTAGTGGAGGGTATGCTTTGGCGTTGGCGATTCTTCTCGTCATCGGAGTGGTCTCGTACCGGAACATGGTCGCATTCAGTAACAGCGTCGAGTGGGTGACACACTCACTACAGGTTCGGGATAAACTCGGTGAGTTACTAACCAAGCTGACGGATGCCGAGACCGGGCAACGCGGCTATGTCATTACGGGAGAAGAACGTTACCTGGAACCGTATCGCAGTGCATCTCAAACGGTAACCCAGGAGATGAATGATCTCCTGAAACTGACCGCAGATAACTCCTCCCAACAGCAGCGGCTGGACGCCCTCGGACCTCTTATCGCAGACAAATTCGATGAACTCCGGGAGACGATCGACCTGCGCAAGAACAAGGGATTCGAGGCCGCGTTGAAGGTGGTTCTAACGGACCGGGGAAAACAGAAGATGGATGAAATCCGAAAAGTGATCGATGACATGACTGACGAAGAGAATCAGTTGTTGAAACAGCGGTCAGGCGACGAGCAAGCGCGTGCCAGAAGCACGGAGCTCACCATCGTCTTCGGAACATTAATCGCTATCGTCCTCTTGTCGTTAGCCGGATTCTTTATAAGCCGGAACATATCGACACCGCTCCGGGAAGTCTCTAACGTAGCTGAGAAGATTGCTTCTGGCGACCTCACCTCCGATGTGTCCATCGACACTCGACGGGACGAAGTGGGGGTTTTAGCCCGATCCTTTGCACAGATGACCCAGTCGCTGCGCGAAACGGCCCGAGCAGCTGAACGAATCGCTGCGGGCGATTTGACCGTGGAGATGAGACCCAAATCGGAGAAGGACGTCCTGGGGAATGCCTTTGCGGCCATGCGGAACAACCTGCGGGGCGCAATAGAAGAGATCCAGAAATCGGTCAATGTCTTCACCTCCTCCGCCAGTGAAATTGCGGCGGCCGCGACCCAGGTGGCCTCTGGCGCGGCAGAAACGGCTACAGCGGTAAACGAAACCACTGTCACCGTCGAAGAAGTAAAACAGACGGCGCAGCTCTCCAGTCAGAAATCCAAGTACGTTTCCGAAAGCGCACAAAAGGCGGTACAGATATCGCAGAGCGGCAGGAAGTCCGTGGAGGAAGCGATCGAGGCGATGAATCGGATCCGCGAGCAGATGGAATCGATCGCCGAAAGCATCGTGCGATTGAGCGAGCAGAGCCAAGCCATCGGGACGATCATTGCCACGGTCAACGACTTGGCCGAGCAGTCGAATCTCCTGGCGGTCAACGCATCCATCGAAGCAGCGAAGGCGGGGGAACAAGGGAGGGGCTTTGCCGTGGTGGCGCAAGAAGTGAAGAGCTTGGCCGAGCAATCGAAGCAGGCGACCGCCCAAGTGCGGACGATCTTGAGCGACATTCAAAAGGCGACCAGCGCGTCGGTGATGGCGACGGAACAGGGAAGCAAGGCAGTGGAGGCTGGGGTGAAGCAATCGGTGCAAGCCGGAGAATCCGTCCACAAGCTGGCGGAGAGTATTGCGGAAGCCGCGCAGACGGCGACTCAGATTGCCGCCTCAAGCCAGCAGCAAATGGCCGGCATGGATCAAATGACGTTAGCGATGGAGAACATCAAACAGGCAAGCGAGCAAAATGTCACCAGCACAAAGCAGACGGAAATCGCCGCGCAGAACATACATGAGTTAGGGCAGACGCTGAAACAGCTTGTGGAGCGATATAAGGTCTGAACGGAACGGTGATCATGGAGAAGAACGCCGAGTTTCTGAAGAGGCTTCTCGCGACCTTTCAAGTGGAAGCGCAAGGGCATGTCAGCGCTATGTACTCCGGCCTCCTGGAGTTGGAGAAGGCACCAGGGGCTGAGAAGCGGGCAGGCATCGTGGAAACTGTGTTTCGGGAAGCTCACAGTTTGAAGGGTGCCGCCCGGTCCGTGAACCTGAAGGAGATCGAGACAATCTGCCAATCCTTGGAAAGCGTCTTCTCCGCGCTCAAGCGACAAGAGCTCGCTCTATCGGCTGCACTCTTCGACAGGCTTCACAAAGCAGTCGACACGGTGGGCAAACTTCTTTTATCGGTCGGAACAGAACAAACCGCTGCGGATGAAGCGCGCATTGCGGGAATTAGCCAGGAGTTTGAAGACATTCTGAAGGGCACTCCTCCGTCACCCAAACAAAAGGAACGGAAAACATCAAAGGGAGAGGCTCCCATTGTGCCTCAGGCAGAAGCATCCCCGCTTTCGGGAAAAGGAACGGATCTTCAACCGTTGGCTGGGGAGAAACCACTGTGGGCGGGGACGGTGAGAGTTTCAGCCGCTGACTTGGACTCTCTCTTACGTCAGGCAGAGGAATTACTGGCCGCCAAACTGACCATAGGCCAGCTTGCAGATGATTTGGAGGAGGTCAATACCGCACTGGCCGCCTGGGAAAAGGGGAGCGCGAAGATCCGGCCTGATGTGCGTGCGGTTCAGCAGTCCTTGCAAAGAGACAAGAAGGGCAACCTACAGGCCGCCTCACCTGGTCGGCAGGCAAAAACCATTTCGCAGATGGCGAAAGTGCTTGCGTTTCTCGAGTGGAATGATCAGACCTTACAATCACTCAGAGGCAAACTGGCAACCCTGGCAGCTTTGACAGAGCAGGATCATCGGGCGCTCAGCAGAAGGATCGATGATCTTCTCGAAGACGTGAAAAGGTTATCGATGCTGCCTTTCTCTTCGCTTCTGGAAGTCTTCCCGAAATTAGTTCGCGATCTCTCTCGCGATTGCGACAAAGATGTGGGTTTGGTGATTCAAGGGGGTGAGATCGAGGCGGACAGGCGGATCTTCGAGGAGATGAAGGATCCTCTGATTCATCTCGTCAGGAACTGTATCGATCACGGAATTGAGCACCCCAAGGAGCGGGAGAAAAAGAAGAAGCCCCCCCAAGCCACGATCACCATTGCCATTTCCCCGAAAGACAGCGACAAGTTTGAAATCCTGGTTTCCGACGACGGAGCGGGCATTGACGTCCAGAAGGTGCGGGCGTCGGCTCTGAACGTGGGCATCCTCTCTGCTGAGGAAGCGGAGAAACTGAGCGACTACGAAGCGCTCTCTCTTGTCTTCCACTCCGGGGTATCCGCGAGTCCGCTCATCACAGAGATCTCGGGCCGAGGCCTTGGGCTTGCCATCGTGCGGTCAAAGGTGGAGAGACTCGGAGGAACTGTTTCCTTCGAAACGGACGGCCGTGCGGGGACAACTTTCCGGATGATACTTCCGCTAACCCTTGCCACTTTCCGTGGGATTCTCGTGCGTGTCGAGGAAAACCTCCTTCTTCTTCCCACAACCTATGTGGAGCGGGTGCTTCGTGTGAGGAGACAAGAAATCAAGACCGTGGAAAACCGGGAGGCCATCCAGTTCAACGGACAGGCTGTTTCCCTGGTCCGGATCGGCGGGGTTTTAGGGCTGGCCAAAAAAAGTTTGCCCGACGAGACGGTTAACACCCACCAGGCCGTCGTTCTGCGTTTGGGGAGCAAACGCATTGCTTTTCTTGTGGACGAGATTCTAGGCGAACAGGAAGCTTTGATGAAAAGTCTGGGCAAGCAACTTTCCCGCGTGCGGAACGTTTCCGGGGCCACAGTCTTGGGAGGGGGCAAGGTTGTGCCGGTTCTGAACGTGCCCGATTTGATGCTATCTGCAGTGAAAGCAACCGGCGGAGCCACTGCCAGCGCCGCCGTCAAAGAGACTCCGGCGAGAAGAAAGTCTATTTTGGTTGCAGAAGACTCGATTACGGCAAGGACTCTCCTGAAGAACATCCTAGAGTCAGCGGGATACAAAGTCACCGTCGCTGTGGACGGTGTGGATGCGTTCACGACACTTAAGACCGAGGAGTTCGATTTGGTGGTATCGGACGTCGATATGCCACGGATGAGCGGGTTTGAGCTCACGGCGAAGATACGTGCGGACCAGAAACTTTCGGGGATACCGGTTGTGTTGGTTACAGCGCTTCAGTCCCGTGAAGACCGTGAGCGCGGAATCGATGTCGGGGCCAGCGCTTACATAGTGAAAAGCAGCTTCGATCAGAGCAATTTATTGGAAGTCCTCGGAAGACTCGTATGAACACAGGCATTTCAGGGTCAGGAGTCAAAGCGGCGGAAAATTGAATTTTATTAAGCCACTCGACGGCGGCCATCGTGAATGGCCGCACGAACATGGTGGCGCAGGTATGTAACGGTGTGCGCATGTCTTTTGGGAAGGAAAAAGCTGATCTCAAAGCGTGGCCCTGCCGTCTGAAAATTTGGGAGGAACGAATTGATTCGAGTCTTAGTCGTCGAGGATTCACCTGTGATTCGAGAATTTCTGGTTCACGTTCTCAGTACAGACCCGCTGATTCGAGTCATTGGGATGGTGAGTGACGGAAAAGAAGCACTCGAAGCCGTAGCGCGCACAAAGCCTAACGTGATCACAATGGACATTCACATGCCAAAGATGAACGGCCTGGATGCTACCCGCCAAATCATGGAAACGCACCCTACACCTGTGGTCATCGTGTGTGGCAGTTCGAGCGCGAAAGATGCGACAACGGCATTCGAAGCTATTGAGGCGGGAGCGCTCGCCATTGTCCAACGGCCGGCGGCAATAGGTCATCTCGATCATGAGGTCTCGGCAGCGAATTTGATTCAAACGGTGAAACTGATGTCGGAGGTGAAAGTGGTGGGGCGTTGGGCCCGTTCTCGACCGCCAGAGGTCCGTCCCGCTGTTCCGCCTCTAGCCGCGGTGCAGGTGCGGCGAAGCCCGGCAGAAGTCAAGCTCATCGCCCTGGGCGCCTCAACCGGTGGACCTCCAGTCATTCAGGCAATTCTCTCCAAGCTCCCAAAGAGTTTTCCTGTTCCCCTCTTGATCGTTCAACATATCGCCCCAGGTTTTATCCAGGGATTCGTGGAATGGCTGGCTCATACGTCTCTTCTGCCGGTTCATGTGGCCCGCCAAGGTGAGCCGATCGTTCCCGGACACGTCTATGTTGCCCCTGACGAATTTCAGATGAAGGTGGGACGGACGGGAGAAATATCGTTGACCAAGGAAAAACCGCAGAACGGTCATTGCCCATCCGTCTCCTATCTTTTCCGTTCGATCGCTACCTCCTACGGGCAACATGCGATCGGCGTTTTACTAACGGGAATGGGGAAAGACGGTGCGGAAGAATTGAAGCTGATGAGGGAAAAGGGTGCCGTCACCATTGCCCAAGACCGAGAAAGCTCGGTTATTTACGGCATGCCGGGTGAAGCCATTCGGCTCGGCTCGGCGACCTATGTGCTTTCACCGGGTGGGATTGCAGCGGCACTGATAAGTCTGGCGGAGGGAAGGTCAGAAGACGTAGACCGCGAAAAGTAGGCAGCAGATGAAAGGACAATGCAGCGCCGATGAGCTATCAACCCTAGCGCGGGAACGTTTCGGAATTGTGAAGTAAGGAGCGGGATGATGGACCTTCAAAAAAGATCTGCACAGAAAGACACTGAAATCCTCATTGTTGAGGACAGCCAGACGCAGGCCGAGTTGTTGAAACACCTTCTCTCTCAAGAGGGGTACGCGGTCACGGTCGCCGCCAACGGCAAGCAAGCTCTCGCTGCTGCGCATCAGCGTAAACCGGGGCTGGTTATCAGTGACGTCGTGATGCCGGAAATGGATGGTTACACTCTCTGCAAGGAGATAAAATCTCGAGCAGAGATGAAAGACGTTCCGGTGATCCTAGTGACATCTCTTTCCAGCCCACAGGACATCATTAAGGGCCTGGAGTGCGGCGCTGATAATTTTATCCGGAAGCCGTATGACGAAAATTATCTTCTCTCGCGCATCGATTTCGTCCTGACGAACCGGGATCTGTGGAGAACCGACAAATTGCAGATGGGGATAGAAATTTACTTTGGAGGTCAAAAATACTATATCACCTCGGAACGGAAGCAGATTCTGGACTTGCTCATTTCGACCTACGAGGAAGCCGTCCAGCTTAACGGGAAACTCGAGGAAAAACAAAAGGAGCTCAGGCGTACCGCGGAAGATTTGGTGCGTGCAAAAGAAGAAGCCGAACGCGCCAACCAGTTCAAGGACCAGTTCCTTTCCATGATGAGTCACGAACTGCGGACCCCGCTCAACGCCATCCTTGGCTTTTCCGAACTCCTCAGCGACGAGCGCTATGGCCCGCTCACCGACCGCCAGAATCGTTATGTTGCAAACATACACAACGGCGGGCGGCATCTACTTCGGATCATCAGCGACATCCTGGACTTATCCAGGATCCAAGCCGGCCACCTGGAGTTGGCCTTTGAGAGTGTTCCCATTGACATAGCTTTTGCCGAAATTCTCACCACCATGCAGCCGCTGGCGGAGAAGAAATCCCAGATGTTATCTCAGTCTGTTCAGCCGAGCCTGGCTGTCCGCGCCGATGCCACGCGGTTCAAGCAGGTTCTGATGAACCTGGTCGGCAACGCCATCAAGTTCACTCCCGAGGGTGGGCGGATCGAATTGACAGCTCACCAGGCAGACAAAATCGTGCGGGTGGAAGTGCGCGACACGGGGCCGGGGATTCCTCCCGAAGAACAAAAGCGGGTCTTCGAAGCCTTCCATCGGCTGCGACAATCCGGAAAGGCTATCGAAGGCACGGGCCTGGGCCTAGCTATCACCCAGCGCTTGGTAGAATTGCAAGACGGCCAGCTAGGTCTCGACAGCCAACCAGGCCAGGGAAGTATCTTCTACTTCTGCTTGCCTGTCGCCCCGACCGTTCCAAAAGCGCTCGCCCGGGAGATCGAGTCCGGGGCAGCGGCGAGCACACCACTGCGTGTTCTAGTGATCGAGGAGAACGATACCGCGGGGCAACTCATTCACTCCCAACTGACCTCATCTGGCTACGAGGTGCTGGTCTGTAACCAACTGCAACGCGCCGTCGAAATGACGGCTGAATTCCAGCCACATGCAATCACGCTGAACCCACTGACGAAGCAGACCGACGGCTGGCAAGTTTTGGCTCAGTTGAAACGTGACCCGCGCACTGCAAACATTCCTGTGATTGTAATCTCGATTGTGGATCACCCCGTCGTAGCAGCCTTGCTCGGGGCCGATGAATGTTTGGTCAAGCCGGTAGACAGGCATGCCTTGCTGGCCGCCGTGGACCGCCATCTTGCTACCTACGGAAGTACACCCCCGGCGCTGCGGCCGATCTTGGTGGTCGAAGACGACAGACGTACCCGCGAGCTCATTACTGAGTTGCTTACCGCGCAGGGTTATGCCGTGGCCACCGCTGTTGATGGCGCCCAAGCGGACGCCCAGGTGGTTGCTACTCTACCCGAACTCGTGATCCTCGATTTGCTGCTACCGAAGGTGAGCGGTTTCGAGTTGCTCGCCAAGTGGCGCGCCAGCCCTCGCACAGCCGACCTTCCCGTGTTTGTCCTCACCAGCAAGGATTTGACCCGGGATGAGGAGAAATATCTCCGCGCGCATGCTGAATCATTGTTCCTCAAGAAGCAGCCGTGGCAGGAGGCCTTGGTCAACCAATTAAATCGTGTGCTGGCCCTCCGTCAGCCAAAGAAGTAGCAGATATGAAACATCGCATTCTGGTGGTCGAGGACAACCAGCTCAATCGCGAGCTGCTCTGTGACTGGCTGGAAGCCGAGCGCTATGAAGTCCTGTCTGCGATCGATCTCAAGACGGCTACTGCCACGGTTGAAGCCGAAAAGCCACACGTAGTCTTGCTGGACGTCCAGCTCGGCTCTGACGACGGGCTTTCACTGGCGGCGTGGATGCGCCAGCGCTCAGGACTGCGATTCATTCCGATCATAGGCTTTTCGTGAATGTGTGAAATTTCACGGTCGAGATTCACGTGCAAATATTGTTTGCTCCGCTGTAATCAAAAATGCCCCTGTAAGTGTCTGATTCTACAGAATCTCTAGCCTCGATTTTTGCGTTTTGATGGTACGAGGCTGAAAGTGTCGCGGCACGGCTGAAATCATCTCTCTGCCGATGCCCACTTTGCCGACTTAGAAATGTGAGTCTAGATTTAGACCCACCGGGAGTGCCCCAGACGGTCGGTGAGCGACGCGACATGGTTGATTTTTTAATCGCCAAAGCCATCCGTCTCAACGGAGTTTTTCTTAGCCATAGCAAGATGCTAGCACGATACCTGCTGCGAGCAGGTTCTCGTCACTGGAGGGAATCAAAAGGCGACCTCATGAATCATCGCCATATTAATGACGGCAACAACGTACCATCTGGCGCGGCAACGAGACGGAAAGTGAGTCCGACGGTGAGTCCAACTACGGGTAGGGTATCGGAGGTTAAGCTACGCCGATTCAACGAATGTGAAGGGCTAACCGCCCATCGAACCCATCCATCGTAGCAGAAGGCACGCGGTCCAAGCTACTTCGCGCCAAGAAATTCGGAGCCGGCGAAGGCCGCGAGCCTATAACGCCACTTGGATGACCTCGATCTAAAATTACTACGCCATTTTTTGCTCGCTCAAACCTCCACTAGCGCCTACCTGTACGTTAGTACAGGAGCAAAAAAAAGCCTGTACCAATGGCCAGTTTTTCACGCAGCGTAACGGATGTTAGCAGATTCACCACGAACGCCGCACACGCTCCGAAGCTGCGCGCACGAGCGTGCTACGCTAAATCTTCCAGCGGTGAGATTGCCGCGGGCGCACAATCATGTCTTCACGACTCGGCGAAATACTGGTCAAAGACAGCCTGATCTCAGCGGATCAGTTGAAGCAGGCGCTCGACTATCAGAAAAAGAATGGCGGAAGGCTGGGCACCTGCCTGGTAAAGATGGGACTTGTAAGCGATGATGACATCACTGCAGTGCTTTCCCGGCAGTACGGTGTGCCCTCGATAAACCTGAAGTTTTACGAAGTGGATCCTCTGGTAATCAAGCTGGTTCCGCAAGAAACCGCCATTCGATATCAGATTGTGCCGCTTTCGCGCGTAGGGTCGACGCTGACGATCGCGATGACGGATCCAACCAACGTCTTCGCGATGGACGACATTAAGTTCATGACCGGTTTCAACGTGGAACCGGTGGTGGCTTCAGAGTCTGCGATCAGCGAAGCGATTCACAAGTTTTACGGCGACGTCGAGAGCGTAGAAGAACTCGACAAAGTGATGAAGGACCTCGCCGGCGACGATGCTTCGGTGGAGCTTTCGGCCGAAGAGCAAGAAATGGATTTGGCCACGCTCGAGAAGGCAGCCGAAGAGGCTCCGATTATCAAGCTGGTGAACCTGATTCTCACCGACGCGGTGAAGCGCGGGGCCAGCGACATTCACGTGGAGCCGTACGAAAAAGAACTCCGCGTGCGCTTCCGCGTGGACGGAATTTTGCAGAACGTGATGGCGCCGCCGATGAAACTGAAAGACGCCATTACCAGCCGCATCAAGATCATGTCGAAGCTGGACATCAGCGAAAAGCGGCTGCCGCAAGACGGCCGCATCATGATCAAGTATTTGAAAGACGGAAAGAAAAAGGAACTCGACTTTCGTGTTTCCACCGTCCCGACGCTCTTCGGCGAAAAAATCGTTTTGCGGTTGTTGGACAAAGAAAATCTGCGGCTGGATATGACCAAGCTGGGCTTCGAACAGGAGTCGCTGACCAAGTTCGAACGGCAGATTCTGAAGCCTTACGGCATGGTGCTGGTCACTGGCCCTACCGGGTCGGGCAAGACGAATACGCTGTATTCATCCGTCGCGCGGCTGAATACGGTAGAGACCAACATTATGACGGCCGAAGATCCCGTCGAATTTCAGCTTGCCGGAATCAACCAGGTGCAGATGAAGGAGCAGATAGGGCTGAACTTCGCTTCCGCATTGCGCGCTTTCCTGCGGCAAGACCCCAACATCATCCTGGTGGGCGAAATTCGAGATTTTGAAACGGCCGAAATCGCAGTAAAGGCCGCACTCACCGGCCACTTGGTGCTTTCCACGCTGCACACGAACGACGCGCCTTCCACCATCAGCCGATTGATGAACATGGGCATTGAGCCTTTTCTAGTGGCGACATCGGTGAATTTGATTTGCGCCCAGCGGCTTGTGCGGCGCATTTGCTCGCAGTGCAAGGAACCGCTGCAGATTTTGCCGCAGGCGCTCCGGGACGCGGGCTATACGCCTGAAGAATCGGAGAAAGTGATCATTCATCATGGACGCGGCTGCGCAACCTGCAACAACACGGGTTACAAAGGACGCGTCGGCCTGTACGAAGTGATGGAGATCAACGACGAGTTGCGCGAGCTCATTCTGGTGGGTGCCTCTGCGCTGGAATTAAAGAAGAAAGCTTTGGAAACCGGGATGATTACGTTGCGCCGTAGCGGCCTCTTAAAAGTGGCTCTGGGGCACACGACGATGGAAGAAGTTTTGCGCGAGACTGTTCTGTAAGCGGAGGAAATAAATGGCCGGCATCACTTTAAGCGAACTCTTGAAGAAAATGATCGAAATGTCAGGAAGCGACCTGCATCTATCCACCAACAGCGCGCCACGCATTCGCGTGCACGGCAAATTGCGTCCGCTGGACATGCCTCCGCTCACCGCGGCAGACACCAAGGCGCTGGCCTACAGCGTGCTGACGGATGTGCAGAAGCACCGGCTGGAGGAGAATCTCGAGCTGGACTTCTCGTTCGGTTTGAAGAGCCTGGCGCGTTTCCGGGGCAACATCTTCCACCAGCGCGGCGCGGTGGCAGCCGTCTTCCGTACGATTCCGTGGGAGATCAAGAGTTTCGATGCTCTAGGCCTGCCCAACGTCGTGCGAGGGCTCTGCGATAAGCCGCGCGGCCTGGTTCTGGTGACCGGACCGACCGGATCGGGCAAATCGACGACGCTCGCAGCCATGCTCGACAAAATCAATAACGAGCATGAAGAGCACATGATCACGATCGAAGACCCGATCGAGTTCCTTCACAATCACAAGAAATGCCTGGTGAACCAACGCGAGGTGCATTCCGACACGCATTCGTTCGCCAATTCGCTGCGTGCCGCACTGCGCGAAGACCCGGACGTGGTGCTGATCGGCGAAATGCGCGACTTGGAGACCATTGAGTCGGCGCTGCGAATCGCCGAAACAGGCCACTTGACGTTCGCCACCTTGCACACTAACTCGGCCGTGTCGACGATTAACCGCATCATCGACGTATTTCCGGCACACCAACAGCCGCAGGTACGCGCGCAATTATCCATGGTGCTGGAAGGAATTCTTTGCCAGTCCCTATTGCCGAAGATCGACGGCCGGGGCCGCGCGATGGTGATGGAGATTCTGATTCCCACCGCCGCCATTCGTAACCTGATTCGCGAAGACAAGATTCACCAGATTTATTCGGCCATGCAGACCGGCACAGGCACATCCGGAATGCAGACGTTCAATCAGAGCCTGGCGAACGCCTATCAACAGAAGTTAATTACGATAGAAGTGGCGCTCGCGCGTTCATCGAATCCAGACGAATTACAAGACTTGATCAACCGCGGGGTCGTTTCGCCGCCTATAACCGGCAAACAGCCTGTCCGGCGGTAACTGCAGATAAGAAAGAGGAGGGAACAGATCATGCCGGTATTCACATATCGAGGAGTCAACCGGGCGGGCGCAACCGTCACGGGCGAGCGGACGGCTGCCACCAAGGCCGAGGCGACCACCTCGCTTAAGCGGGAGCAAATCAACATCAGTAAGCTCTCCGAGAAGGGAAAAGAGTTCAACATTCCCACTTTCGGGGGAGGGGTGGATTCAAAAGAGCTGGCCATCTTCACGCGCCAGTTCTCGGTAATGATCGACGCCGGCTTGCCCCTGGTCCAGTGCCTGGAAATTCTCGCGGGGCAGCAGGAAAACAAGACCTTTCAAAAAATCCTCAACGGCGTGCGGGCTTCGGTGGAAGGGGGCGCCACACTTTCCACCTCGATGAAGCAGTACGAGAAGGTATTCGACCCGCTTTATTACAACATGGTGGAAGCGGGCGAGACGGGCGGTATTCTCGACACCATTCTTCAGCGGCTCTCGAGCTACATCGAGAAGAACGTGAAACTGAAGCGCGCGGTGAAGTCGGCGGCGATCTATCCAACCGCCGTGCTGGGTATTGCCGGCGGCGTGATTATTCTTCTTCTGTGGAAGGTGGTGCCGATTTTCACCACGCTGTTTAATGGACTCGGCGTGGACCTGCCGCTACCCACCAGAATCGTGATCATGCTCAGCAGCTTTATCGGCAGCATCTACGGCCTGCTGATCCTGGTGTTTTTCGTGGGCATCGTGTTTGCGGTGAAATTCTGGTACGGCACACCGCAGGGGCGGTACGCCATAGACAGCATTTTGCTAAAGCTGCCAATGATCGGAATTCTGCTGCGCAAGATCGCTGTGGCCCGATTCACACGAACCCTTGGCACTTTGATTTCCAGCGGCGTGCCCATATTGGAAGGCCTAGATATTACGGCGCGTACTTCCGGAAACGCCGTGGTTGAAAGAGCCATCACAGCAACGCGAAAGGCCGTCGAGGCCGGGCGTTCGCTTGTGGATCCTCTGAAGGAAACAAACGTTTTCCCGGGCATGGTGACGCAGATGATCGGCGTTGGAGAACAGACCGGCGCGATGGATGCTATGTTGCAAAAAATCGCCGACTTCTACGAAGACGAAGTGGACGCCTCGGTGAAGGACCTGTTGACGGCCATGGAACCAATCATGATCGTGGTCCTGGGAGTCGTCGTCGGCGGTATCGTTATTTCCATGTACCTGCCACTGTTCTCGTTGATCGGAAAACTTGCCGGTCACTAAACCCAGGCGTGCAGACAGCTTGAAGGGGGCGCTCCGTTTAACGAGGCGCCCTGCTGCACAGCATTGTAGCTACTGCTAATCCTCGAAAAGGATCCAGCCGGTGAATTCAGCGGGACCGGCAACGAAAGAAAATGAAAGCCGCAACCAGCGTAAGTGAATGGCTACCCTGGCTGGGCCGCGTCCGCTTCCTGGCCATTACTTTTCTGCTGGGCATCGTGGTGGCGGCACGCCAGCTTACCCCCGCATCCATATCGGTCCGGTCGTTTGTTCCACTGGTAGCGCTGTGGTACATGCTCGCCATTGTTTACGTGATTCTGCAGCGCTGGACTCCGCAAGCCCGCGTGCATGCGCCCCTGCAGATTATCTGCGACCTGCTCATCATCACGGGCGTGGTGTACACGACGGGAGCGCAGGATAGCTATTTTATTTCTCTTTATTTGCTCGTCATCCTCATGGCCAGCGTCCTGTTTTTAAGGCGCGGAGTTTTCCTTGTTGCCGGAGCGAGCTTTGCACTTCTCGCAGCCGTAATCGAACTGGCTTATTACGGGGTACTTCCAAACACGGCGAATTCGGCTCCGGCACAGAGCTCTCTGGCTTCCTGGCTGGCCAGCAATTTCTTTGCGTTTATCGCAGTTGCATACCTGGGCAGCCTCTTGGCGCAAACACTTCGCAAGAAAGGCGTGGAGCTCGAAGAGAAGAGCGAAGAGCTGAAGGATCTTCGAGCGTTCAATCAGGACATCATCGAATCCATGCGCGGCGGCTTGCTGACCACCGATCTCGACGGCCGGATTTTATTGATGAACCACGCAGGAACGGAAATTATGGGCCGCGAAGCGATTCCTCTGCTGGGCCAAAAAGTTCAGGATGTATTTCCAGGCTTCTGGCCCGTGGAGATGGACGGCAGCGGAAGTCCTGTCGCCGCCCGCAAAGAGGTCGAGTTTCGCACGGCAGCCGGCAATATCCGTTTCCTCGGACTATCGATTTCGCCCTTGCGCACGAGCCAGAATCCCAACACCGGCTTCGTTTACAATTTCCAGGACCTTACTCAATTGAAGCGACTCGAACGCGAAGTACTCACGAAGGAGCGCATGGCGGCGCTGGGACGGCTCTCAGCGGCCATAGCGCACGAAATTCGCCAGCCATTGACCGCCATGACCGGAGCCCTGAAGGAACTGGCGCGGCTGGCACCTCTCGATGATGACGACAAAAAGCTGGTCCAAATCGTCAGCCGCGAGTCTCAGCGGTTGAATCAGATCATTACCAATTTCCTCGATTATTCGCGCGAAAAAACATACGCCTTTACGGATCTTGACCTGGTGCCGATCATCGAGGAAACGCTTTTGTTGCTCGAGCATGACGCAACGGCAAAGGGCAAATATCGATTCGAGCGCCATATCAATGTCCGCAATGCCCGCGCTCGCGCCGATCGCGATGCCTTAAAGCAGGTTTTCTGGAATCTTTGCAATAACGCCCTGCGCGCGATGCCCAATGGCGGCATTCTGGCTGTGGAGCTCGACGCGGACGAAACCTGGGTGCGCATTACGATCCGTGATACCGGCATCGGACTTGACACCCGCGAATTAACGCGAATTTTCGAACCGTTTCAGTCAGGGTTCACCGGTGGCACAGGGCTGGGACTAGCCATCGTCTACCAAATACTGCAGGCGCATCGCGGTCGCATCCGCGTGGAAGCGGCCAAGGGCGAAGGCGCAGAGTTTGTCGTCGAACTTCCGCGTTCCGTTGCGGCGCGCGCCCCCGCGCGGCAAGCTAGAGACAAACAGGCGGAAATGCTCCCAGTAGGGAAAGGGTAGCGCGCCATGGCTCATTTACTTGTGGTGGACGACGAACCATCGATCCGCGAGCTGCTCGAGATCAGTTTCCGCAAAGAAGGCCATAAAGTGGAAGTGGCTTCGAGCGGAGAAGCAGCCAAGGCTAGGCTGGCCGCACAAATCTTTGACATCGTCATCTCCGACATTTGCATGCCCGATATGGATGGGGTCGAGTTGCTTCGTTACAGCAAGGAAGTTTCTCCTTCCACGATTTTCATTTTGATTACCGGCGTTCCCACGATCGATACGGCAATTGATGCCGTAAACTTCGGTGCGGACCGCTATGTAGTGAAGGGTGACCGTTTGCTCGACGAACTGCGGCCGGCCGTCCAACAGATCGCGGAGAATCAGAGATTGAAGAAGGAAGCCGGTGAGCTTCGCCGCCAGATCCGCCGACTTACGGGCTTCGACCAAATCATCGGCACGAGCCCGAAGATGCGCACTCTCTTCGATATGATTGCCACCATCGCTCCGCAATCCAGCCGCGTGCTGATCACCGGCGAGAGTGGAACAGGCAAAGAACTTGTGGCTCGCGCGATTCACGAAAACAGCGCGCGGGCGAAAACAGCCTTTATTACGATCAATTGCGGGGCATTCCCGGAGACGCTCCTGGAGTCCGAACTCTTCGGCTACATGCGCGGCGCATTTACCGGAGCGAATGAAAATCGCCGGGGGCTGTTTCAAGCGGCTGACGGCGGAACGCTTTTCATGGATGAGATTGGCAACATGAGTCTGACCATGCAGGTGAAGCTTTACCGAGTCCTGCAGGAAGGAAAAATACGCCCGCTGGGAAGCAACGAAGAAACCAGCGTGGACGTTAGGGTGATCGCAGCTACAAACAAGGACCTGGAAAAGGAAATTACCGAGGGGCGATTCCGCGAAGACCTTTTCTATCGCCTGAATGTGATTCCCATTCATCTTCCGCCGTTGCGAGAGCGCAGTGAAGACATTCCGCTACTGGCACGGGCCTTTCTCGATCGATATTCCAAATCCATGGGAAAGAAGATTGAGGGCATTGAGCCCGAAGCGCTTCGGCGTCTGGAAGTTTATGAATGGCCGGGGAACGTCCGCGAATTGGAAAATACAATCGAGCGCGCGGTAGCACTGGAAACGAGCAAACGTGTATCGGTGGAGAACCTGCCGGAGCGCGTTACGAG
>Ga0224545_1000019_pt1 | contig 52813 bp, 46 predicted proteins | sample 714P12024metaG_FD_179906 | JGI IMG/M metagenome (GOLD analysis project Ga0224545, IMG submission 179906) | Peat soil microbial communities from Stordalen Mire, Sweden - 717 P1 20-24 | ecosystem: Environmental > Terrestrial > Soil > Wetlands > Peat | place: Sweden: Norrbotten County, Stordalen... | reverse complement strand
AGAAAACCTCACTCAGGCTCCGCAAGTACCTCAGGAAGACCGCTCACATTTCTGAAGGCACGGGCTATTGGGGCGGGATCGGCGCGGAAATTGTGGAAGTCAACGAAGACAATATTGTCACGCTGTTCTGTCCCGCTACTCACGGGTCGCCATCAGCCTTTGCGGTCTGCGTACATTGTGATGACTTGCAGATTCTGGAGGAGCCTTTGGGATCGTGTGCCTTGCAGGTCACGGTGCTAAAACGCTACGGAAAGCCACTTCAATTGGGTGAGATTCGGAACTGGGATGACCGAAAAACGCTGCCCATCAAACCTCTTCCCAGAGGGGAAACTGTTTTTCACGCCACCTACGTCCAACCTGGTTCGTCGAATGATCGCCGTGTTCTCATTTACGCGCCGACCGAGGGCAATCCCATGTATACGTTGGCGACCCTCGTTGACGGAAAAGAAAGCCTGGTCGTTTCTGGTGATAAGGTAGAAATCTCGAAGAAGTTTGTCGTTATCCAAGTCGAGTATCGTGCCGAAGGATTTCGTTACAATGGGGGAACAGGGGCGGGCGGCTCACACGGTCTCTTCGTGTGTACCACCTGAGGTTAGATTCGAGACTCGCGCCTGTTGAATGCTGGCGTCAGTCTCCGAATGCCCTTGTCTTGACCCCGACTGCCTTGCGGTGCCACACTTCGAGCATGGAGCCGAGACTACAACCCGAAGAGGATGTCGACAAACTCGCGCAAGACGTGGTGAACGTATGGGGTCAGTTCGCGTCAGTCGGCCACGCCGCAGACCTGTCCACGGACTTCAACGCATTGTTCGACACGGTCGAGGCGTACAGGAGTGCAAAGCGTGTCGCGGACAATCGCCGTCAGTTCAACATGCTGACCGCCGAAGAAGCGGAAGAAGAACGGGTCACGCGCAAGGAATTCATAGTAGCGCATCGCGCTTTTCATAAGACGTGTGAATGTGGGCACTCGAAAAAATCCCACGATGAAGGCACGGAGATGCGGATAGATGACGCGTTGCTCTCGCAGTCGCCTGCTCAGTGGAATATCTACGCAGGCGAACCACGCGGAAAGACGCGGTGCAAGGTGAATGGGTGCATCTGCCTCACATGGCGTCCACGTACCCCTAGTCTGTGAAGTACTTCCTGCGGTTGACCGACTCGACCTAAACTTGATCTATCACACAGCCGTAACAGCGCGCCATATCGCTACGTCACGCAAGATGGCTCAATCTACTTGTTGATGTACTGACAGACCGAAACAAAATGATGTTTGAACGGCTGTCCTTTCACGTTGTCTTTAAAGTGTTTCTCGGGGTGCGTGGTCATCAAGACATCCCCGTCTTTATTCATCAGGGTAAAGTGCCAATGGCTAGCAGAATCTCCGTCCGAGTAAGTGGTCTTATTTACCGCCTCTAGAACATAGTCCGCCTTCGCCTCGTTTTCTGTCACGACAACGTTGGGGCAATACTTGGCGAATCCTTCCGAAACGCTCGCCGTGTCAAGATTCGATTTGGGTGAAAGCATCACACGTTTCGTTGCTGGAGTTTGCGACTGGGCCGTGTTTGCGACGCACACGAGGAACACCACCAGGGCGAGTCTTCTCATATTCACACCTCAATTCGCGGAATTGTCTCACAGAAGGTAAAAGGCTGACGTAACTTCCAACCCAGGGAAATGTTCGCGCAAATCCTCCAAGATTTTCCCAGTTTGGTCAAAAAGTAAGTAGGCGTTTCGGTAGCGCAACTCGCATGTGAGGCCGAAGGGAATGAAATCATTGATGCTCAATGCGGCGGGCATAAGGTCTGGGGATGATAGGGTCATTTGAGACTATTGCACAAGTACTTCTTCTTTCATCATCCCATCGCGGACAGTGTTTTCTCGCCAGCATCGGACCCTTGAGTTCGATTGTGCTGAATAATGATAGAGTCACGGTAGCATCGACTGACCGCCGAAGGACTAAGGCGTCGTTTTCTTGGTCTGGTTGCTATTTGGTTGCCATAGTTCTGGTGGGATATCCCAAACAGGAGAGTTCTAACTGAACTACAATCAATAAGGTCGAGTGTTTTCAATCGTACTAGAACGTGGTTTGAACTTTATGAGTCCGCTGCTCTAACCAGCTGAGCTACAGGCCCGCCGAAAGCGACCGACTGATTTTATATGGGTTTGCCGAATTGTGTCGAGGATTCGGAACCGCCAAGAAAACGGCCATTCTAATAAATTCGTAGTGATTTCTCTGCAAACTCGAGCGAATTTCACTCCACTAACCGGCGTGTTGATCAGGAGTTGTCCAGCCGCACCCAAGATTGCAAGTTCCGGTGATTTGCCCCCGAACGTGTGCGGATGGTTCTGCCGGCTCGGACTTGGCGATCCGGCTTGCGCAGTCTCTCCTTTACCCTTTCGCACAACCGCATACGACGCATCGACCACGCCGTAACAGGATGCTAATCTTCAAGCTCCCCCTTCGGAGGCCAGTGTGTCCGCATCCTTGCCGTCGAACGACGGCAGTGCAGAAAGCCGTCGCAGTACTCGAGTCATCCACGCCGTGCCGATCACGATCCGGGGGATCGACGCCCTCGGCCAGGCGTTCGATGAACACACCTCAACCGTGACGGTAAACTGCAATGGCTGCAAGTACGAGTCGAAGCACTACGTCCCAAAGGGTTCTAAGCTCACCATGGAAATTGGCGGCCGTGAACGCGGGCTGCCCCCGAGGAAATTCCCCGCTCGAGTCGTATGGGTCCAGCGGCCGCGCACCTATCGCGAGATTTTCCACATCGCGTTGGAGTTCGAAGTTCCCGGAAATGTCTGGGACATCAAATCCCCACCACCAGATTGGTTCGCACATCCTGATGACGAGGAGTTGACCGTTCCAGTGTATGCGGAGTCAGACGAGCCAGAACCTTTTGCTGTCCCGGTGTCGGCATCTCTTGCACGAGAATCAGAGGCAGCAGGTCACATGCAAGTGGCTGCTCACGCCGTTTTAGCCGTCGCCACACCTGCGATGACCCCGGACTTTGCCATACCTCAAGCCCATCTTGGTTCTCTGCAGAAGGATCAATCGGAGCTTGACGCCGAACGGCAAATGTTGAGAGCGACCGTAGAAACAGCAATGACAGAAGACATGACGCTGTTGCGCGAGCGCCTTGAATCGCATCTTCAGGAGGCGGTGCAGGAGACCATCAAATCCTTAACAGATCGTATCGCCGAGCACGTTCTGAAGGCCGTGGCAGAGCACGCAACCGAACGCACCGCCGCGATTGTTGCTGAGGCCCGCGAGACACCCCAAGCAAATGCCGAGGAGTTGGATGCAAAGATTGGTTTGGCGGTGCGGGAAGCTGTGAGCGCTCCAAAGAAAAGTTCGCGCAAATCGCCGCCGACCAAGCGCCCGCGTAAATCGCCCAAATAGGAAGACGGGGTTGATTAGGTTTGGCGGCAACCAGAGTGCCCTACAGGAAACTATCTCAAAACGGACGGTTTCGATCTGATTACCAGGTATTCTTGTAGAGAGCTTCACTGTGCAGGGAAGGACTTTTTAGGCGCTATATGCTACGACGCGCAAATACCTTCATGAATGGGAGATTTTCATGCGAGAGCTGAGAGCTAAGACGGTGCCCGCTGCCGGCGAGAGCAGTGCGGAGCGCCGGCGTTCACACCGCGTACAGATCACGATGCCAGTGTTGATCCGTGGAAAAAACGGAGAGGTGCCTTTCACCGAAGAAGCGCACACGGTGTCGGTGAACGCACACGGCTGCATGGCGCGACTTGCGGCAAAGCTCGTGCGAGGACAAGAGCTCGCAATCGTCAATCCTAAGACGGTGGAAGAACTGCCTTGCACGGTGACTTTTATTGGACAGAAAGATTCCGGCAAAACCGAGGTCGGCCTCGAATTTATCGAACCGTCGCCGCTCTTCTGGCGTATCACTTTTCCGTCTGACGATTGGGATCCCGCCGAGCGCAAACAACATACCACTCCCAGCACGCGTGCTTTGCCCAAGCGCTAACACGGTCCTCGCCCCGTCGATTGCAGGCTGCAAATCCGACCAAGACAGAGCCGTTCCGTATGCTGCTCCTGTGAGCGTCTAGTCGCGCTCACGAAGAACGGCTCGACGGCGCGGAGATTAGCAAAGGCGACGGCCCGTCGTTCTGCCGCGTCATGCCCCTCACAGCTAGCGGGTTGTCCGGGGATGCTTCGCCAAGAGACATAGTGTGCAGTTTTGGAGCATTAACCTCGCGGGTTCGTCAGCCAACACAGGAGCGACGCGATATAAGTGCAGTTATAGAAATAAGATAGCAGGCCTCGCGAATTCCTGGATTCCTGCCCTTGGCAGCGAACGTGCACCGTTTTGAGTTATGCACACCGTTGAGAGTCGGCAGAAAAGCGCCGAAGGCATTCTATTTGTTCGGCAGCACGCGGCATGAAACTGCCCAAATCAATTCGCGTGGGAGAAACCTACTCGCTCCAAGCGGTCATGCGGCGCGTGGAGCGGCGACAATGGTGGCTTTCTTTTTCCGGCGTCATGGTGACACTGCTTCTGACTCTCGGAATCGTTTCCTTTTCATTGACTGTGTTTTTTCTTCAACGCGACTTCTGGGACGAACTCAACATTCATTTAGCGATGCGCGCATTGGTGGGGATGGTGTTTCTCTTTGTTGTTTATGTCGTCTACCAGCAACTTCAAATTCACCGCTTTCGGATGCATCTTGTGGCGCAAGAGGAGTTGTTCAGCTTGATTGGAGAAAATGCCGCGGACATGATCGCGGTCGTGACCGCAAACGGAGAGCGCCTTTACAACAGTCCTTCTTATCAAAAAGTGCTGGGCTACACTCCTGAGGAACTGGAAAAAACTTCGGCTTATGAACAAATTCATCCTGACGACCAACCAGCGGTCAAGCTGGCGGCAGACAAAGCGAAAAAAACGGGAATCGGATGCCGGGTTGAGTACCGCATTCGGCATAAGAACGGTGAATGGCGCGTACTGGAGTCTACTGCCAGCGCGGTGCGAAACGAAAACGGGGAAGTCGCAAAGCTCGTCATCGTGAATCGCGATATCACGGAACGCAGGCACCTGGAACAACAACTGGTCTTGTCGCAGCGGCTGGAGGCGGTGGGAAAACTATCAGGCGGAATCGCTCACGATTTCAATAACATCCTTGGGGTGATTATCGGCTACAGCGAAGCAATGCAAGAAAAGATGGCCGCGGACGATCCGATGAGAGAAGCCGTTGATGAAATCGAAAAAGCCGGCCAGCGAACGGCCGCTCTTACCCAACAGCTTCTGGCTTTCAGCCGCAAACAGGTCCTGGAGCCGAAAATCCTGGATCTCAATTCGATTGTGACCGACGTTGAAAAGATGCTTCGGCGGCTGATCGGAGAGGACGTTGATTTGGAGATTATCCCCTCGCCGACGCTGGAAGGGTGAAAGCCGACCGAGGGCAGATCGAGCAGGTCATTCTAAACCTGGCCGTGAATGCACGGGACGCCATGCCTCGCGGCGGGCAACTGAAAATTGAGACGATGAACGCTGATTTGGATGAAAACGACGCGCGCCGTAAAAGGTATGTCGTGCCGGGGCCATACGTGATGTTGCAGGTAAGCGATACCGGTATGGGGATGAGCGCCGAAGTGCAATCCCACATATTCGAGCCTTTTTACACTACGAAGGAGCAAGGCAAAGGAACGGGCCTGGGGCTGGCGACGGTTTACGGAGTTATTAAGCAAAGCGGCGGATATATCTGGCTCGAGAGCGAAATCGGCAAAGGCTCTAAATTTCAGGTCTACCTTCCCCGTGCAGAGGGCGTCACGACAGAACCTGCTCGGAAGCAGCCATCGCTTATCGCGCATGGGCTCGGAACGATACTGGTGGCCGAAGACGAACCGTCCCTTCGCAAGTGACGTGCAATACGCTGAAAGAGGCCGGATACAAAGTTCTCGAAGCCGAGGGCGCGTCCAAAGCGATTGAAATCGCCAAACACTCTGACAGCGACATTGACCTTCTTTTGACAGACGTAGTGATGCCGGGCATGAGCGGCCGTGAACTTGCTGAAAACCTATCTCTAAAGTGTCCTCGTCTGAAAATTCTCTATATGTCCGGATATACCGACGGCGCGGTTGCAGCCCATGGAATATTGGAGTCCGGAATTGTGATCCTGCGAAAGCCTTTCTCGCGAGTGCAGTTGCAGCAGAGTGTTGCAGAGATGCTGGCGAAAAATCCGCGCCAAGGGAAAACGGAAGAAAATGCCGAATACGCTAAAAGCAGAGAATGACGTCAACATAGTTACGAAGCCCGGTACGGCGGTTCCGAAACTGCTGATCATAGACGATGATGAATCCGTTCGAAAAGTGATGGGATTCCGGCTGAGAGACTCCTACAGCATCATCGACAGTGGCTCCCCTGAAGAAGCGTTGGCACTGGCGCTACAGTACAAGCCAGATGCTATTTTGCTCGACCTTATGATGCCAAAATATTCCGGCTTCGAAGTCTGCCAGACCCTTTCTTCCCTAAGTTTCACATCGCACATCCCCATTCTGATCGTTTCCGGAGAATCCAGCGAGCGATACAAATCGCTGTGCGAGAGCATCGGAGCAAAGGGCTTTTTTCAAAAGCCCGTCAACATCGAGGCTCTGCAAAAAAAACTAGCTAGCCTGATTGTCCTCAGTCACGAAAAATCCCAGCCTAAACCCCGAGTCCGTTTGAGGGTGATGCTGAGACTTCGGGGGATCGACTCGACGGACACGGATTTTGAAATCGTCACGGCTACCGAGAACGTGAGCGCGGACGGCTTTCTATGTGGATGCTCGGCGCTTGTGGGGCTGAATTCCATTCTCGAGGTTTCTCTCGCCACGGACGGCGCGCCATCTGCGGGCAAGGCGCGAGTCACACAGGTAGACTGGCCGGGGACCGTGGGTCAAAGATGCGACTTCGAGTTCCTTGAAAAGCCCATCGATTGGATTCTGCAATAAATAGGAGTGATCTCCGCAGGGTCGGCCATCCCTTGGCCTCTCGGCAAGGATTTCCAGCTCTATCGTCGCCGTCCCTCGTTAAGCTTCGATGATTCGATTGCGCACCGCATAGCGGACCAGTTCACTTACGGTATGCATTTGAAGCTTGCGCATGATGTTAGCGCGATGAGTTTCGGCAGTCTTTACGCTGATATTCAGAAGCGCCGCTACTTCCTTGCTGCTCTTGCCCTCGGAAAGAAGCTGAATGATTTCCCGTTCGCGGGTGGTAATTCGATTCCTCGGCCCTTCCGTTCTTGGAGAAATACTTCCGCTGCTGGAGTTGAGAATCACTTCGGTTACGCGCGGAGCGAAGAACGGTTTGTGATTTGCCAGGTTGTCGAGAGCGATGGACAGGTCGCGGTCCGAATCGGACTTGACGATGTACCCTCGTATGCCGGCTTCAATCACGTCGCGGATGAGCTGGTCCGAATAGTGCATCGACAACATCAGGATCTCGGTTTTCTCCGATACTTTTTGGATTCTCTTGGCTGCTTCCAAACCGTTCAACTCCGGCATGGTGATGTCCAAAATCGCAATGTCCGGTTTGAGTTCCTTCGCTTTGGCCACCGCTTGCACACCCGTCTGTGCCTCTCCACAAATTTCCCAACCCTTCTTCGTGTCAATGATCGATTTGATTCCTCGCCGCATTAAGTCGTGGTCGTCCGCTATCAAGACCTTGATTGTGTTCATATACAATTGGCTCCCCCGAGTTTCAATTTCAAAAGACCTTTTACCGTGCGCCAGATAAGCCCCACGAGCCATACGGTGATTACAGGAGATTCTTAGAGGTGTCCCTGTAGGCGTAAGCGCGTCTTGAGGACTCGAGATTTCCTACGAAACCGGAAGGTCCCGGAACTTCACCGAAGCCTGCTGTTTTCCTAGGCGAAATTAACTGAAAATATCTTGCTGCCCTCTACGGTGAGCAACATAAAATCTACACATGGCGCGAGGATGGGAAAGCAAGGCCGTGGAAGGTCAGGTTCAGGAGTTCGAGTCCAAAGAAAACCGTGCACACAAGAGGCAGTTAACTCAGGCGCAGGTTGAAATTCGGCGCCAGAAGGAAATATTACTTCTGTCGCGAGCTCGCGTTGAGAAGCAGCTGCAATCCATCCAGGACGCGCGCTATCGCGAACAGCTCAGCCGCGCTCTGGCCGACCTCGATGCACAACTTTCGAAGCTAAACGAAACCGAGTAAGGCGCAGCTATACAACAGTCAGACCAAATTCTACCGATTTTGCAGGACCCGCAGCCAACTACCTCTGCGCGATATGGCAATGCCGGACGCAGCCAATTTGAGATGCTAGTTCAATCGTGCGGGCGCGCGGGATCCGAGTCGTCGATGAAAACTACGCCCACGCCGTTCTGAGTTTTTTCGCGACCCGCATCGAAATGAACTACGGTTCCGCGCAGGGAAAGAATACTGGAGGCCGCAGGATCCCCGGTGGCTTCGATCACCACGCGCACTTCCGACTGCAACTTTGGCCGGTTGTTCAAACAGAGGTAAGCCCCTTGCAGGCTCAAATCTCGTACAGTAGCTTTCTCCTCGAACGGCTTACCGTCGTCAGATTGTCCACTAACAGTCGCGGTGAAACGTAACCGGCGTCGCTGCCCGCCTCGTGACTCGCGCATCTCCACGTTTATGCCGCGCTCGCTCATGGTGATGGACATTCCCTCCGTGGCCGCCCAGGTAGCGGGGAATTCCTGCCGCGCCGCGGAAAGGAAGCCATCCACGGTCTTGTCGATTGAATCTGGGTCGTGGTGAAAGAGGACCAGATTTCTTACTTTTGCTTCGCGCGCAATCTTCACACCTTCCAGCCAGCTCGAATGGCCCCAGCCTTTGCGTTCCGAGGCGAGTTGCTCCGGGGAATATTGAGAGTCGTATATCAACACATCCGCATCCTGAGCGAGTTGCCGAAGATTCTGGTCATATTCCGCCACACCCGGCTCATTGTCGGTGGCATAGACCACCGAGCCCCCCGAGGTCTCTACGCGATAGCCCAAGCATCCTTGCGGGTGGTTCAAAAATCTGGCAGTGATTTGGGTGCCGTTGATTTCCCATTTGTCGCCACCAGTGATTTCATGAAATTCGCGGGCCGCCGTCATCAGGCTAATTTCAACCGGGAAATACGGTTTGGCAAGCTGCGCTTCAATCACTTGGCGAAGACTGTTTGGCCCCAGATATTTTGACTGGAAACTATAGAAATGGAAGCGATTCTGTGCCTGAAAGAAGGGGTTGAAGAACGGAATACCTTGGATGTGGTCCCAGTGGTAATGCGTAACAAGAATGTGGGCATCGATGCCCTGGCCACCGTGCGCCTTCGTCCAGCGGTTCCCCAGCATTCGCAATCCCGTTCCACAGTCCAGAACAAACCGCGTACCGTCCGGGGCTATTAGCTCAAGACAAGGCGTATTGCCGCCATAGCGCCAGGTATCACGCTCGAGCGTCGGCGTCGAGCCGCGCACTCCCCAGAAGGTCAGTTTGGCAACGTGGTGGATCATCGCCGACGCGAATCTTAACGCCTCCCGCCTGCGCTCCATCGCAATTTCAAAAGCCTCGGGAACTGTTGCAATGGTAGGCGGTGGCGGCGATTGAAGTCAATCCAGTTTCATCTGCAAAGTTCATTCCGAACTCACTCGTTGTCTTCGGTCCTAATCAGTCACAAACGGCAATCCCGGCACTGTGCACCAGCGCGGCTGGCGAGTAGAATTTAGGCCATGCAGGCGCACTCACACGGACAGTTGGGGCACAGCCACGACCATGATCACAGCCATGGCCTCGGCGGGCATGCGCACGTGCATCTACCGCTGGAAGGCATGACGGGCATCTTGGGCGCAGCAGTCGTAGCCACGTTTATCCTCGTGGCAGTCGAGCTGGCGGCCGGTTACGCCGGCCATTCCATCGCGCTGATCAGCGATGCTCTACATAACCTGACGGATGTCCCGACACTTGTAATTTCCTGGCTCGGCATGCGTTGGGCCAAACGCCCGCCGACGGCTGAAAAAACCTACGGCTACCATCGAGCGGGAATTCTTGCGGCGTTTGTGAATGCAATGCTGCTGGCAATCTTGTCGCTCTTCTTGGTGTACGAATCCGTTGCGCGTCTGCGCCATCCGGTGGGAGTCCAAACCGGCATCATGCTATGGGTTTCACTCTTTGCCCTTGTTATCAACAGCGGCATCACGCTTGCCGTTCACAGCGGCCGGCATGACCTGAACATCCGTGGCGTTTGGATCCATAATCTGGGTGACGCGCTTTCGAATGTAGCAATCGTAGTGGGTGCGCTTTCCATTCGCTGGACCGGAGCGCTCTGGATCGACCCGGTCATCGGCATTGGCATCGGCGTGATGGTGCTTTGGTCAGGAATCGGCATTCTCCGCGAAAGCAGCCACATCCTTTTGGAAGGGCTGCCCAGGGAAATGAGGCTCGATGCCGTGGCTGCCGCAGTGCTACGTGTGGAAGGCGTGCAAGAGGTTCACGATATTCACATCTGGACTTTGGGCACCGATTTGACCGCACTGTCGTGCCACGTTTGCATTCCCGACATGCATATGGAGGATAGCGAAAGAGTCCTCAAACAGGTCCGCGACGTTTTGGCACAAGACTTCAAAATAACTCACACCACTATCCAATTCGAGCGTGCAGGACTGCCGTCCGAAGCCGGCCTCTACATGCCTGAACCTGCCCGTCGCTCAGAACTGTAGGAATATCTGAGGTGCTTGCCGATAGGAGTAGAAGCAAACTTCAGAGAGGCGACTGTAACGGTGTGCCGCGCTCTTGATTAACTCTTAGTGTGGAATCTGAATCGAGTTCGTTCGAAGCGATCGTGTAACGGCTGCCTGCCGTGGTTATGTACACAATCCTGTCATTAGAGTGCGTGAACGCGACGGCCTGAATCCACCTCCCGTCGTTTAGTACCAGGGTGAACTCTCCTTCATCAGGAAGCGGAGCCTGCGCTTCCTGGTCCGCAGCACTCTGCGGAGCGTACGAATCTTCCTCAGCAGACAGTGCTTCCTGGCCTTGCAGAGTCACAGCATTGGCATTCTGCGATCGGTTGCGGCTTGATTGGTCAAGCGATTGATCACCGCCTGTTTCATCCGCGTCCGCCTGATCGACGGTCGCCTGGTCGGAAGCCTCGTCGCCGTTGGTGGGACCCCAATACGTCCCTCCGCCATAAAGCAAATAATATCCAGTTGTCCGAACTGGGTTTCTGGGCGACGGATTGCGGACCGGTGGGAGCTTGGATCCGGAGGGAATCGGCCTGTCCTGCCACGGAGGACGCGCAACGCTAGACGCAGCGAATGCGCGAACGGTCGCCTGATTCGACGTCGCTGTACGCGCGCGGCCTGCGTGTGGACCCACGACTGCGGAAGGACCAGGACGCGCCGCTATTGTAGCCGAACCGTGTGAACCGCGCTGAGCCTGCGCAAGAGGACAAACTAAGAGGCCTGCAACAAGAATCGTGAGAACTGGCCCGGGTTGAAGCCTAACTTTCAAAGCTCTTCTCGCTCTCCTGATTTGACGCGCCCCACCGACTCGCGGTTGCTCGAATTCTGCACTTTGGCCCCACCACATTCATTATCCTCGCCAAGAGTCTTCATCTCCGCAATTAAGGGGGAACTAAGCGCGCCCAGTGGTGTCTATAACCTGTGGTTCGCCCCTTGGACGTCTGTGGGACGTGTACCTATGCTTTTCCCTTAAGGCGGGATGTGCTATAAACATGCGTTCAAAGGCCGGCCAGGTATGTCACAGCCAAATGGAGCGAATCATCCGGAAGATCAAGCGGAGTCCCAAATCGGTCATGACTTGCCGAAACATGAGCCGGAAATTGCATCTGCGTTCTGCCCGAGTTGTTCGGCCCGGTTGGCGCAGCGAAGTTGCAAGTTGATTTGCCCCGCTTGTGGTTATTATATGTCTTGCTCTGATTTTTACTGAACAAGGCCACGCGGGAAGGTAAACTGTGTATCTTCTCCGTATCACAAATAGGGAAAAGCGCATTTAAGATTTCCAGGAGGCAAGAACGTGGCACTGAGGATGACGGATCAAGAAGTGAACGGCGTTACCGTGCTGGAGATTGAAGGGCGCATTGTGCTGGGCGAAGAGAGCAACGCGTTTCGCGAGAAAGTGAAAAGCCTGCTGGCTGCGGGCAAGAAAAAGATCGTGCTGAACCTCGCGAACGTCGGCTACATCGACAGCGCCGGTCTTGGTACGCTTGTGGCCACATTTCACAGCGCCCGCTCGCAAGGTGCCACGCTGAAACTGGCCAACCTGGGTTCGAAGTTTAAGGAAGTGCTCCAGGTCACGAAGCTCATGACCGTGTTCGACACCTACGACAGCGAGGCTCTTGCCGTCCAAAGCTTTGCCAAGTAACCCGGGCGGAAGCCTTTCGAATTGCGGCCCAGATCAAACTCTGGGCCGCGCCTGTCTTCAGTTATTGATAGACCTTTCCTTCAATACTATAGATAGCCAATCCGCTTAGCAGCTTGGGGTAGAAGTCCGTGGATTTTTGGGGTAGAACGTCACCGCCTAAAGCAATTTCGATAACCTGCTGCACACGCACCGGATTCAACAAACACGCCAATTGCGCGTCGCCGCGATCCACCGCTGCAATTGCAGTGTCGATTTCACGCTCGTAGCTGATGTTGCTCTCCGCTACGACAGCTTCGGCGGTGATGCCCAATCCTTTTTCCAAAATCAGACGGTGCAGCAATACCACATCCAGCGAACGCTGCGCTTCAGACAAATCCGGCAATACCGTTTCGAGATCCACGTCCCTCCGCAGCAAGAACAAATAGAATGCCCCTGCGCTCCCATCGATCGCGCCTGGATAAATACCAATAGCCCGGCGGCCATGATTCTGGCTTCCCAAGTCTTTGCGGAACTCGGAGTAGCTTGTTACGCGTTCTTCAACCGTCAGAAAAGGATAAGAATACCAATCAAAAAATCGCGCAAGCGCTTTACGGAATTTCTCGAAGTCAAAATTCGAGACACAGCGAACCAGGCGATGGGTGGGTAGGATGGTTAATCCCCTTGAGTGCGAGTTGATAAACGTCATCATCGCAAATTCGTGAGCGGCGAGTGGATCGATTCTTCCGAGCTGCGCGCGGCACTCGTTGCGGAAATTCAGAGCGGTCTCGTAGCGGTGGTGGCCGTCTGCGATGATGATTTCTTTATTCGCCATGGCAGTTTGCACGCGGCGGATGAACGCGACATCGGTGACCGGCCACAGGCGGTGCTTCACACCGAATTCATCATGGATCTCGAACGGCGTGGGTATGCGCGCAATTTCTTCCAGGTAGATGTCAATCTGTCTGGGCGCATCATCGTAAAGCATGAAGAGCTGGCCTGCCTGGAGGTGTGTGTGACGCAGCAATTCAATGCGGTCCGCTTTGGGAGCGGAGAGTGTGCGCTCGTGAGGGAAAACGATCTTCGCGTTGTAATCCTCTAAGCGGCCCAGCGCGACGAATCCGATTCGCACCTTGCGCGTGTGCGTGCCGGGCACCAGATATTCCTGCGAGTAAACATACATCGCAGGCTCCGGGTCTTGGGCCAAAATCCCTTGTGCTATCCATTCCTTGATTTTCTCTCCCGCGCGCGTATAGACATTATTTTCGCTGGAATCATCAGCGTGCGAGATGCCCTTCTCGATTGCAATCAGATTGTATGGACTCGTAGCATAGTACCGCCCCTGCATGGCGGCAGTGATTTTGTCGTAGGGTTGGGTAACAACGTCGCCCAGCTTCACGCGATTGGTATCATATCGCAGGGCGCGGAAGGGATGAATTTCTGCCATGGGGCCTCTCGTAGCGGTGCGAGCGCCGCAGAAACAAAACATTGTAGCAGTGAGCGCCGTCTACTTGTAGCCCATCGTTCCGAGCACTTTTGCGTTCGACGGACGTGAAAGGTGACAACTCTGATCGGTCCGCATAAAATCTGAGGGTTCTTGTACGACTTTCCATAGGAGCGACGCGCATGTCGGCTGAGGACAATCGCTTCTCCGCTGTGCGAGCCCTGATCTTCGACCTTGACGGCACGCTCATCGATTCAAAACTGGACTTGGCGCTTTCTATCAATGCCATGCTCAAACGCATGGGCCGCGTGGAACTAGCGCACGAAGAAATTTTCAGAATGGTAGGAAATGGCGCGCCCGTGCTCGTTCGCCGGGCGCTAGGAGCAGAAACCGTGAGCGATGAGGAAGCCGACGCAGGGCTCGCGTATTTTCTAAGCTATTACCGCAATCACATGCTCGACAACACGGTGACCTATCCAGGCGTTCGCGAAGGATTAGCGCTCCTGGAAAATCATCCCATGGCTGTCCTGACCAACAAGCCTGTTAACTTCAGCCGCGCAATCCTCGATGGCTTGGGTCTCTCGCGCTATTTTCGAATTGTTTACGGAGGCAATAGTTTTGAGAAGAAGAAGCCTCATCCTATGGGCGTGGAAACTTTGTTGCGTGAACTGGCGGCAAAGCCCGAGGAAGCGATGATTGTCGGAGATTCCGAAGTTGATATTCAGACCGCGCGCAACTCCGGCATTTGGGCCTGTGGAGTGACTTACGGTCTTGGAGCCGAAGGCTTGCGCTCGTTTCCGCCAGACCTAATGCTGGATAGCCTTACGGAGCTCCCCGCGTTCCTTAACGGCCGCACGATCTGAGCCACGCCTCATTTCTTGCCGTATTCGCTTTTGTACCACTGCCACGTGCGCTGTAAACCTTCCTCGAAATGAACTCGTGGCTCGTAGCCAAGCACTTTTCGTGCTAGCGAAATGTCAGCCTGAGAATCGCGAATGTCACCCGTGCGCGGCGGATCGTATTTAGCCTGAATCTTTTTTCCGGTGATTTTCTCCAGAAGCTTTAGGACTTGATTCAACGTGATGCGCGCTCCGGTGCCGCCGTTAAATGCCATTCCGGAGGCACTCTTAGCTTCGCACGCGCGCAATGTTTCATCCACGATATTTTCGATAAAGGTGAAATCGCGCGATTGCTCCCCATCTCCGTACACCACCGGGGACTGCCCCTGTATCACTGCCAGCATGAATCGCGAGAGCACTCCGGAATATTGCGAGCTAGGGTCCTGCCGGGGACCGAAGACGTTGAAATAACGAATACACACGTTTTCGAGGCCATAGACGCGGCCGAACACCCGCGCGTAGAGTTCGCCAACAAATTTTGTGATTCCATAAGGAGAAATAGGATCGGGCGGCATCGCCTCGGTTTTTGGAAGCGTTGGGGTCTCACCATAGACGGAGGAGGAAGCGGCGTAAACCAAACGGCGCACCTTGGCATCTCGCGCTGCCACCAGGACGTTCAAAGTGCCATCAATATTTATGTGGTTCGTCTCGATGGGGTTTTCCACTGAGCGTGGAACCGACGTCCGCGCGGCCAAGTGAATCACGTAATCGGCACCGTGACATGCCGACTGCACAGTTGCCAAATCTGTGATGCTGCCTATGCGGAGGTCAATCTTCTCGCGAACATCGCTGAGGTTTGATTCCTTTCCCGCAGAAAGATCGTCCAGCACTACCACCTGCTGGCCTCGACGAACAAGGTCGTCCACGATGTTCGAGCCTATGAATCCGGCGCCACCCGTAACCAGGTAACGCATTCAGGGAATCTCCTTAACCGGCAAGCTTCAGGGAATTGATGTGTCAGAACGATTTACTATAGCTTGGCACGGTGCGGCGGGACATAATTATTTGTCTTCTTATCGGTGAGCTAACTCAGTATCCAGATCAGCGTGTGCGGGTCTATGGCGACGAAGCGCAAAAAATTCCGTTGGTATCTGGGCCTCACGGCGTCGTTACCATTTCTCATCTCCGTCATGTTTCTGCCGGCTTATTCCGCAGGAACTCAAGATGCGCCAACCGGATTCGCTAAAACGAATGGCAGCACGAAAGGTCCCGTCGACGAAAAGTCCATGCCTTTCCGCATCGGCGAAACATTGAACTACCACGTTACCTGGGCAGGATTCTCAAGCGCCGCCGCGGTAGAGTTGAGCGTTCCGGAACATCGCCGGATTCTTGGCTGGAGTACTTGGCATTTTCGCGCGTCAGCCCATACGCTGAGGCCTTTCAGGTCTTTTCTCACTGTTGACGACCAAATCGATTCCTATGCCGATGCCACAACGCTCGAGAGCCGCCAGTACGAAACACATCTCAACGAAATGGGCAGTGTTGAAAATCAGATCTTGCATCCTTCTTCCATAGGCCAGCCCCACCGGGCTGGCATTCCTGTGGTTGAGGTACTTCCGGGCACACTGGATCCGCTTGGAGCTTTATTCGTGCTTCGTACCGTAGATTGGCGGCAGACAGCCGAGTTTCGAGAGCCAGTCTACGATGGGGAGGATCTCCTCGAGGTTCGCGCTCGTCGGGAAGTACCGAATGAAACCATAGCTGTTGACGCGGGTAATTTCTCGGCCGCGCGCATTTCTATACACCTCTACAAACAAGGCGTGGAGGTATCGCAGGAGAGCTTCACTGTGTGGTTGGCTAACGATGTACCGCGGACCCCTGTTCTCTTGCAGGCCGAGCTGCCCTTGGGCAGCGTGAGAGTTGAATTGACTTTCGCTTGGCGGTAATTAGTAATTTCCGGAGGCCTGCCAGAATTCAGTTTTCCGGCATGACCCAGTCTTCAGGTGGAAAATCAATTTGCCAGAACGTAGGCGAAGGGCTTAAGAACTCAACGCCCATCTGCGCCTTGCCCGCCTGTGTGTTCCCTAGGTAAACGATCCGGCATTCTTCGGTCTCTTGCGTCGCATTGTTGGATACAAAGATCGTCTGGTTGGCGACAACCGGAGCTGCTAGTGAGATCAGTGCGCCGTGTGCGTTGACCACTAGAGTCCGCGTTTCTTCGCTAAAATCCTGATTCTGCACGGTTTTCCCGCTCACCGATATTGGCACGCTCAGAAGTACCCGCATGCTGCGGCGCCGGCCCGGATCGGTGATCCAGTTCTGTTTTTCTTTTTGGGTTGCAAGTGGAGCGCCCATAATCGATACCGTAGCGTTCCACCGCGTTTGGGGCAATAGGACTATCTTACTAGCTGCCTTCTTGAGTAAACAGGGCGAGAAACGGGCCTGCAAAGGCTGCCCTCCGAATCATAGGCTGCCGGACCCCACATGTGGATCAAAACAGGTCAGCAGTTGACGATTTTTTCACGATGTTGCTTCACATGGCGCGTGGCATTCCGCGTATCGACCACTAACTTGGCATTTTTCACGATTTCATTGAAATCATAACTCGAGTGGTCGGTTGCAATCAGCACGCATTCATATTTCGCCAATCGCTCGGGGGTTAATTCCACTGATCGCATTTTCGAGAAATCGTAGTGGCGCATCTTAAATAGCGCCGGAAAATACGGGTCGTTGTAATCCAGCAGCGCCCCGCTCCCCGTAAGCAATTCGAGCAGTTTGAGAGAAGGAGATTCCCGCAAATCATCTACATCTTTCTTATAAGCCATTCCCAGCAATAAAATTTTCGATCCCTTCAGACTTTTCTCTCGCTCGTTCAATGCTTTCGCCAATGCATCCACCACGTGATACGGCATCGCGGTATTGATCTCGCCGGCAAGTTCAATAAAACGCGTTGCGAAATCATATTCCCGGGCTTTCCAGGAAAGATAGTAAGGATCAACGGGTATGCAGTGTCCCCCCAGACCCGGTCCCGGATAGAACGGCATGAAGCCAAAAGGTTTGGTTGCGGCGCTGTCAATCACTTCCCAGATATCCAGATCCATCCGCAACGAAAGCTGCTTCAGCTCGTTTACGAGCGCGATGTTCACGCAGCGGAATATGTTCTCGAGCAACTTCACCATTTCCGCCGCGCGCGTGGAGCTCACCGGAACCACCTTCGAAACGATCTGCGCGTAAAGTCCCGCCGCTGCGCGCCCGCTAGCAGGATTGATGCCACCGACTATCTTGGGAATCTGCGCCAGGCCGTACTGTTTATTTCCAGGGTCCTCACGCTCGGGAGAAAATGCGAGATAAAAATCCGTTGTCACATTTTCCGACCCCTCGCCTTTTGCAATGGGACAGTGCAAGCCGCCCTTTTGCAAAATCGGCAACACGAGCTCCTCGGTTGTGCCGGGATACGTCGTACTTTCAAGAACGATTAACTGATTGCGCTGCAAATTCGGCGCGATCGATTGCGCTGTTTTTTCCACGTAGCTCAGGTCCGGCTCCCGGCGTTCGTCTAGCGGCGTGGGCACGCAAATGAGCACCGCGTCCATTTCGCGCAACTTCGAGAAATCCGTAGTCGCATCAAACCGCTTTCCTTGAACGTGGTGCTGGATCTTATCGGCGGGTATGTGCTGGATGTACGACTGCCCGGCGTTGAGTTTTTTTATTTTTTCCTGGTCGGTATCAAATCCCGTCACCCGGTGACCCACATCCGCGAAACGCAGCGCCAGCGGAAGGCCCACGTAGCCGCACCCGATGATGCCGATTTTGATGTCCTTCCCTGCAAAAAACTCCGGCTTACGTTCCACGGCCATCCTGTTCCCTCTCTTTACGAGTTATGACGGCTGCTGCAAACCTCAGGAGCCGCAAAGTAAGTGCAGTTCACTATAACAAGAATCCGAATGAGCATAAAGATTGGTGCGCGCAGGCGTGCGAAGGCTGCAATTCGCGTTATCTGCTGGCATCGCGAACTGCGCACAGCTCCGCACCCGGCTATGTTGGTCCACTTATATTCCTCTTGCGGGATCTAGGGATGAAGACGGCAGTTAGTAAGCGTTGCGGCCGATCACGGCGGAAATAATGGTCAGCACGATAATGCGAAGATCGAAAAAGAAGCTCCAATTCTGGAGGTAATATAAATCATATTCCAGGCGCTTCTGAATGGAAGTGTCCCCTCGCCACCCATTCACTTGCGCCCACCCTGTGATTCCGGCCTTTAGCCAATGCCGGTTGTTATACCGTGTTATGTCGTTCAAAAATTTTTGAACGAAGTGCGGCCGTTCCGGTCGCGGGCCCACTACACTCATGTCGCCCTTAAGAACATTGATGAACTGCGGCAGCTCATCCAGACTTGTCTTTCGCAAAAATGTGCCAAGGCTTGTTCGGCCCGCATCACTCTCAGTGGTCCAGTGTGTGTCGCTCTCCGAGCAGGCGCAAACCTTCATGGTACGAAACTTCAGCATGTGGAAAAGTTTTCCGTTAAGTCCCAGACGGTCCTGCCAGAAAAACACCGGCCCGGGCGACGTGTACCAAATTCCCAGCATGATTAGCGCGAACGCGGGCGCCGTCACGATCAGCACCGAAGCTGAAAACACGATGTCAAATGCCCGCTTCAGGAGATTGTAGTCCAGCGATTCGGCGGGCGTTGAGGTCAGGTCAAGCATTTGCATGCGCCCGAGCTGAAAGAGCCGTTCGCGCGCCACAATGTCTTCCCCTAGATCCACGATGGCGCGCATAGGAATTCTCAAGTGTTCTAGAGCTTTCAGTATCCTCGGCATTTCGTGAAACTCCGCTGGATCTATCGCAATTACTGCCTCATCAATTCCTTGTTCCACGTCCAGTTCGCCCAGTTCTTCCAGTTCGTGCACGGGCTTATCCGTGACTGCCGCCTGCTGTCCTGGCAAACGTACAAATGCAGCCACTTCGCACGATACCAGCGGCACCTGTTGTAGGCGGAATACAGCCCTGTGCGCGAACGTATCGGCGCCCACAACTACCAGGCGAACTCGCTTACCGTCGCTGATCTTCAATCGAACGTAGATCCGAAAGCATGCTCGCATGACGACAGTCAAAAACAACAGAAGCACGGCCCAAATGGCGAATAATCCGCGCGGAAAAATAAAATCCTGGCTAAAAAAAAGTGCGGCAAGCAGGACCACGCTGGTTACTGCATTCGCAGCCAGTGCCGCGCGCGTGCCCGTGCGTTCTCGGAATAGCGTGTCAACATTCGTTACGCCGTACTGCTCAGCCAGAATCGCCCAGACCAATGCCGCCAGAGCCAATAATCTGAAGTGACCGAAAGAATCAAAGTCTGCCAAGCGCTCGAGACTCTTCCAAGCATTGGTCCACATCCGCCAGCCTAATTCGAAGGCTAGGAAAGGAAGCAGATAAGTCACGACTCGAAGGCAAAACCGATAGTATTTCAGGCGAAGAATCATTAGCTGGTAGCTGGAATCCCTTGCTCTGCGTCTTTCGAATTTTCGCGAAATGAACGCCTACCGCAATCGAAGAACACGTTCATCCCATTTGACAAGCAGAGCGTGAAGGGGCTTTCTCTCTAGCGTTGTAGTTCGAGAGCCTCGAACTTGCGTACTTGTGAAGCGGCGAGTAGGAAGAGAACCCCACTCAACCCTCTGCGACTTCTTCTCGAGCAGGCGAGAACGCGGTCGTGCATAAAGTGTTAAGGAAAAGTTCATCGTAGGTTTGTAGCACGCTGGCCTTGGTGAAGTGTTGTTCGGCGTAAACACGCCCGTTGGCCCCAAGCACACGGCACAACTCCGCGTCTTTTCGCAATGAAACCATCACCGCGATAAGGGCCTCGGGGTTCTCGGCCGGCACGATCACTCCACAACTCGCCTGGCGAATTATCCGAGCGGCTTCGCAATTCTCGTTCACGGCTGTCACGATCGGGCGTCCCGCAGCCATGTAGGTCAAAAGCTTGCAAGGAATCACTGCATCTTCCATTGCGGCGATCTGGTTTAGCAGAAGCGTGTCCGCGGCTGCGTACATCTGCGGCAAAGAGTCAGCAGGTTGCAAAGGTAACAGCCTCAGATTGGGCGCGCGATCTTCTGCTGCGCGTTTCAGCGCCGGAAACTCTTCGCCTTGGCCTACCAGAAGCCACGCTAAATCTCTTTCGCCTTGTGACCTTTCGGCCGCGTTCACAACATTCATCAGGTTCTGTTTGTTTCAGGGTTTTCGGTGGTGTGATCGCAAGCGCTTGGCCAATGTCATTTTGGGTCTGTGAATCATTTGCAAGGTTTTGTCCTACTTCGTTGTCATCCCTTCGCGCTTGCGTTATTCTCGTTTTTAATGGTCGACATTCATTGCCACATCCTTTCAGGCCTCGATGACGGCGCAGAGTCGGTCGATATGTCTCTCGCCATGGCCGAAATGGCCATCGAGGACGGTATTACCCACATAGTTGCTACTCCGCACGCCAGTCCGAATCACGAGTTCGTTCCCGAATTGGTAAAAATGCGCCGGGATGAAATTCAATCTCGCTTCGAAGGCCGCCTCACTTTCGCAACTGGCTGCGATTTCCATCTCAGCTTTGAAAATCTCCAGGAGATTCGGCGCGACCCTTCTCGTTTCACACTCAATCAGAAAAACTATCTGCTCGTGGAGTTCGCGGATTTTTCCATTCCGGCGTCGATGGACCAGGCCCTCCACGAGCTGCAGCTTGCGGGGATTCGGCCAATCATCACGCATCCGGAACGGAATCCCCTTATACGTACGAAACCAGAGCGGTTATTCCGTTGGCTGCGGCAGGGATGCTACGTGCAGGTGACAGCGCAGTCGTTGCAGGGAAGGTTCGGCAAGGCGGCGAAGATCGCAGCGGAAGAGTGGATCGATGCGGGGGCGGTGCATTTCCTGGCGAGCGACGCGCACAATATTTCGTCCCGGCCGCTACGATTGAGGGAGGCCTTCGAGTATTTGGAGAAGACGCGCGGTGAGGAAGTGGCGCGGGCGTTGCTGGTCGATAATCCGATGGCGGCGTTCGAGGGGCGAACGCTGCCGTTCGTCCCGGAACTGGATGAAGATGCGGGTCTCGCTCCGGGAGCGAACTCGCCTCGGCGGCGAAAACGATTTTGGTTTTTCTGAGTATTCCCTCCTGAAATTGACTAACGGAATAATTCGAGGATTTCTTCGTAGCGTTTGAACGGAGGAATCAGGTAGGCCCCGGCGATGCCGTAACTTCGCGCAGTGCGCGCCCAATCCAGCATCTTCCTAGCGAGTACGAACCCGCGGTCGCGTGCGGCGTCCCCGGCTTTTTCCATTTCGCGCAGAGTGGCTTCCGGAATCACTATTCCCGGGACTTCGTTATTCAGGCGCAGGGCTTGTTTGTAGCTGGTTAGCGGCCACAAGCCGACCATGACGGGGACCGGCGATTTTCCGCCCATGCGTTTTAGAAAGGCGTTCCAATGCTCGGGGTCGAAGATGGGCTGGGTCATGGCGAAGTGCGCGCCCGCTTCGATTTTTTCCTCGAAGCGGCGTAGTTCATCGTCGATGTCCTCGGCCACCGGATTCACCGCTACGCCAATCGTAAAGTTTGTCGCGCCGCCCAGGCTTTTTCCGGCCCAGTCGGTTCCCTGATTCAAGCGCGCGAGAACTTTCACGAGGCCGATGGAGTCCACTTCGTACACACCGCTGGTTTCGGGATGGTCGCCGAGTGAAGGCGGGTCTCCAGTGATGGCGAGGACGTTGCGCACGCCGCCCACTGCCCAGGCGCCCAGAAGCATGGCTTGCAGGCCGATGATGTTCGCGTCGCGCGTGGTGAGATGGGGGATGGTTTCGAAGCCGTGGGCTTCGAGCGCGCCAGCGAGAACGAGGGCGTCCATGCCGACACGCGCGAGAGTTCCGCTATTGATGTCAATGGCATCCACTTCTCCCGAAGCGATCACGCGGCCGGTCTGTTCGACGATGCGCTCGACCGTGACGCCCTTGGGCGGATCGATCTCGACGGAGACGACGAATTTCTGTTCCTGGATTTTGCGCCAGAGCTTGCTGTCCGGTTCGCGCGTGGCGATACGGCGAACTCTTTCGGCCGGCTCGAAGACTTCTATGGAACGGGCCTTGGCCGCCGTCGCGCCGCCCTCCGCAGCCGGACGGATTTTCTTCACTGCTTCGGCGATGGCGCGAATATGTTCCGGCGTGGTTCCGCAGCAGCCGCCGATCAAGCGCGCGCCCAGCTCGGAAGCTTCCTGCGCAAACAGCGCGAAATATTCGGGCGAAGAACGCGGATACACGGTGCGGTCGCCCACGCGCTTGGGAAAGCCAGCGTTGGGCATGGCGCACAGCGGAAGGGAAGTGGAAGCGGCGAGCTCGCGCAGGATGGGAAGCAAAAGCTGCGGGCCGATGGTGCAATTCGCTCCGATGGACTGAATATTTTTGTCTTTCAGTTTTTCCCAGGCGTCCTGCGGGCGAGTGCCGCCGAAGGTGGTGCCTTCGTCGGAGTAGGTCATCTGCGCGACGATGGGCAGACGCGAGAAGGAACGGATGGCGTCGATCGCGCGGAGGAGTTCTTCGATGTCGCTGAAAGTTTCCAGGATGAAAAAATCTACGCCGCGCTCTTCGAGGGCGCCAGCTTGCTCCTTGAAGATGGCGAAGATCTGATCTTCGGGAAGTTCGCGGACGTGCTGGACGATTCCGAGCGGGCCGATAGAGCCAGCGATCAAAACTTCGTGCTTGGCAGCTTCGCGCGCCTCGCGAGCGATTTTCACTCCGCGATGATTCAATTCCGCGACGCGGTCGGCCATTCCAAACTGGCCGAGCTTGTGGCGGTTGGCGCCGAAGGTGTTGGTTTCGATGATTTGGGCGCCGGCTTCGAGGTAGCGCTGATGGACGTGGAAGACGGCTTCGGGGTCCAGCGTGTTCAGCTCGTCCACGCAACGCTGCGGGCCGACGAACTCGTAGAGCAGCGAGCCCATGGCCCCGTCGGCGACGAGGATTGAGTCGCGGACGCGCTGGTTGAAGTCTTCGATTTTCACTTGGGGACTGCTCGCTTAGATTTTCGCATGGGCGATAAACGGATAAGTATAGCATCCGAACGCAAGCCTGCCTGCCTTCGCCGCTGCAACCGATTCTGGCCCCGGTTAGAATGTGCGCTCTCCTTTGTTTTCAGTCGGTTACGACGTTTTCTACTTGTGGGGCAGAACCGGGTAGAAGTGGCTGCGGGGCAGGCGATTCGATCGTTAGTGCGACCCTTCCTTCGTCAGGGCAAGAGGGAAGTTTCCTTACGTCCAGGGTTAGGCCGGGTATTGCATTCGTGTGGCTCCCAGCATCCTGGGAATGCATGGCGATGACTTTGACGATGTGAGTGGTGGGGGTGTCAATCCACTCGCCGGCGTCATTTATACGGGTGTAAGCGCGAATGGCCTTTACCAAACCTTCAGCGGTGGGAATGATGCGCTCGGATTGTTCGATGACAAATTCGAGTGAAGAGCGAAGAGTGAGATTGCGTTGTTGGAATAGGCTTAGTGCACGCGCATGGCGGTAGATGGCGGTCGGGCCGCCTGTCGCGTTGAACTCCCGCGCGATGAACTTCACGTTGCGCCATTGACAGAAAGCTTCTTCAATGGCGTCGCGCTCGGGATGATGGCAGATTGTGCAGTGGCGCTCGTGATGGGATAGGTCGATTTCAGCTTGGGTTTTCGGCTGAGATTGCTTTCGCGGGACGGCGGGACGAAGAATTACGCCCTTTGCGATTCGATTGCCTCCGTGTTTTGTTGGCTTGGCTTTGGCGCGGCATCGCTTTGGGGCACGTTCGGGCAAATCGCCCTCAGTGTGGACAGGTTCCGACCCGGATCGTTCGGTGTCAACGGTGATCATAATTGGATCGCCGCGCTTTTCGAAGGATTCTATGGCGGCTTTGAGGGCGGGGAAATCGTCCAAGGTTAATTTGGTTTCTTCGACTGCGGGTTCGGCTTCTTCGGATGGGCGAGCAGGTTCCGCACTTTCGATGATCTTGCTTTCGGCCGCCACGGCGGCCAGAGTCTCCTCGGCGATACGTTCGGGCAACAGGGCGCCCTCAGTACGAGCCGGGGTGTGAGTGCTCGCGGGAATTCGCTCGGGTTCGGGTTCGTGATTGGACAGACGAGCTTCGACATCAACTGTTAGGGGCCCGGTCTGCATCCAGGCCCAGGGGGCCGCGCGGAGGCCTTTTAGAAATCTGTTCATCTTCTTCTCCAGTCCTCTCAATTGGGGCTGAGGAGCTTCGCGAAGCGCTCTCTCGCCCATACATCCTTCCAGGGCACTTTTTCTTGTGCCCCAACCGATGCTAAATGAAAAAGGAGAAATATTTCAAGGGACTGTTACGGTAAACATTGTATATAACTCAGTAGTAAAGATTTAAGGGGCAAAATAGTTTTGTGTGAGCAGGTACTAGACTCCGCAGATCTGCGGGGGGTTTTGGAGGTTGATCGTTAACCCCGGGCATTAGGGAACTGTTGTCACCCGCGAGATCTAATTCGAAGCGTTTAGTAACAGGACAAGTGCTTTCGCCGAGTACTATGGCCAACTTGAATCTAACAGTGTTTAGTTACTGAGTATGCAATACGCAACCGTCGAAAGATTCTGTCCTAAATGCGGCTCCCCGCTACCCGCTGATGCTTCGGCGTGCCTCACGTGCGGATACGCCGTTGGCAACAATGTTTCGTCCCGCGATTCATCCATAAATTGGTCGGGCGTAGCCGCGCGAATGCTTTGGATTGCTTCGGTGCTGGCGATCGCTTTTGTTGTTCTCGCTTTTGGGATCTTTGTTCTGGTGGAGACTCGCCTGACTGACACGCAGGCCTACAAAGACGCCATCGCAATCGCCAAGTCTTCTCCGGAAGTGCAGAGTACGCTGGGAAATGACATCAAGACCGAATGGCCAGCGTTGGGCTATGACCTTTCTTTTCACGGCTCACAGTTTGCGCAATGGTCAGTGAAGCTGAGTGGCTCGCGGGGAGAGGGACATTTGTATGGAGTCGCAAACGGCGTCCTCGGATGGTGGGAGTACTCTCGACTGGCATTCGTCGCTGAAAATCGGCGGAACAGAGTAGAACTGAACAATGCCCCACATTTGTTGCGTGTTCCGTCCGTTCCTGCCAAGAAGCTTTACTTGATTCCAATCGGGCTTTCAGAAAGCGAATCCCTTGACTGGGCGCCTAGATACTACAAAGCTAAACTGGGAATCGACGCAGTCGTTCTTCCGCCAGCTTCCTTGGATCCGAAACTCGAGGACCCGGAACGCCACCAACTTAACGCGGACAGGTGCGTCGATTTTCTTTCGCAACTCCATCCGGACCTTGCGCGCGATCCTTTTGCGATTCTGATAGGCGTGACTTCGCGCGACATGTTTATCCCCGACTTCGCTCTGGAATACGCCGAAAATCTCCGCACAGAGGGTCGTTTCGCAATTGTTTCGTCGGCGCGACTGCATCCGCCCTCGTTAATGGAGAAGTGGAATCCAGAATGGTTGAACTCGCGTCTCGAAAAAATACTGACCAAGAACATCGCCATTTTGTATTTCGAATTGCCGATGAGCGACGACTACACGAGCCTGCTTAGCGCAGGCGTCCTATCTGGACTGGAAATCGATGAAATGGGTGGACAGGTTGTGGGAGCAAATGGCGCTTGGAAGCCATTCTTGAACTCAGGGGATCCGGGATTTACGATTTACGACTTGCCCGGCAAACCTCCCCTGTGGAGGACCGATTATATCCATCAGGCGGTCAAAGACACTCGCGCGCAGCTTTTCAGTACGGATCTTGCTCTGGGTCTGTTTGTTCAGCGAAAAATGGAATTCATATTCGACGATGAATATCCGCTGCGGTTCACTCGGGTGTACACCAACAACGATGACCGTTCCCGAGCGTTCGGGATTGGCGCCACGGACACGTTGGACGTGGCTCTTACCGGACAAATGGGCTCTTACGTCGATCTGAGCACGGAAGATGGAGCCAGAATTCATTTTGTCCACCAGGTGCCGCGGCCCGGACAAGGGAATTTTGATGTTTACGTCGAGCCCGGCGGTTGGAGTGGTCCGTATACTCGTACGCAGGCTAGATTTGACGGAAAAGTCTGGCGTGTGAAAAGAAATGACGGTTGGACATTTGTCTTCCCATACCATCCGGAGTGGCTGCCGCAATATGTAACTGTGCTTACTGCTTTCACTGACCCGGCAGGCCATGAGTACAAAATGGAACGGGATAATTGGGGAGATCTCCTCTCTATTACGACGCCTTCAGGAAAGTGGCTGCACTTCGAGAACGATGGGCAACATCGAATTCGCCGCATCGAATCTTCGCTTGGCCGGACGGTGCGATATGAATATGACGCAGGAGGACGGCTCATTCGGGCAACGGATTCGGACGGGCACGTGGACGCTTACACCTACGATGAGAAGGCCCAGATGCTCACCGTCCGTCATGAAGATGGAGCGCCAGTCCTGATTAATGCATACTCAAATGATAGCTACATCAAGAGCCAGACCGTCGCCGATGGCAGCAAATTCGGGTTTAGCTACTTCCGGCAATCGAGAAACGTGATATACGAAAGTCAGATTACGGATCCACACGGAATGCTTACGTCGTTTCTTTTCCGAGGCGGCTGCTATACACAAACGTTGCCCACGCCCGGCCCGCAGTAATTCGTAAGAAGATTGATGAGCCAGATTGAGCCAGATTGCACTACTGGACTTGATTTGGCGCTTTCCCGCTCGGCTAACCTCCGATAGGTCTTGAGAGCGAACGCTGTATGGCCGGTGTTTTCATCTCGATAATTCTGCCGGTAATGAGGGAGCGAAGCGAATGCTTGCGCGAGTGAGGCAGCGCAAGCGGTAGAGGAATGAAACGGAGGTTGTTTTACGCAGGGGATGAATTCCCTCCCTTCCGGCACGGTAAGCGCGACTCACAAACGACAGAGCCGGCGAGACGCCAGGGCTACGAAAACCTGGACGCAGCCTTCGAGAAGAATTGGCGGCGGGCGTTGCAAGTGGGGCTTCGTCTCAGAAGCAAAAGAGCCGAAAGGGACGCCTTCGACTGTGCTCAGGACAAGTCGGCGTTCCGGGCTGGAGCGGGATTCTGGAGGACATGTTGTGAGACTATTACGCTTATGCACAAGAAGGATGGGTTGAGATGAAGATAATTTCGTTGAACACGGGGCTGCCGCGGGAAGTGATGTACCACGGGGTGCACGTGACGACGGCGATTTACAAGGAGCCGGTGACGGGGCGGGTGGCGTTGCGCAAGCTGAATTTGGATGGCGACCGGCAGGCGGACTTGACGGTGCACGGCGGGGAATTCAAGGCGGTGTATTGCTATCCGGTGGCGCATTACGACTACTGGAAGAAGGAACTACCGGGGCGCGAATTGCCGACGGCGATCTTTGGGGAGAATTTGACGACGGAAGGATTCACGGAAGACTCGGCGCATCTGGGCGACCGGTTCGCGGTGGGGTCGGCGGAAGTGGTGGTGACGCAGCCGCGGCTGCCTTGTTACAAACTGAATGTGAGATTTGATTCGAGCGAAATGGTGAAGCGGTTTCTGGCGAGTGGGCGGACAGGATTTTATCTGGCGGTGACGCGCGAGGGAGAAGTGGGCGCGGGGGACGAGTTCAAAGTGATTGCGCGAGAGGCGAACGCGGTGCCGGTGTCGGAGATTACTCGGCTGTATATAGCGAAAAGATGGGGCGAGGATGACGTCGCTTCGCTGCGGCGAGCGTTGCGAGTGGAGGTGCTGCCGGAGAGTTGGAAGGAGTATTTTCGGGAGCGGTTGGGGATGGTTGGCACGTGAAGGCACCCGGATGTAGCGAAGTGCGGCGGATGTTTGCGCGGGTTCGGCAATGCTCTCTGTTTGCTAAATCTCTAAGGATAAGGGGGTTAAACCACCTACCGAGGCGGTCCCGTAGCGAAATATATCATCGTGAATCCCTTTGGGATTCACCAGTTGGAAGGCGGACCGTAACGAAAAAGGGGGAGTGACCATACGGTAAAATATGTATTGTGCTTTTAGCGCATGAAGCATAGAATTCGTTGATTGTGGGATGCATTCGGAGAGTAGGATGTGTTCACAATTGCACAGACGCTGTTTTTCACGGCGAGTAGTATTTGGAGTTCAGGGAAAGGTCTTTGCGGTTGGACTGAGGGTAGGAGAAACGACATGAAGGTTAGGCTAGGTTTGCTGTTTTGCGGTGCTGTCCTGATGGCGGCGGCGCCGGTGTGGGCGGATAAAGCGCCTCTCGGATCCGGGAAAGATTCCGGCAAGACTGAGATAGCGGGTAGCTCGAGTTTGGGACTAAAGGCGGACGGGGCACCGGCGGACATTCACTTTAGTGGTTGGGGCTCTAACTCCGACGACTCTGGCACCAACTGGATTTTACGGTCGAGAGAGCGTCGTATTGGCGAGGGCACGACGGGAAATACTCCTACAGTGCCGGAACCGGGATCTCTTGCGCTCGTATTGGTTGGATTGGCCGGGGTAGGGTTGCTGGGCCGTCGTCGCGGAGATGCGGCTGCGACGCTGTAGCCGCCCGAATAGTTTTTGGGCGGATCGATTTATGCCGGGCAGTTTGAGTGCGTGGTGAGTTAAGGAAATCCCCGCGAGTTTTATCCTCTGTATAGAAGTGTGTCTCCTCGCAAGTAATCACCGCAGCATTTGCCGATCGAAAAGATCATTCACACGCCGACCCACGAAAAAAACTGAATTAACACTTGTGCTTAAGAATTTGCGAATTTGGTTACCAGGACTTCCTGCTGGTGCATGGGCGAGAAGCTTTCGCAACAACCGAGCACGCGCGCGATGACCTCGTAATAGAAGGTGTTGTTGTCGCTGTTGCGCAGGTCCAGGGCTGAATCCCAAACGGAAATAGCCATAGCGTCGCGGCTGGCGGGATCTTCGGAGCGAAGAACCAAGAGGACGCGAAAGCCATTCAGCTTGTCCAGGGCGGCGGTGAGAGACTGCACGGTGGCGGTAAATTCCGCGAGCTTCCCTTCGCGAATGCGATAGTGCGTTACGCGAGCGACCATGGCGCCTCCCAAGTGCGACACGAGTTTGCGAGTGCGGGCGATTCTACCGGAGGAGGCGGCGAGGTAAACGGCTGCGAGTGAGCGGATGGACGCTTTTTCCGGCGCGCAACTGGCAACGCGTGGTGAACACAGGCTGGTCACTTGAGCGAATCAACCGGAGAGACTACTCGATTCTAAGAGCGGTCATGGGGGAAATGGAGGCTGCGCGGTTTGCGGGAATTATGGCGGCGAAGAAGGAGCAGACGGCGAGCGCGCCGGCAGCGATGGTCAATGCGAGCGGGTCCCAGGAGGAAACGCCGTACAACTGAGACGAGATCAGGCGGCCAGCGCCGACGGCCAGCGGCAGCCCTAATAGCAGGCCAATCAAGACGCGCTTGAATGCGCCGCGCAGGATTAACTGAATTACGTTGCTGCGGTCGGCGCCGAGGGCCATGCGAATACCGATTTCGTTGGTGCGTTGCGCGACGGTGTAAGCGGTGACGCCGTAGAGTCCGATAGCAGCGAGCACTAGAGCGACAATGCCGAAAAGACCGGCGAGGCTGGCGACGGCGCGTTCCTGATCGAATGAAAGATCGACTTCCTGCTGCATGGTGCGGATGCTGATGATGGTGAGGTTGGGATCCAGGTCGCCAAGGGTTTTGGTAAGCAGCGGCTCAAGCGTGCCGGTGGGGAGACTGGTCACCAACATGATTCCGCTGACAAAATGGGAGCGCAGCTCGACTCTGGTCATTACGTTGTCGGTGTAATTGACATTCTGAGCGAGCGGGACGTAGAACATCGCGTGCGCCGGCTTGTCCAAGGCATAGCCGGCGAATTTTGCGTCGCGGACGACTCCGATGATGCGGAACGTTGCGGCGTTCTGGGGCAAGTCCAGGCCGAAGTGCTGCTCCAGCGGGTCTTCGCCGCTTTTGAAAAAACGTTTCACGAAGGCTTCGTTGACGATGGCAACTGGGGCGGTGGCTTCGTTGTCGGCGGAGGTGAAGGCGCGGCCGCGCAAAATGGGAATGCCAAGGTTCTGAAGATAGTTGGCGCTGACGCGATCCCACGACGCGCCGGATTCCTCGCCCATGGTGGGAATAGGATGGCCGGAAACCAAAATCATTTCGCCCCAGTTGTCAGTGAGCGGGTTGTAAAGCGCCAGGCCGGAGCCCTGCACTCCAGGCAAGCGATTGAGACTTTCTTCAAGCTGACGGTAGAGCGCCTCTAGCTGGGGCAGGGTGTAACTTGCAGGAGGATCATGCAACGCCACCACGACACGGCCTTGTAGTTGATAGCCGAAATCCTGGTGCTCGAGTTTGTTCAGGCTGCGCGCGAGCATGGTGGCACCTGCGACGAGGACAACCGAGAGAGTGGCTTGTACGATCAGCAGCCCGGTGCGGGCGAAAGAGGAATGATCGCCGGTGCTGCGTCCCGAGCCGCGCAATGCTTCCGCCGGATGGGTAAGAGTTGCAAACCAAGCAGGAGCGGCTCCGAAAATAATTCCCGTGATGAGCGCCAAGCCGAAAGCAAACGCCAATACGATGAGCGATGGAGCGGCGCTGATCGGAAGAAAATGGGCGCTGTGAAAGGCGAGCGCGAGGAGAAGGCGCGCGGCTGCTACCGCGACAAGAAGTCCGGCTATGCCGCCAGCGACGGCGAGCAGGACGCTTTCGGTGAGAGCTTGCAAGATGATTTCGCGCCGCGTGGCACCCAAAGCCAGGCGTATTGCGGTTTGTCCACGACGAGTGACCGCGCGGGCGAGCAGCAGATTGGCCACGTTGGCGCACACGATCAAGAGCACCAAGCCGCAAACGGACAAGAGGATCTGCAGGCTGCGGCCGTACTCTTCTTTCATCTCGGCGACACCGGCGCCGGCGGGGACGACGTTGATGAACTGCTTGGGGAGCATTTGAATCACGCCGGGCATCCAGTTGGCGGGATAGCCGGAATCATTTTGCATCCATTGGCGCAGCACTCCGGTGAGGCGCGGAGACATTCCGGCAACGGAGGCTCCGGGCCGCAAACGGCCGATTACGCGCAGCCATGCGGAGATAGATTGACTTAGCAGTGCACCGTCACCATCAATCATGGGTTCTTGATGCAGCGGAACCCAAATATCGGGTGGGTCGCCGCGCAACGTTTCACCGAAAAATCCGGGGGGAGCGACACCGATTACAGTGACGGGATGACCCTCGACCACGAAACTTGAGCCAACTACCGAAGGATCGCCGCCATAGGTTGTCTGCCAAACGCGATGGCTGAGCACGGCCACGGGCGGAGCGGCCGGTGTGTCGTCATCCGGAGTAAATACTCGCCCACCGAAAGCGCGGACGCCAAGCGTTTGAAAATAATTTCCGGTGACGTACTCGGAGCGCAGAGGCCTGGCGGTGGATTCGACGCCTTGACGGCGCACACTTAATCGTCCGCTGCCGGCCTGAAATGCAGCCAGCTCTTCGAATTCCGGCGTTTCGGTTTTCAAACGCTGGTACAAGGGAAACGAATACATTCCCCAGCGGTCTTGAGGACCTCCTTCCACGCAGCAGTCGTCGCCTTCGCCGATTCGGTAGAGTTTTCCGGGATCCGAAACGGGCAACGAGCGGAGCATCACCGCGTGGATCAACGTAAACATTGCGGTGGTCCCGCCAATTCCCAAGGCGAGCGTGAGGACCGCGGCAGCGGTAAAAACGGGCGACAGCCGGAACTGTCGCAAGGCGTAGCGAAGATTGCCCAGGAAGTTTTGCATTTCGACCTCCCAGTACTCTACGCAGATAATGCGCTGAAGGTTCCACGTATCCGCTGGTTGCGCTGCGGTATAAGTAAGATGCCGGTGTTATTGCGGCGAGGGGCCGGTGTCGCGTAGGAGGACTATGTCGGATTCGGGGCGGTCGCGGAGGACGCCGATGATCTTTCCGTCTGGCGAATATCCGAACCAGCTGATTTCATCGGCGGTGAAATTTGTGATCTGATGGCCGGCAGCGCCGAGTCCTGCGCCGTCAATCGGCTGCAGCCAGAGATTCTCGACTCCGTTTTCGCGGATGCCATATAGCAGGGACTTGCAGTCCGGCGAAAACCTCGGGGGTTTTGATATCAGCGGGTTCGGATCGAGAATGCGCCGTGCGGGATGCGGTCCGGCGTCAAGCGCAAGCAGCACAAGCTTCTGCTGAACTCCACCGGTTTCTCCTTGTGGAGACGTGAACGCTGCAACGAATGCCAGTGTTTTACCGTCGGGAGAAATATCAAAATATGGCGAGCCCACAATCGCCCCTGGAATGGCGACGCCGGGGACGTCTTCCGCTTCCCCGCCATTGATGGAGACACGCTTGAACGCCTGGTCCTCGTTGTAATAGACCCACCTTCCATCCGGGGAGCATATAGGACCGAAAGCGCCGCTCTGTTCGGAAAGCTCTTTCGGATTGGCGCCATCTGCATCAACGCGCCAGACACTCCGCCCGGCGATCCCCGAGGGAGTGTGGTGAGGACTAATGAATACGACGGGGAGCGGCTTCCGCGCTCCGGAAGCATCACTTCCACAGGTCACTGGCTCGATTGCGACTTGATTCAGGAAGGTAGCGCGGTTGCTGCCATCGAGTGAAATTCGAATCAGCTTTCCCTGCTCCGGTAGATAGAGGTCTCCAGTGGCGCTCCATCCGAAGGTGCCGTAGTCCTTCTCTTGCGGGAGAACCGGGCCAGGGGGAGTGCCTGTGTTTCCCACGATCGGAAGAAGGAACAAGCTTCGGATATCCTTGTGAAGTACCGTTGCGATCGTTTTGTTATCTGCCGAAACGCTAAGTCCTCGATAGTCATTTGTATCGTTGGTGATCGAGTGAATTTTTGTGCTGGGGAGTGAAATGAACTGGAGTTGCGATAGGAAATCAAAAGTATCAACGTGCATCACGTTGACGAAAACTCCGGCGGCGTCGGTGGTCCCAGCTAATTGAGATAAGAGCATGTTGTTGTACTGGGCCAGTATCTTCGACTCGCCGGAAGCTGAGTCGAAGGTTTTAAGCCCGGTGAGGGAATCGCCGACTCTAATCATGGAACCGAGGATTTTCTTTCCGTCCGGCATCCATGAAATGAATCGGGGAATCTCCGCTGCGGGTCCAGCGACGATCGACTTTTCGTCGGATCCGTCGGGATTCGCGATCAGAAGGTGCCACTTGCCGACTTCCGGGTCGTTGGCGCGCGCGTACGCGACGCGCTTGCCGTCGGGCGAAAACGTGATGTTCGTGTCCACGTCGCGGGCGACAATTTTCGGAGTTCCGCCCAGAACTGGAGCGCGATAGTAGTCGAAGGAATCTTCGACGCCACTGGCGGCGCGACGAAAGTAGAGATAACTGCCGTCGGGTGAAAAGGCGAGTCTGGAGTAGCGTGTGACTGCTGCGGGGATGACCTGCGTGTCACTATTAGTCTCAACGTGCCGCAGCCAGAGGCTTTGCTTGCCGGCCTCTGCTACTGCGCTGAGGATGTATTTCCCGTCGGGCGAGATGGCCGCCTGGACCGACTCACCGTTGTCGGTGACTTTCGTGATGGTGAAATTCTGGAAGGGGATGGCTGCGGCCTTGCCGCGCATAAGTGAAAACACGCCGTAGCCCGCTCCCACCACAAGCAGCGCGATTACGACGGCACCGGTGATCAGCTTTCCTTTGTGCTCGTGCGCCACGGCAGAAACCGCGGAGGAGCTGCCGGATTGGTGCATGGCAGATGGCGCAATCCGTGTCGCGCTTGCGGATGTGGCAGCAGCAGCGGCGGCCCGCACGGAACCTGACCTTCCCGAATCCGTGTCACGCTTGAGCCGCTGCAAATCCGAACGCAAATCGGCGGCGTGCTGATACCGCAGCTTGGCGTCTTTCTCCAGCGCTTTCGTGATCACGCGTTCGAGGTCAACCGGCAGGTCGGGGACCACGCGTGTGGGAGCCAGCGGCTCGCGTTCCAAAATCGCCGCAAAAATTACGCCCGATGTGTTTCCGCTGAACGCCTGACGGCCCGTGGCCATTTCGTAAAGCACCATACCGAACGAAAATAGATCCGAGCGCGCATCCAGATTTTCTCCGCGGACCTGCTCGGGCGACATGTAGGCGACCGTGCCGAGGGAAGTGCCTGGACTGGTGAGATTGGGGTCCGTGTCCATGGTCACGCCGCCGGCCGTCACCGTCTCACCGACGTTTTTGGACACCAGCTTGGCCAAACCAAAATCGAGAACTTTGGCTTGGCCGCGCTCGGTGACAAAAATATTTGCGGGCTTGATGTCGCGATGGATGATGCCTTCGGTGTGCGCAGCTTCGAGCGCATCGGCGACGTCAATGGCGATTTCGAGCAACGCGTCGAGCGCCATCGGCCGGCCGTTGATGCGATGCTTGAGCGTGGAGCCCTTCAGCAATTCCATGGCGATGAAGGGCGCGCCCGAATCTTCGTCAATGTCATAGATGGTGCAGATGCTGGGATGATTGAGCGCAGAAGCGGCTTGCGCCTCGCGCTCGAATCGTTCGAGGGAAGACTTGTCCGCCAGGGAATTCTGCGGGAGGAATTTCAGCGCGACCTGGCGTTTGAGCTTGGTGTCCTCCGCGCGGTAAACGACGCCCATTCCGCCACCACCGAGTTTCTCGATGATGCGGTAGTGCGAGACAGTCTGACCTATAAGGGATGAGGAATCAGCCATTTCACGTGCGACTGTGGTGCGGTCGCTCGACAGGTGCACATCTTAGGTTGTGATTGGAGGCAAGTCAACGAGCGGAACGTAGGCGGAGAACTGCTGCGAGCAGGGCATGTAAATCAAGTGTCCGGAGGACGACGCGAGCGGAACCGCACGCTGCGCTATTCCTGGCGTAGCGCGGTCATGGGATCTACGCGGCTGGCGCGGCGAGCCGGGACGAAACTGGCGAACAGCGCAGCAAAAATGAGAACGGGAATCATGATGGCAAAAGCCGATGGGTCGGCCGGCTGCATTCCTTCCACCGAGTGCCGCAATAGACTCCCGGCTGCCAGAGCACCCAATACTCCCACGCCGACACCGATGAAAATCATTCCAAGACTCTGGCGTAAAACGAGCCACATGACATCGGCAGGACGAGCGCCAAGCGCCATGCGCACGCCGATTTCCGGCACGCGCTGGCCGGTCAAGTACGCGAGCACGCCATAAATACCGATGCATGCAAGCAGCAGAGCCAAGCCGGCAAATATGCCGAACAGCAGCAGAAGGAAGCGCTGCCGAGCGAGCGTGCCGCTCGCAAGCTGATCCAGGGTACGAACCTCGTACAGAACTTGATCGCCGGCAGCTCCCCGCACTTGCTGGCGCAATGATTCGACCAGACTCAATGGCGCGACATTCGTGCGCACGGCCACGGACATGAGTTGAGACCAACGAGGCAGCAACGGGTCCGGCACTTGGGCAAAGTTATAGTAGAGCTGTGCGCGCACTTGAGCTTGGTCGTCGGCGGCAAGGCCCCAATGCCGAACATGGCCGACCACACCGACTACCAGGACCGCGTCGGGTGCATTGCCGCCTGAGGAGAATGGGCTAGCCATTCCCGGGATCCAAAGGTGTTTTCCGATGGGATCCTGTGTTCCAAAAGCTTGTTTTGCCAAAACGTCGTCAATCACGACGACGAGCTGATTGCCGATGCGATCCTGGTCATCGAAGAATCGGCCTCGGTGCAGAGGTATGCCCATCACCTTCAAATAATCGGGCGTCACGCTGGTTGCCAGCGTCGTTGGTTGCTGATTTTCGGGCGGGATGTCTGCACTAATCGAGTACCCAATTTGGTTGTTGCCCTCACGCATGGGAAAAGTATCGACGATTGCAACGGACTGAACTCCGGGCAGGCGGCTTGCGCGGGTCAAAACATCCTGCCAGGCGGGACGAATGCGGCCGGGATCCGCGAGCGTGGCGGGCGAAAGCGCCATGCGGGTGACTAACACGTTGCTTACATTCACGCCGGGGTCAAGCGATGAGAGCAGCAGAAGTGTGCGGCCTAACATCCCCGCAGCAACCAGCAGCACGACCGCGAGAGCAATCTCGGAAATCACAAACGCGCTGTGCAGACGACGCGCGGTTCCGGAAACGGTTCGTGCTCCGGCACGGAGGGCCTGCTCGAGGCCGTGTGCTGGAGAGCGCAGGGCAGGTGCCAGCCCAAAAAGAAGTCCACTCAGCAGGGAGACGGAGATCGTAAATAGCATCACACGCCAATCGAGGTGAACCTCCTGCGCGCGCGGCAAACTGCCGGGCCAGAGCGCCACAAATGGACGGATACCAATGTTGGCGAGGAGGATGCCGAGCGCCCCACCCGAAAGCGCCAGTACCGCGCTCTCGGTGAGACATTGCCGCACCAAGCGGCTGCGGCTCGCACCAAGAGCTGCGCGCATGGAAAGTTCACGATCGCGGGAAACGGCGCGTGCCAGAAGCAAGCTGGCGACGTTCACGCAGGCAATGAGCAGGACGAGACTGACCGCGCCCATCAGCAGCCAAAGCGTAGAGCGCACGTCTCCAATTTCCGGACGAAGCGGCTCTACTGCAAATGTGCGGCCGCCATTCGTGTCGGCGTACTCCTCAGACAGATGACGCCCAATCAACGCCAACTCGGATTGGGCGTTCGCCAGCGTCGCGCCGGGCCGGAGGCGAGCTACGACTCCGGTTGGATGGGCACTGCGGTTCTGCAGATATGCTGCGGTGTCTTGGCCAATGGGCGTATACACGTCCGGTTCGTTTCCATACAGCCTGAAGTCGGCGGGTGCGATGCCAATAACCGTGTAACGCTTTTGGTCGAGAACAACCGACATGCCGAGCGCTTCCGGCCTTCCGCCGAAGTGACGCTGCCAGAAACTGTAACCCAGGATCATGGCGGGTGCCCCACCAGGAAGGTCTTCCTCAGGCAAGAAAGCGCGGCCGTGCGCGAGGTTTACGCGCAAAACCGAAAACAGGCCGGACGAGATCTCGCGGAGGTCAACATACTCGGGTGGTCCCGGCTCGCTAACCGTGCCTCCGTCGTAGAGTGTGCCGGCCATCTCGAGAGAGCGGCTATCGCGCTTGCAATCGAGAAAATCGGGATACGCAACATTCTGTTCGCCGAAAATTTTTGTATTCCACGTTTCCGTGTGACCCCGGACCGTGACCAGCTCATGTGCCTCAGGATAGGGCAGCGGCTTCAATAGCACGCCGTCAACCACAGTGAACATCACAGTCGTGGCACCGGTGCCCAGGGCAAGCGTCAAAAGGGCGACGGCTGCGGAACCCGGATTTTTTCGGAGCATGCGCAACGCAAAGCGAATGTCTTGAGAGAAGTCTTCCAGCCAGCGTGTGCCGCGGGAGTCGCGGCAATATTCCTTGACCTGCTCCGGCCCACCGAGAGCAAGCGTGGCCTGTCGCCGTGCTTCTTCCGGATTATGGCCCTGTGCGATTAGCTCGCTCACGTGCTGGTCGAGATGGAAGCGGAGTTCTTTCTCGAGATGCTCTTCCATTTGTCTTCGGCGCCAGAGGCGCTGCCACCAGCTCATTGGACACCTCCGTCAGACATTTTGAGGATCAGGCCCACGGCTGCCGTCAATCGTTCCCAACTCGCGGCTTCCATTTCGAGTTGGGCTCGCCCTTTCCGGGTGAGTCGATAAAACTTTGCCTCGCGACCGGTGTCGGTGTCCTTCCAATCCGCAGTGAGGAGCCCGCGGTTTTCGAGCCTGTGCAATGCGGGGTAGAGCGACCCTTGGGGAACCTGGACAACGTCGCGCGAAACCTGCTGCAAGCGCTGCGCTATGGCGTACCCATGTACGGGGCCGAGCGCGACAACTTTCAAGATCAAAAGGTCCAGAGTGCCTTGGGGGAGATCGGATTTCTCAGTCATGGCTACACCTCGTGCTTCTGCATATGTACCACAGGACGTGTAGAAGCGCAAGGCAAGCGGAGACGGCAGCGAGGAGGAAAACTCCACGGCAACGTTTTGGCAGGAGGTTCGCTATGTCCCGAGGATGCTTGCATTCCGCTAGTGCGGTTGTGTGATTGGGCTGCCGGCGTGAGCGGGTTGCGGAGACGGCGAGGCGGATGTGGTGGAAGGCGGTGGAGGCTTCGGCGGTTTCGGAGCAGGGTCTGCGCCGCGAGTTTCTGTGAGTCCTTGTTCGGCGGCGTCTGCAGGGGGCGCGGTGTCGGGGACGTCAACTTGGATTTGTTTGGTTGGGGCAATTTTTTCGAGCGGGATGACGTTCTGAAATTCTTCCACCGGGGTTCCTTGAACGGCTTGCTGCATGAACTCGAGCCAGATCGGTAGAGCGGCGCGGGCGCCGGTTTCTTTCTTGCCGAGTGAAATGCGCTTGTCGTCGTTTCCTACCCACACGCCTGCGGTCAATTGAGGAGTGAAGCCGATGTACCAGGCGTCGGTGAAATCGTTTGTGGTTCCGGTTTTTCCGGCCGAGGGGCGACCCAACTCTTTGGCGCGCACGCCGGTGCCGAACTGAACGACCTCTTCGAGCATGGCGACCATGGTGCGGGCGACGTCGGGCGGAATCACGTCAGTCACTTGCGGGCGCGGCTCTTCGAGAACGGCGCCATCGTAAGAGGTGACGCGGCGAATGTAGTGCGGCTCGATGTGAATACCGTCGTCGGGGAAAACGGTGAACGCGGAGGTGTGTTCCATCAGGGTGAGATCGGAAGCGCCTAGGGCGAGGGGAAGATAGGGCGGCAGGGGACTGGTGATGCCGAATTTCCGCGCAAGAGCGATTACATTTTGTATGCCGACGTGATCGAGAAGGCGCACAGCGGGAACGTTGCGCGAATCGGCGAGAGCGCGGCGATAGGTAATACGGCCTTCGAATCTGTTGTCGTAATTATGCGGAGAATAATTTTGGGCGCCGCTGCGGTATGTGACGGGCTCGTCCACGACGGTATCAAAGGGCGAAATGCCCTGTTCGATGGCGTCGGCGTAAACGTAAACCTTGAAAGAGCTACCGGTCTGGCGCAAGGCCTGCGTGGCGCGATTGAATTTCGATTCGTCGAAACTGTACCCGCCGACCATGGCTTTGATTTCGCCGGTGGGATTGTCGATGGCGAGCAAGGCGCCTTGAGCGGCGGGTTGCTGTTCGAGTTGGACGCGCACGGTGAAGCCGGAAACTTCCTTGATCGAAACGCAGACGAGATCTCCGGGCTTGAGCAACTGCGCGGGGGATTTGCGGCCGGTCCAGGAAAAATCGGCGGGAGTGAGCATGGCGTGATACTGGCCGATCTTGATGGAAGCGAAAGTCGGCTGAACCGCGGTGACCAGGCCGGTAACGTAATCGTTTTTTTGAAGCGAGTTGTGCCACTCGTCGTTTTGATATTTATCCAGCGAGCCAAACTTATTCTGCAAAATATTCGGGAGGTTTCCGCGCCAGCCGTGCCTGCGATCGTAGGAATGCAAGCCGTCGCGGACGGCTTGATCGGCGGCTTTCTGCATGGCGGCATTCAACGAGGTGTAAACGCGCAAACCCTGTTCGTGAACGGCGACGGTTCCGTAGGTGTGCTCCAAGTATTGGCGAACTTCTTCGACAAAGTACGGAGCCAGGTCGTTGCGACCGGAGGAAATATGAAGACCGAGGGGTTCCTTGGCGGCGGCCGCGGCTTGCGCAGGGGTGATTTTGTGGTCGCGCTCCATCAGAGAAAGCACAAGATTGCGCCGGGCGAGGGCGCGATCAGGATGGTTTACGGGAGCATAGATAGGGCCGCGAATTATCGCGGCGAGCGTGGCGGCTTCCGGGAGCGTCAGTTGGCCGACCGGCCTGCCGAAATAATATTCGGAGGCGGCTTCGAAGCCGTAGTTGCCGGAGCCGAGATAAATCTGATTGCAGTACATGGTGAAAATCTGGTCTTTGGTGTAATGGCGCTCGATCTGCAGAGCCAGAAGAGTTTCCTGAATTTTGCGGCGCAGGCTGCGGTCGGAGCGATTGAGAAAGAGCCCGCCACCGAGCTGCATGGTGAGCGTGCTGGCACCTTCAGCCATGCGGCGTTTGGAAATATCGCGCCAGGCGGCTTCCAGGACGCGCGGGATGTCCACGCCCCAGTGTTCTTCGAAATGCTGATCTTCGGTGGTGAGAATAGCGTCTTTCAATACTTTCGGAATTTGTCCGTAGGAAAGCAGGATGCGGCGCTGCAGCGCGAAGGTGCCGATGGATTGGCCGTCGTCGGCGTAAAGTTCGGTGACCACGTTGGGGCGATAATCTTCCAGCGCGTGAATTTCCGGAAGGTCGCTAGTGTAAACAAACAGCAGGCCTACCGCGGCACCGAAGGCGATGGAGCACAACAAAAGGAAAGTGAACGCAAGACGGCCAAAGAGCGTGTTGCCGGTGATCTTCATCGTGGCGCGGTAGAATCTTTCCATTGCTTTGCCATTCTATCGCATCCACGCAGGGGCTGCTCCGGGCGGAGTTCGCCGAGTGTTCTCAATTTGTTCAATGCTGCACGGCGTGTGAGCAGGGTCTGGAAAAAATCCTTCTTCAGTGAATTGGCTGCCGCGTTCTTGAGGTAGTATGGCGCGATGGAAGCGAATCCTATTCTGTTTCGCGATTTGACGTACATCTTCCTTGCCGCCGTGGCCGGTGGTTTGCTGGCGTGGCGGCTGAAGCTGCCTCTGATTCTTGGGTTCGTGGTGGGCGGGATTGTAATCAGCCCTTTCACGCCCGGGCCGCAGCTTTCCGATCTGCACACGTTTGAAGTATTCGCCGAAGTGGGAGTGGTGCTTTTAATGTTCTCGATCGGCGTGGAATTTTCGATACCGGATCTGATGCGGGTGAAATGGATTGCGCTGGGAGGCGGGACGCTGGGCATCCTGCTTTCGATAGGCCTGGCGCTGGGGACGGCGAAGCTTTTCGGATGGAGCATGATTCAAGGGTTTGTGGTTGGGTCCACGATATCGGTGGCGAGCACGATGGTATTGGCGCGATTGCTGGCGGACCGCCACGCCATGGGCACAGGCTATGGACGCGTGATGATCGGAATCACGCTAGTTGAGGATATCGCCGTGGTTTTCATGACGGTTATCATTCCGATATTCAGCGGACCGGGCGAAGGCCGGTTTGCGAGAGCTGCGTGGACACTGGGCAAGGCGGCTCTGCTGCTGGTTCCGCTGGTGTTTCTGGCGATGACAGTAGTTCCGAAGATTCTTCGGGCAGCGGCGCGCACGAAGGATCAAGAACTTTTTCTGCTCATTGCGATTGCGATTTGCCTGGTTTCCGCGGGGATTGCACAGGCTTTGGGATTTTCGGTTGCGCTGGGAGCGTTCCTCGCGGGGCTTTCCATTAGCGGGGCCAAGGATTTGCATGAGGCGCATACCGTTCTGATTCCGCTGCGGGATGCTTTTGTGGCGCTATTTTTTGTGTCGCTGGGAACGCTGGTGGTTCCGCAGGTGATCATTCATCACCTTCAACTTTTGGGAGTAATGCTTTTTCTGATCGTCTTCGGGAAATTCGCAATCTGGACCGGAGTGATGCGGCTTTTCCGGTATTCGATTTGGACCTCGATTGCAGTGGCGGCGGGACTGACGCAGATCGGCGAACTGTCATTCATTCTGGTGGAAGTTGCGAGAAAGTCAGGGTTGGTGGGTGAAGAAGTGTTTACTGCGACGCTCGCCGCATCGCTCTTCTCCATATTTCTAAACGTATTTATCGTGCGCGGAGTTTTAAAGTGGGTGGAACCGAAACTCGCGGCGGAAAAGATGGCAGCGGCGTAAATCGTCAATCTTGCGGCGGGTCTTGACGCGCGCCCACGCGAGGACGGCTATGGGAGCGAATAATCGAAGGTCCAGGTGTGTTTACCCTGAGCGTCGATATGGATCATGAGGGAGCCAGTGAGTCCGGTCAGTTCTCCAGTGCCGGAATTGGGCACGACCACCACGCTCAGCTCTCCCGCAGAAGGGGCGTCGTCTTTCATCATGGTGGCGCGGTGCGAGAAGGTGAAGCTGCCCTGTCGGCCGTTAAGCTTGCCTGTCATACGCTCAATAGCAACGTAGGCCATGGAGCCGGTGCTCGCGGTTGAGCCGGTGATCATTTCTCCATGGCTGACGCCTTCGAAGTCACCGTGCCAAGTCTTGTCGGACGTGAGCCGAGTAATGTCGTTCGCCCTCTCGAAGTCGGTTGGTTCGGCGGGAGTCATCTTGATGTCGAAAGAACCTTGGGCATGGACCATATGCATCCCATTCTGGGCTGCGACACTCAGCGCGAGACTCATCACCGCCACTGCCACCGCGAATCCCACTCTCATATCGCCCCCGAAATGCAACTTACAGAATTCTTGATCCGAGTTTTCTAATGGGGCGAACAAAGACGCTGAGCATCTGCTCCGAATGCTAATTTCGGGATGGCTAGAGCGCCTCTTCCGCTTCCGACACTGTGTCGTAGGCTTTGATGAGCTGCGAAACCTTGGTCATTTCAATCAATGTTTTCACCTGCGAGCCCATTCCCGCGACCACCAGTTTTCGCTGTACCTTTTGCGTCGCAACATAGGCACCTACCAGAGCACCGAGTCCGGCCGAATCGATGAAAGGAACGCCGGTGAAATCGAGAATGACCACCGACGAGTTTTCCGCGCGCACGGCGGCCTGAAATCCAAAGACGTTTTGCATGTTCAGCGGACCTTTCAGGCGCAGGATCTTCTGGCCCTCACGATTTCCCGGGGACACCACAATTTGCAGGTTTTCATTTTGCATGGTGAGCCATCCTAGCGAAATGCGCGTCGGGAATTGTTAACGTTGTGTTACAAGTCCTCCGGGACGGAGGCACTTTACCACTAAATCCAAGGAACAATGCAGCCGCAGAATATTTCAGCAATGGCGCAGTTTGAATCCTCTCACCTTACGGTCGCAATGGAGGCATGGGAACCGGCTTCGCTGAAAGCCATGCCGCCGCAGTCAAACATAATGTAATCGCGATTGAGAAAACGATGGGTAGGATGAAGAGGTATCTCCAGCTCACAACCGTGATGGCGGCAAAGCAAAGGGCGAAGGCCCACGCAGTGCCGCGCATGAGCGCCAAAGTGGCTGCCGGAAGGCCGCCTAGTTGCCATGCCAATATCGCCGCGAATAGATAGAACACGCCGACAGAGAGTCCGGCCGCCACAAAGAGGTCCCAATAGCTGCGGTTGAATCCCTGCACTTCAAATTGAATTGACCGCATTGAGCCAAGAAGGGCATCAACTCCCCATGCAGGATCAGACTGGCGAAAACCAAGTGTATGTCCCACTGCGAAAAGCAGCAAAAGAACAGCAGCGATTCGATAAAACATAGATGCTTTCATTCTTGCCTCCAGAGATCACGGCAGCGGGCACCACTATCCTGCCGCGGAGGTTCAAACTGTACGGCTAGCAATATTTCGTCCGGCTCGCCGTGGGAAGCTGCAGCATTTGTTCTCGCTACGGATCAAAACGCGCGCGCAAGTCCGGAGGCACGATGGGGCAGAGATCACCGCGGCTGCCGAACACCCGGTAGCGGATGCGAGCGACGAAATCATACGCAAGGTCGCGCAAACCGCGAGGAACTACGCCCAATACTTTTGCGAGAGTTTTCCAACCGTGGCCCAGCGATCGCAAAATATAAAGCGAAGCATTCGAGCGCATGAGCAAGGTGCCGTCTCGGGTGAGGACGACGAAGCTGTCCGGCAGGCTGGCGAGGCGGTCCGCCGGCACGAGTGACTGGATGGTTTCGCCTTGCAGCGGAGCAAACCGGAAGGCAGTTCCTGAGCGGTCGTGTTTAAGAATGAACTTCACGGCGCGGTGGCACAGGCCGCAGTGGCCATCGTAGAAAACATATTCGGATTTTTGCGCGACCGGGAGCACAGAAAAGCATAGCACGACGCGATGGTTCGTTCATTTCTCCGGGGGTGATCTGCCTGCGGATGTGGTGTGCCGGCTACCAATTTAAACTAAACTGGGTGGCGCAGAATTAAGGAGGCGCAACCATGCAATACGTGATCGTCGGAATTCTTGCTAGCTACGGAGATGCGGAGGACGCGGTTCAGGACCTAGAGTTAGCAGGGATCGTGGGCGAACAAGTGGAAGTGATCAGCGATATCGATGAAGATGCGCGGACTGCAAACACGCCAGGCGAGCCTTCCACGAAGCGCCCCGAACCACATCACAACTGGATTGCGCGTTTGTTCGGCGCCGACGGCCCTCTGGAAAAGAGCGAAGCGCGCGATCTTTCGGGCGAACAGCCGAACTACATCGGGGAACAGGAATTTTACGCCAATCACATCAAACAGGGCGGCGCGGTAATCATCGTCCGAACATCCGAAGAGCCGGCCGCCAATCGTGCCGCGGCAATATTGCGCGATCACGGCGCCCGAACCCCAGGACATAAAGATGGTCCTGCCATCCGCCGCATCAACTAGCGTCCGCAAATAGACACCAGCTCGCAAGAGTCTTGATCAGTTGTGAAAAACTTTACGGAATAAACGAACCATCTCCGCGAATGCGAGGTCGGTTGCCTCGGGATCGAAACGGGGGCCTTCGTCGCGCGTGAAGGCGTGCTCGGCCGGATACAGCAGCGTTTTATAACGGGCACCGGAGTTTTGCAGTGCCCGATCGATCGTTTCGCGGGCCGCGTCGGGAACGTGCGGGTCGTTGGTGCCGAAGATCATCAGAAGTTCACCACGGATTTCTTTTGCGCGAGCCAAGGATCCGGCATCGGCGTCCCGGCCGAGCTTGCCGTCGTGGATGCCTGTGGCGTAATAACAGACGGTTGCGCGGACGTCGGGCTGGAAGGCAGCACGGAAGGCGAGGTGGCCGCCGATGCAGAAACCCACGACGCCGATTTGCTCCCGCGCGATTTTAGGATGTTTGGAAAGCCAGTCGACACCAGAGCGGCAATCGGCATCGAAATGCGCGACGGGAGTCTTCGCGGCGTCTTGCTGGCCGCGGATGCGGCCGGCGTCATCAAATGGGATCACCGTTCCCGGCGGTTCGATGCGGCGATAAATTTCCGGGGCAGCGGTGACAAATCCATATCCGGCCAGGCGAGCGCAGGCGCGCAGCATGGGCGGCGTGAGTTGAAAAATGTCGGAATAACACCAGATGCCGGGGTATTGGCCTTCGGCCTTGGGCGCGGCGACGAAGATTCGCATCGGGGAACCCGAGAGAGGAACGTCCGCGTATTCGTTATGGATGATCATTGGCTTGTTCGCGGGAAATTCTGACGGAGAGGCCAGAAGGCGTCAACTCCTGATTAGCGCAGTTGCTGGAAATTGACGCACTATCGGCGGGGATGCTGCTGGACAGGAAATCCGGAAGTCACTAAGCTTGAGATTCATTACGCACCAGGAGAAAGCGCGCACATGAAGTGCAATAACATTCTCGAGGCGATGTGCAACACGCCGCTGATCCGGTTGAATCGCGTCGGAAAGGATTTGCCGGCCGAAATTTACGTTAAGGCAGATTACCTGAACCCGGGCGGGTCGGTGAAGGACCGTATCGGCCTGTCGATGATTGACGAAGCGGAGCGGACTGGAAAACTCAAGCCCGGCGGAACAATCATCGAGGGCACATCCGGGAATACGGGAATGGGCTTGGCGCTGGTGGCGTGCGTGCGCGGGTATAAGGTGGTTTTCACCATCAACGACAAACAATCGCGCGAGAAAATCGATCTGTTGAAAGCGTTTGGCGCGGAAGTGATCGTTTGTCCCACGGCGGTGGAACCTGAAGATCCGCGCAGCTATTATTCCGTGGCGCAAAAGCTGGCGCGTGAGATTCCCAATTCTTATTATCCGAACCAGTACGAAAATCCGATGAATCCGGAGGCGCACTACAAGACTACGGGCCCGGAGATTTGGAACGATACAGAAGGAAAGATCACGCATTTCGTCTGCGGGATGGGCACGGGTGGGACCATCAGCGGCGTGGGAAAATACCTGAAAGAGAAAAATCCAAAGGTAAAAATCATCGGGGTGGACCCCATCGGTTCGCTCTACTACGAGTTCGTGAAGACGGGGAAAGTGGGCAAGGCGAAAACCTATGTGGTAGAGGGCATCGGAGAGGATTTTTTCCCCGGCGCGATGAACCTGAAAATCCTGGACGATGTGGTGCAGGTGAACGACGAAGAGTGCTTCGTGTGGGCGCGCCGTCTGGCGAAACAAGAAGGCATTTTTACCGGAGGCTCGGGCGGAGGATGTATCGCTGGGGCGCTGCGCGTGGCGAAAAGCTTAAAGAAAGGGGACCTGCTGGTGGCGTTTCTCCCGGACTCCGGCTCGCGCTATCTGAGCAAAGTTTACAACGACGGCTGGATGCGGGAGCACGGTTACGTGGAAGCGGAAGTGACGCTGACCGCCGCGGACGTGATCCGGGTGAAGCGGCAGAACGGCAAAACGCGCGACCTGATCGTCACGCGCCCGGACCAAACCGTTTTCCACGCGCTGCACACCATGCAGAAGCAGGACATCTCGCAGCTTCCTGTGTTTGAGGAATCGCAATCCATCGGCACGGTTTTCGAGGATCAGATTCTGAACCTCGCGCTGCAGGGAAAAGATCTGCGCAAACTGGTAATCCGCGAAGTGATGAGCACTCCGCTGCCGCAGGTCCCGTCAAATTCTCCGATCGAGCGGATCACCCACATTCTCAGCCACGACAGCCCCGCCGTCTTCGTGGAAATGCCGGACAAGAAGCTCGAAGTTCTTACTAAGTTTGATTTGATGGATACGATTGCCGGGCTCGTGGAGCAAAAGCGGTAAGCATCGCTCGAGGAAGTCGTCTAGGCAATCGCGCTACGAGCGGAACGGGTCCCAGCCTTGAGACTTCAAGGGCTTTTTACTACCTTCCCGGCTGATCAGCGTGATGCTCTTTCCGCGTGTCACCTCGCCAATTGCGGTTAGCTGGGAAAATCCGGGAGCTTTGATCAACTTTTTGATGTTGCGCGGCGGGACGGTGAAAAGGAGTTCGTAATCGTCTCCACTATGCAGGGCCATCTTTAGAGGGTCTGGCTTCAGCGATTTGAAACGGCTCGCTAGCGTTCCGGGTAAGGCGACGCGCGGGATTGATTCGGAGCGGATTTGTGCGCCGACTCGGCTGGCGGCGCAGAGGCGGGCGAGATCGGTTGAAAGGCCGTCGGAGATATCCATCATGGCTGAGGCTACGCGGTGCTTCGCTAGCCAGGCGCCGAGCTTGAGCTTTATGGTGGGATAAAGATGAGGGCGAAGGAGGCGGCGGAGTTCCGCACCGCCATCCTTAATACTTCTATCGGCGAGGATTTTTCCGCGGAAAGAGCTCCGAAGCAAGATTTCCAGGCCTAGCTGTGCCGGGCCGAGCTTACCGCTCACATATATAAGGTCCCCCGGGCGGGCGCCAGACCGAGTTACCGTGCGGCCTCGGGCGATTTCCCCCAGTACCGTAATGCTGATCGAAACAGCGTCGCCTTTTGTGGTGTCGCCCCCGAGAAGCGCCATATTCATCGAGCGGGCCGCGCGCGACATGCCCCGCAGAAAACCGTCGAGCCACGGTCCGGTGCGACTCGCCGGAATGGCGAGGGTCAGAAGGAAGAATCGTGGGGTGGCGCCCATTGCGGCGAGGTCGCTAGCGGCACGGACCAGGGATTTGTAACCTACGGAGTCGGGAGGATGCGATTTCGCCAGGAAATGAACGCCTTCGAGAAATGCGTCGGAACTTAAGACCCAGTCGGTTTTGCCGCCGGGTGCAATGATCGCAGCGTCATCGCCAATTCCGAGGCGCAGTCGCCCGTCCCGTCGCCCTTTGTCCTTCTCGGGAAACGCACGAGCTATTCTGGCGACCAGTTTACTTTCCGCGTCCATCCTGACCCTTCGTACAGTTGTGACGTCTGCTCTATATAAGGTAAGGTGTCCTGAAGGCGAATGCTAAATTAAAAACGCGTTATGAGGTCCGGGAATAGCTTGCGGTATCAGGCGCACCTATGCAAAATGGAAGATTGAGGTTGACCTACACCCCGCAGGTCACTACAATTCACGCGCCTTCGAACAGATGTGTCCAATTCGCTAACAGCCTTGGCGGACCGCGAACGGGGACTCGCGATCTGAAGCCAGCAAAAACAAACTAACTAGGAAAATTAAAGAGTGAAAGGCAAGTATTACACGTTTTTTATTGCTTCGAGCGCTTCGGGCGGCATGCGGCGCGTGCGGATTCCTTTCTACGTTCTTCATTTTCTGGCTATTTTGGCTGCCGTGGGCGGTATCACCGTGGTTGCGGGGATGAGTTCCTACTCCCGAATGCTGTGGAAGGCCACAAATTACAACACGCTGCGGCGTAACCAAGACGCGTTGAAGCAGCAGTACATTCAGCTACAAACGCAGGTAAAGGATACCAACCAGCGGCTGGACTCGCTGCAATCGCTGGCCAGCGAAGTGGCAATGGCCTACGGAATCACACGCTTCCGGCAAACTCCTTTTGCTTTCGCCGAAGGACCGGACGACGAGCCCCAAGCTCAATTCGAAGAATCGGTGGATGAATTCAGCTACTTGGAGAAGAACGCGACGGCGGTGGCCATGTCGGGTAACGGCATGCGACTGCTGCCTGCGGCGCAGTTGAGCAGTCTGGGAGTGGTGCCCACGCTCTGGCCTGTAAAGGGTGAAATTACCGGACATTTCGGAGAGCGGCTGGATCCGTTTAGCGGGGAAGGCGCGTTCCACGCGGGCATGGACATTGCTTCGCATTATGGTGACCAGATTCGCGCGACCGCCGATGGGGTAATCACCGTAGTCGATCGACGCGCGGGGTATGGCCGACTGGTGGTGATAGACCATGGCTTCGGCGTAAGCACGTGGTATGGGCACCTCTCGGGCTTCAACACGCAGACTGGGATGCACGTGAAGCGTGGGGACATTATTGGATATGAAGGCGCCAGCGGCCGCTCGACTGGGCCGCACCTGCATTACGAAGTTAGGATCTACAACACTCCGGTTAATCCCTGGCGTTATCTGAGCACCGCTTCTACCGTCGCCGCGTCCGCCGATTAATCAGCCGGTTTTCCCTTAGATTCATCGCCCACCTGAATTATTGCGCGTGGACGTGTTTCTACCGACTGGGCGGGGAAGCAACTCCGGCGGAGTGCGGTCTAGGGGCGCCGAGCATTTCGGGCGTGACCTGAAGTGAGAGACGCACCCACTTGTCCTGATGTACGACCTTTACCTGGTTGATAAGAGCAGCGAGGAAGGTGGCTTGCTGCTTGGTCATCTGAGCGCGCATCTTGGGATCATAGAGCGCCATGGAGCCGACCATGCGGAAAGTATCGAGCAAGGTGGAAATCTCGAAGGCGTTTTTCATCGAATCGCACTCAGCATCCAGAGCGAGATTTATGTTATTGCCGGCGGGCTGTCCTGCCAGGGTGATGGCCCGGATGCTGCGAGCGAGGCGTTCGAGCTGTGGGGAATTCTTAAAATTCGCATAGAAGCCAGCGGGGAGCTGATCGGTGCGCGCAACGGCGAAAATTGGCGCGCCTGCGACGCGTTTGATGCTCGACTGCATGCCAGAATCACGGGTAGGCGTTCCAGCGGATGTTATGGAGGCAATCAGGTCCGAAGCGTTTCTTCCGCCGGCGAGAACAATTCTGGTGGACGATAGAAAGGCCATCGAAACAGGCGGGTTCCCAGGAACTTCATAAACGGATTGAGCTCCACGCACCGTTATTTTCCCTGTGCGCAGCGCGTAGGCTTCGATTTTCTGTTGATCGAAGCGGCCGTCGCCAATGGCAAGCACGCGGTCTTGGCCTAGGGCGTTGTCAGGAGCGCCAAAACTGACAGGCCAGTAAGCGAGAGCGGCATGGTCCAGATCGCGCGTGTAATCAAAGCCGGTATCGCGCACGAATTCAGCATAGTCGCGGTCGGCTTCGGGGCCCGGTGAAGTGAGGCCCAAAACCGCTGCGAGCGGAGAATTCTGCAACTTGCGGAGCGCTGCCGCGTCTATATAGCCGATGACGGGAGCGTCTGCGGGAAGCTGGCTCAAGATATCCGGCGGCGGGCCGGGGTTATTGGTGACGCCGGGGAGCGCTGGAAGAGGCCCGTGCTGCCGGTAATAAAAGAAACCAAGCGCGGCCGCAATGAGCAAAAACAATATCGCGACAACAATCCATGCGCGTTTTGCGGAAGAGATAGGCACGTTAAAATTATGTCTGTTTCGTCAGATTTAGTGTAATGTTTATTCTCCCTCCACGTAATAGAATTAGAGGGTGAACATGCGCCCGACGTTCACGGGCAGGCACGTAGCCGCTGGTGGCTTCCAAAATCGCAGCGCCAACAAGCTCCCTCGAAGGAAGGTTTCTAAGATGACATTCAATAAGATGAGAGTTTTCGGCGCTGGGATCGCGATTCTGGCAGTGAGTTTTGCAGCGTTCGCACAAGCTCCAGCGACAACAACTCAAGCTCCAGCCACGGCTCCGGCTGTAACCAGTCCCGCCGCGACTTTACCGAGCGCGGACCAGATTCTGGATAAATACATAGCTGCTATCGGCGGCGAGGCCGCATGGCATAAATTGAATTCGCGCGTTTCGAAGGGCACGATCGAGATCCCGGCGATGAGCTTGTCTGGAACAGTGGAAGTTCACGACAAGGCGCCGGATTCTTCGTTGGCGGTGGTGAGCCTTGGCGGCGCGACTTTCCAGCGAGGTTGTGACGGCACTACGGCATGGTCGGATGATCCACAGAACGGGCTGCGAACATTAAGTGGCGCGGAAGCTGAGGACTCGAAACGCCAGGCGGATTTTTATCATCAGATCAACATGCGAAAGTACTATTCGAGCTGGAGGGTCACCGGCACGGAAAAAATCGGCGATCATGATGCTTATGTTGTGGAAGCTACGTCCCTGGCGGGTGATGTTGATAAAATGTATTTCGACACGCAGAGTGGATTGATGCTGAGAGCCATTACAACGCTGCATACTGCTCAGGGAGCGGCAGTGATCCAGTCGGAACTGTCGGACTACCGCGACACGGACGGAATCAAGTTGCCGTTTAGCGTGCACCAATCGAGCGCCCAGACTGAGTACACGATTACGTTTTCTGAGGTTCACCACAACGTGGATCTGTCGGATGGGCAGTTCTCGAAGCCTGCTGCTCAATAGGACAAAGGGATGGTTTTGAACGTACTGTAACTGCTGACTTGGCAATGGGTTTGCGGGGGCGACTGAAACTTGCTTGCAATCCGATTGCCTCTGTGATATTTTTGTTCGGTTTGAGCAACGCTGGCGTAGCTCAGTTGGTAGAGCATCTGATTTGTAATCAGAGGGTCGGGGGTTCAACTCCCTCCGCCAGCTGACTTTGAAGGCACGGCAAAATTTTTTGCAAGGTTGCGGACAGAATTCCTCGCGACAAAAGCGCTAGGGTTGGTGTCTTCGGACACGAGCCCTTTCTGCGTTGCGGAGTGCCCCGTACAGCGGTCCGGTAGAGTTCTGGTTGGTAGCGCGGGACAATGAAGTTGTGTCCCGAAGGATTGACGGGACGCCGGAGCCTGCGTCCCAAATGATTCTGCGGGACGGGTGGGTGAGTGGCTAAAACCAGCAGACTGTAAATCTGCCGCTCCTTGCGGGCTACGGAGGTTCGAATCCTCCCCCGTCCACCAGTTTTTGATTACCACATCGCGGTCCAGGGCTTGGTTGAGGATTTAGTAGGGGCTCGGCAAGCGAGCTTGGCAAAGATTCAGGAGTAGAGTTCGAAGCGCGGAGGAGTTGGCTGCGATTCGAAGTAGCGGCAGCGATTGCGGGAAACCGGAATGTGCCTGGGTAGCTCAGCTGGTAGAGCGCGTCCTTGGTAAGGACGAGGTCACCGGTTCAATCCCGGTCCCAGGCTCCAGCTATCCAAGTCCGGAAGAAGTGGACGAAAGTATCTGGGAATGAGCGGGGGTAACTCAGTGGTAGAGTCTCTGCCTTCCAAGCAGATGGTCGCGGGTTCAAGTCCCGTCCCCCGCTCCATTTTGCGGTTTCTGAATCGTTAGATCGAGCAGCGAAGAAGTGAAATGTTTCAGCGCGGCGTCTCTGGATAAGAGAAAGGTCGCGAAGTCCTTCTAAAGAGCGAGGCGAGATGGCGAAGGAGAAATTCGAACGAAATAAGCCGCATGTGAACATTGGGACGATTGGTCACATTGACCACGGCAAGACGACTTTGACGGCAGCGATCACGAAAGTGCTGTCGAAGAACAATCCGAAGGTGTCGTTCCGCGCGTTCGATTCGATCGATAACGCGCCGGAAGAGCGTGAGCGCGGCATCACGA